>JAABUS010004451.1_pt1 | contig 20152 bp, 20 predicted proteins | sample 5560161 | NCBI WGS metagenome assembly JAABUS01 (sample SAMN10711885, study PRJNA513376) | rock metagenome | isolation source: Antarctica rocks | place: Antarctica: Victoria Land, Trio Nunatak nord | collected 2016-01-04 | reverse complement strand
TGATTCGAAGATGAAAGAAAGAAAAGGTCCGCTTTTGCCAGCAGCATTACTCCTAGATCAGGTATAGGAAGTGAGTTAGACGCCAATGTAGGCTCAGGCAAAGAAGAGATGATTTGCTTCTTATTTAGGTACTTCGGACAATTCACTATTGCGTGTTTCAGCCTTGTGGAAGAATAAAGCCGTAGGCGATCTTCATACCTAGACTCTGTTCGACTTTGAAGACAAGCTGAGCTTCCCATATGACCTCGTCATCCTCTTCAGATTTGAAGCCATGGCTTCCTAAAGCGCCTGCGACCATTCTTCCAGCTATCTTGACTCGCGATCTTGTAGCCGGGTCCATGGGCAAAGCCGAGACGATTCGACCATTACTTTTCTCCTCATGCACTTCTCCATCGTGCTCACCACCTACCAGTATATTTATAACAGGATCATGTCTTCGATCCACCAACGTCTTGACCCCGAGAATGAAATTTCCTATTGGTCTTGCAAAGCCTGGCTCTCCACCCAAAAGTGTTGTCCAAGGACGGCCATCGTTGTCCAATGTGCCAATAGCCACCAGTGGCGCTGATTGAAGTATATGTGCACCATAAGGCGTTAGACCTGGCACCGTTGGATTGTCCTGACTTGGTACGCGAAGTAGCGAATGCATCTTTTCCTCCCCTTCATGCCATCCGAGTGATGCAGAATGTACGAAAGCCATCCCTTGATGATAATTAATCACTCGAGTCAATCTCTTGACACAATCTGCTCAAGCAGCAGTCGTTTGTGTATGACATTGAACATCGACTTTTTGTAGAATCTGTTTTCTTTCTGACTGCAGAACTTTCTGAGAACATCAAAACGGTTTCGAAAGTCTGACTAACGACATGAGATGTAAGCATTTTCATTCTGAAGTCTAGACTGAGAGGCGGGAAATTCTCTTGTCTGAGCACGATTTACGGCAGATCATATCGTGCAAACTGAAATAACTCGAAACGTCGAACGTTGAACGTTGAAAGTCAGGCGAGCGAAGTCGTGAACTCATCTTAAAATTCAAAACCCATCTCATAGATGTTAACTTGATGTTCATTGTAGTTAGTAATGTAAATTGTAGTACAATCTTTAGATCAATCTACACTGTGTAAAAGCATTGTTCTAGTATTGAGTGACACATTGAATATGAGCGAAAGCATGAGATGAGTGATGAGACATCGTGACTACGAGCGACGCAACACTGTGAGTACAGACAACACAATGACTACAAGTGACACAGAGCAGAATACACATATCAGTGTGACTGCAGCGTGAGTATGAGTGACAAGCAGCAGAATACAAGAAGCAGAACACAAGAAGTAAAATATAAGAAGCAGAATACAAGAAGTAGAACACAAGAAGCAGAATGTAAAAAGCAGAATATAAGAAGCAAAATACAAGAAGCAGAATACAAGAAGCAAAACATAAGAAGCAGAATATGAGAAGCAGAATATGAGAAGCAAAATACAAGAAGCAGAACATAAGAAGCAAAATATAAGAAGCAAAATATATGTATAAACAACATTATAATTAAAATGATGTGATCTTATGATTACAGATAACATGATGATTATAAACAACATGATGATTACAGACAACATGATAACTACAAATAATACAATGATTATAAACAACATGATGATTACAAACAACATGAAACAAAATACATTGATATGATTGATAAGCAGCAAAATACAAGAAGCAGAATACAAAAAGTACAAAAAGTAAAACATAAAAAGTAAAATATATATATGAGCAACATCATGATTAAAATGATGCAATCTTATGATTACAGATAACATAAAATAGAATACATTAATATAATTACAGCATGAATATGATTGACAAGCAGCAGAATACAAAGAGCAGAATATACATATGAGTGACATCATGATTACAAATGATGCAATACAATAAGTATGAGCAATATGATGATTATTAATGACATGAAGCAAAATATATATGTCTGTAACTTGAAATAATTGTAACTCATTAATTTGTTTATTATATGTTGAAAGCTTCTGTTTTTATGTAAATCTTGATTAATTCTTCTTGCTCTGATTTTACTTTTGTTCAATTGCTTGAATCTCATTTACATTCTTTTGCTTAAATCTTGTTTAAATTTATTTGCTTTGTTAACACTTGTTAACTTAAGAATCTTCTTGCTCAGATTTTGCTCAAATCTTACTCAAATCTTACTCAGATTTTGCTCAGATTTTGCTCAGATTTTGTCAAATTTATTTGCTTTGTTAATATTTATTGACTTGAAAATTTTCTTACTCAGATTTTGCTCAAATATTTAGCTCAGATCTGAGCTGAATCTTGATGATTTGATCTGTAAAAGTATTAAATTTGAGTGAAATCTGACTTAAATTTAAGCAAGATGTTGATGATTTAATCTATGAAAGTATTAAATTTGAGTCAAATTTGAGCAAGATGTTGATGATTTAATTTGTAAAAGTATTAAATTTGAGCAAGATCTGAGCAAAATATCTGAGTCAAATGTTGATGATTTAATCTGTGAAAGTATCAAATTTGAGTCAGATTTGACTTAAATTTAAGCAAGATGTTAATGATTTAATTTATGAAAGTATTAAATTTGAGCAAGATCTGAGTAAGATTTGAGTGAGATCTGAGTCAGATGTTGATGATGTGATCTGTGAAAGTATCAAATATTCTGTCTTAAATTATGTGATTGCACGTCATTAACTTTTAGTCAATGAATTTTCTTTATATACAAATGCATTTTGTGCAAACAAAATTAAAGTTAACTCTCACTTCACATTCATCATTTCATCTCATCTCATATCACTCATTAATCTTTAATTACTTGTCTCATTCTAGATCATTCTTCTACTCATCATGTAGCTTAAACAATATGATTTTTTAAATCTCACAATTCAACTTTGATTATAACGTTGACTTCAAATCTTAAAGTCAAGAGTATGTAAAGTCAGCATACTCATTGTAAGAAAACATTATCAAACATCTTTTTGACAGAATGATTGCATTGCTGAAGAAACATGATCTTTTCTCAAAAGCATTCAAGAATGAATTGAATTTTTGCAAACTTTTAAGATTCAAATGTGTTAAAGATCAGCATAAAGTGAGTCATATGAATGTAATGTAATGAGTATATAAATGCTAAGAAAGAAAAGTATATAGAAGAGAAGAGTTGACTATTTATATGACTCAGAGAAATATAAGCTAATTTTGAATAAAATTGATCTTGAAACAACTTTATAGTTTAGCGATGAGCAATCAATGATAGTCATCAACATAACTATCAACGTAGATGCGTAGCTAAAGTCGTAACATTATTTCTTCTTCTTTAATAATTCATGTTTGCATGAATGTATTTTCTTAGTCTGATGTAGAATCGAAAGATCTATTGTAGCAGACTCACTATGCAAGATAGAGATGTCGTTGAAGCAGAATAACTAATTGCATATAAATTGAGATGTAGAAAGATTCACTGATAGATAGAGCGATGTGAGTATGTAGATCATTGCATTGACGAAAGATTTATCATTGAAGCAGACTCACTAGTTGCATATGAATCAATAAACAAATTGATTCACTGAAGAATAAAGCGATGTAAGCTGATAAAGCATCACGTTGACGAAAGATGTCTTTGTAGCAGACTCACTAATTGCATGTGAATGAGTAGAAGAATCAATTCATTGATGAGTAAAGTGATGAGAATGAGTAAATCATTGCATTGAGAATGTCATTGAAGCAGACTCACTGAGATTTGCTTCTTGAGATAAAGACTTCATGCAGTTCTAGACTGATCTTTTTGATTGCTCTTTGAGATAGAGACTTCACGCAGTTCTATGACTGATTTCATTTGAATGCTCATTAAACTTGAAGAATCTCTTGCGAATTTAAATGAGCGATGTATTCGCTGATCTTTGATTTAGTTGAATAATTTCAATCATTTATTTCATCTCGTTGATCAGCGCACAAGAGAAAGAAGTAAAGTGAGTGCTGCTGATGATTTTAAGTCATCTAAAACAAGATTGATAGACGTATGAATCAAACAGAGTGCTTAATGAGATGAGTGTTTCTGAATGCTGCAAGTCGACTAGATCAAATGTTAATAATGAGTTGAAAGATTGATAGAAACACTGAAGAATTAGTTGCAGTATATTTGACTTTGTCTGCATGAAGAAGCATTTATATAATGTTAAAGATCAGCATAAAGTGAGTCATATGAGTGTAATGTAATGAGTATATAAATGCTAAGAAAGAAAAGTATTTAGAAGAAAAGTGTTACGATTCTAGCCTTCGCCTGATTTCATTCTAATCGAGTCTAGCGAGAATCTGATCTATAGATGATGTCATGAAAACTCTGCATCATATGTGTAAGACGTCAACTCAATCGAGCCTAGCACAGAGCTGAGAAACACACATATAAGTCGAGTTCTTTCCTGTAGATACTTTTCTTCCTTAGCATTTATTTATTAGTTAAATGACATCTCTATGACTCGCTCTAGATTGATTTCTAACAAAAAGAGTTGACTATTTATATGACTCAGAGAAACATAAGTTGACTCTGAATAAAGTTGATCTTGAAACAACTCTATAGTCTAGCGATGAGCAATCAACGATAGTCATCAACATAACTATCAATGTAGATGTGTAACTAGAGTTGTAACAAAATGAGAGAAGATGATTAAATGACTTTAATCAGAATTTGCAAATGAGATCAAGATTATAGATTTTTCTATCTTTGAATGATGTTTGTGTCAAAGAGCTGTCACATACATGAACGATGCTGACAAAAGAGTATGAGTAAGAGAAAAGTTCTGCAAAGCAATAAAAACTTAAGATCATTCAGCTAATCTTTGAAAAGCTTTCTTTGATGCTCATCACGCTCATCTTCATCTCTTTATCTTCGTCATGATCATCAGCATCTTCACATCAGTTTTCATCAAGTCTCTTCAACTCTAAATCTTCTGTACAATCATTAGCGTCATCATTTCAATCTCACTCAAGTCTCTTCGACTCTGAATTATCTGTAAAATCAACAGTGTTATCACATTACTCTTCATTAAGTCTTGAACACTTTGAATTTTCAATCTTTTCATCTCGACTTAGCATATGATTCATGTCATACATAGTACTTATTGAGCAACTGTTCAGTGTGATATCTGACTCATTTCTTGAGCTTTAAAACATCATCTTCACTTCATTTCTTCAGTCAATTAAGACAAGTGATATCTTTCTTGACAATGATAAACATTGCATTTTCTACGAAGCTTCTCAGAATATTATCAACATTGCTTTGAATTGAAATCTGTGCAATGCAATCATTGCACAGCAAAATCATTTGCAAAATTTTCTCAAGATTAATGTCTGAAGTCAGAATGAGCTTGATATGTCAACTCAAAGTCTCTTCTGCTTTTTTCTAATCTTGAGACAGTGACGACGATAATTTTCTCTTTTGTTAATCAACTTTCAAGCGTCGTGATATCAATGATTCTCTCGTTTAATCATCATCATGCAAAGTTATCAATACGCTCTGCAAATATCAAAGATTAGCATACAATATTGTGTTTGCTTTTTCTATTGCTTTTCGCTGACTTCTTTGTTCAGATGAATCGAAGCATATGCAAATCAATAGTGCAAAAGATTCAGAATCAAATTCTTTTAATAGCAGAGTTATGTGAAAGCAAATCAAGTCTAGAAGTTTCACAGATGATATTTTTTCTCATGATGAGTCTGTCTCAAGCACAAGCATCTTGAAGCACATGAATGCAAATGATTCAAGAGATTCAATTACAAAGACAAATGTGATAATTGCAATAACATCATCTTCTTTCATCAATGATTCAAGTGATCAGTTGAAAAAGAATGATAGTGATGAAGATAATAACAAAGAGAATTGAAATCAACAATTAGTCTTTTGCTCTCTTACATGAATGATATAACTCATCTTTTTCTCAGAGTACTAGCTACTTAGAATAATTAGCTCTGTGAGCATTTCAAAGAGAAATCATGAGCTCAATTAACTCATCTGATATTCATATCTTTTAAATTCATCAAAAATTTCGTCAAATGAATGTTGTTCAATCTTCTCTTGTCAATATTTCATTAACAATTGCATTTAGTCTTGAATGTTGCTTGCATGAACAGTGATGCTGATGATTTGTATGAAGAATTAATTGAAGATGAAATGAGATTGAGCAAGATACAGTTGCTCATTCTTAATGTCGCTTGAATAGCTAATGTTGTTCGATCGTAGATCATTGAAGCGCTCGCTATTGTTATGTTTTGCATGCAGCTCTGACTGAAGTGAAGAGAAATCTGAAAAGAATGAAAGAAAGAATTAAATATCTTACGTCATTGTTCTTAAGATGCACTCAGTGACTTTATTTGTTTGCTATCTAAAATTGATTGAAAGTGATTCGCTTGATGTTCATGCAAGTCTGAGTGCAAACTATATCACAATTGATTTATCAATGAACTTAACGTCTTTATAGTGTTGATCTTCAACATTGATGAGTGATTTGCAATGATCAACAAGTATGTTGATCTGAAAGTTCTTGACATCAAAGTTTTGTCGCTACACAAATTCTTATCATTCAACGATGTAAACTTATGAAATGTAAAAAATCAACTTCAGACTCTGATGAATTTTAATCTCAAATGATCAATGAGTTGAAATTCGCTGCTAGAGACTCATTATGAATGATTTTCAAAAGAAAGTACTTTCATCTGAATTGTATTAATCTGAGAGATTTATCACACGTGAATCTTTAAGAAATTTACAAGCATTCACATTGAAAGATGAATGAAGAGAAAAATGACAATGAAGAAAGAAATTGTAATGAGTACTATGCACATTGACTTTGCTTGTGTCGACGAGAGTTACAATGTCAAAAACATGCAAGTGAGCTCTTGAAAAGACTTGAGACAGATAAAAGATGAAAGATCTTCACAACGCTTCTGACTTGTGTCAATGTTAAGCACGCTGATCAGTGTTGATTCTTCAAATATCATTGATGTTCTCAATATTGCTTCATCATCTTCATGAAATAATTCAAATCATCATCTCTTCGATCTTCATTTCACGCGTCTAAAAGAATTCATCAAGCTCATTGTCAAAAAGAGAGATAGTGAGTTGAATCAAATGATTCAAGAAGCGCGCAGCGCTGTTGATTACTTCATAACAGCTTTGCTCAATGCATTAATTTATTATCATGAAGAAAGTCGTTGATTCAATGATCATTTGTTGAAACTAGATACTCTGATATCAAGAACAGCTACATGTCAATTTCTTACAGAGTACATTGAACAATATCAAGCACAGATTCAACAGTGAAAGAGTCAAGCTTTGACAGATCTTGAACACTTACAGACGCAGTGAGATGAGAATTCTAGACTTCAGAAGAAGAACGAGAGATTTATGAAAATGAAAACTATCAAGATTATTGATAAAGCTAGAATGCTTTAAGTGTGTAATGATTTGTCATGACTTTTCATAGACAACAAGAAACTAGATATGCATTTCACGAATGATGATGTTCAAACAGCTTGCATGAATTGAATCATCAATTGAATGCTGTCAACATTCTCTTTAATCAATGTCTATCAAGAACTTGTTCAAAATTGTCTCAAGCTTCAAGCAATTATGCAGATTCTGCTGAATTCTGAACTTATTGACAAATTGACTTTAATTATGTCGTTCTTTCTCAAGATGACTTTGATCATGAAATGAGTAAGTGTATCATCATTCTGAGTTTTTCTGCTTTAAATATCAGATGTTGTGCTTCTTTTTCAGTAGTCATCTCATTTTCTTCATATCAGACACTAACTCTCATGATATAGTTTATTCAAGAACACTCTACACTTAATTGCACATCAAGAATGTTTCATGACAAGATCAAGCAGAGAGCATTAGTTTGATTTGCTTTCATGTTAGAGAGAGATTTCGCAGAAGATCTTAAGCAGAATGATCAATCAGACATTCTCATCAATCTTGCAAATATTATTAGTGAAAGCGTGAATTTTCAGCGTGCAGAACTTGTCATTCTCTGCAAGTCTACTCAAAAACTCAAATTAGCGAAGCAAGTTTCAAAGCATGCACATTGACAGAGCAACTCTAACAAAGTCTACTATTATGTTATCTTTTCAAGAATTGATTTCGAAAGAATTGTGACAGAGAAGTGCAAGAAGAAGATTGACTTCTCAGCAAATATCTTTCAAACAGTCAAGAATGAGACTGTAATGTCAGAAAATGCAAATAGCATGAATAGTGATGATCGAAAGAATGAAACGTTGATTCAAAATGTGATTTGAGCAGCAGCATGAAGACTCTTTCTAGATATGTAATTTAATAACAGAGATTTTTATCACAGCACTTTTGAGCACACATGACTAAGCATGTTTGAGATCAATGCATTAGTTTTTGCTCAATGACTATTAAATCTTTGCTTTTATTGTATTCAAGATCACAGAGACTCAAAGAACTTGAACTCAATGTCTTGCAAATGCATTGCATGTGAATTTGAAGTGAAGAACTACAATTCACTTACGCGACATCTTGACAAGTGCTTGATGACTGAAGAGCAAAAGCATCAAGAAATTTCTAGAGTTAAGAACAGTCTGATCGAAAATGAATTGCATTGACTGCATCAGAAACTGAGAAAGATGCAGCAAATATTAAGAAAGAAAGAGACATTGAACATCATGAACAAAGTCATTTACAACGAAGCTTTGCAGTTTCTTAGCATGAAGAAAGCTGTCAACAAGACTTTGAACATCTCAAGTGTGAAAGAAAAAGCTGTTGCACTAGAGACAAGAAGCAGAGTTGCAAATTATCTACATTTCAGCAAGACTGTTGTGAATCATATGCAGACTTCAGCAACATCAATTAACTGTGATTTCTTCAACAGCAAGTCTCAATTAATAGAATTGCAATTCTTCATGTTCTTCTTGATTGTTGAAAGATACAGTGAAGAGAAAAAGATCGAGAAATCTGTAAATATTATCATCAAGAAGAATGACACTTTCAGCTGATGTAAAGAAATTTCATGATGAAGAGACAATGTATGAGTACAGAAATCTGAGTCGAAGAAAGATTATCAAAACAACAAATCAATGAAGAGCAGTGAAAGATGTGTAGAACAAGTACAGATTATTATCATCGTGCTTAATCATCAGCGACTCAATTTCAAGAAATGATCACAAAGATATACAGAGACGTTATTTGAACTAAAGTGCTGAATAAACAGAGAAGTTACACATTCAATGCATAACATGCATGAAGTGAAGAACTTTTCATTAAATACATTTCAAAATTCAAGACTTTTAAATTCTTGTCGCTTTTATGATCTTTTGCATATAATTCACAATGCACATCTTGTATCTGCAAATCAGACGCGCATCAGATTTTACATTAATAATTTCATTGATTGAAATCAATATAACACAGTTTATGATTCAAACTTCATGACAAGCGACAAGCAAATCGTTGACGAGTGAGAGAAGCAAAAACATCAAGAGAAGTATAAGATGTGCAAGAAGTGCAAAAATTAATCAGTTAAGTCACGTTTTTAAAGAGTCAGATCTTGCTCAGATTTAATACTTTCATAAATCAAATCATCTGTTGAGATTGTGTCTAGATCATTCAATCAAAGAGACTCAAGACTGATATGTATGTATTGCTTTTTAAAAATAACTATAACAAGATATTAAGAATACAGAAGAGAAAAAGTGCAAGCTCTTCTATAAATAATGACTTGAGACTGCGCTAGACTCGATACAAATGTGATGTAATAAATCAAATGTGTTTGTCTAAAAGAATGATGAAAGAGATGAATGAAGAAAGTGCTGAACAATGAGAAGAAGTGCTGAGAATGACTCAAAGAGTTCAACAGAGATGTGCTAGATTCAAATTAAACATAGCATCATGACTTGCTTTAATTAAATTGATTAGAGTTAGATCTGAACTCTGATTGATTCAGACATGCTCATAACATTACTTCTTTTTTTGAACATTCATGTTTGCATGAATAGAAAAGAAATAAAAGCAAAAAAAATTCATCGTGTTTTCAATTTAGTGCGACTTATTTGAATATAGCTTGTGAAATTCATTCAGAACTTTCTTTGAGTCATTGAATTTTTCTTTATTGACATAGTATCATTTGTTGTCATGATTTATCTTGATTCATTTGATCTTGTATTGTAGTCTTTCTTTATATTGTCTGAAGTTCAATATATCATTTACTTTTCAGTGCTTTTCATTCTCTTCAATGATCATCGATCTAAAAGACTCAAAATGTTGTTTCAATAAAAGATTGTTTAATGAAGATTATAGACACTTCGAGCTGAACATTGAATGTATATGCTTCATGCTTCTAGATAGCTGAAGATGATAGAAGATCTCAACTTTGACTGTGATTGAATAGAGATTGAGCTGCTTGTCTTTCAAATCTTTGCATGATTTAATGATTTTAATGTTTTCAAAAACTAATCAAACTTGATCATCTACTTCATAGATGATGTTTCATCTATGCTTGTTCATCTGAGCTTCAATGATCTGCTTGATCTTTTTCAATTATTGATGATTGAAGATAAAAAGCTCGCTCATTTAAATGACAATGTCATTGATCTTTCTAACTTCAATACATTGATGAATTGTTTTGTAATCAGTTGTATCTGAATTAAAACTCATTCAAGAGTGAAAGTCTTTATTGAAGTAGAAAGAAATCATCAAGATAGTTGAGAATGTATTGAAATTATTACTGAATTTCATCATTGAAAATCATTTAGCTCAATCATTCTGCATGTAATTGCAGTAGATTCAAAGTTCGCGTTCAACATCTTGATTAGCTCATTTCAACTGATCATTGATTTTTGAATGATAAACTGTTGATAAATTGACTTTGATCTTCAGTCATTTACAAAGACTTTGTCACATGATTGATATGAACTGAGAGTCTCTATTTGAAACGATAGAACTGAGTAGATCATGAAGTCAATAAACATTTCATAGCATGATTCATACTGTTTCTTCGATTGAGATGTCACTATCTTCTCAATGATAGAAAACATAGTGATGTTCTTTAAAGAGATGACATATGATCATGCAAATGACGTTATAGTTTTTCAATAAAGATAGTTCAATGATGAAGTTCATAGTTATATCTTGTCAACATTACTGAGAAATCAATAAAGATTGAAGCAAATCATTTGTATCATCTCAAGATGCTTTGCTTCACTGATAAACATGACAGTTTCAAATGTATTGTTGAATAGTTACTTGATGATCTGATCAATAGTAGAAGCGTTGAACTAAATCAATCATTCATTTAATATCAGAGTGCAAGATTGATGATTGATCATGAATCTTTCAAAGCAATTTTGTGTTGAGATCATGTCTAGAATCTAATTACACTGCAGCGAGATAGTGCATAGCTGAATAGAATGTTTGATCATTTAACTAGAAAACTAAGAATACAGAAGAAAGAAGACAGTTTCAAGCTGTATCTATAGTAGAGTGAACAAAAAGATGAAGTAGTTGATTTGCTAAAGCTTAAATAAATGAAATGTTTCAGCATATTTTGATTTGAAATATCATTGTTTCTTGTTCACATATCAAAATCTCTAGAGTCTATTGACTAGACTCTATTCAACGTCAACACGCTTCATAACATTATTTTCTTCTCTTTAAAAGTCATGTTTCTATGACTTGTAATGTAGTTCATAGCACTGACGTAGAGCTTGACGCTCGTCTTTCTACCAATCTTTCTATTGATCTTTCAGATCATCGAAATGTCTATTGTAACAGACTCACTATAAGAAGAAAAGAGCGATCATTGTAGCAGACTCACTATTTGACGTAGAAACACGAGATAAATCAATTCACTGATAGATAAAGCAATGTGAGTAGATAAATCATTACATTGACAGCGTCTTTATAGCAGACTCACTAGAAGAGAATCGACTAGCTCATTGAAGAGATCGATTCTGATCATGTCATTGAAGCAGACTCACTAGTTAACACAGAAACATGAGATAGATCGATTTATTGATAGATAGAGCGATGTAAGTAGATAAATCATTACATTGACAGCGTCTTTGTAGCAGACTCACTAGAAGAGAATCGACTAGCTCATTGAAGAGATCGATTCTGATCATGTCATTGAAGCAGACTCACTAGTTAACACAGAAACATGAGATAGATCGATTTATTGATAGATAGAGCGATGTAAGTAGATAAATCATTACATTGACAGCGTCTTTGTAGCAGACTCACTAGAAGAGAATCGACTAGCTCATTGAAGAGATTGATTCTGATTGTGTCATTGAAGCAAACTCACTAGTTGACACAGAAACACGAGATAGATCAATTCACTGATAGATAGAGCAATGTGAGTAGATAGATCATTGCATTGACAGCATTTTTATAACAGACTCACTAAATTGATCTGAATTTGAATCGAGTTGAATCAAATTTGATGACACAGATTATTTTAACTCAACTGATTCACAAGCTTTTTGAGAAAGAAAGAGAGAATTTGTGATTCTCTAGCAATCAATGATCATATGTTTTCGTTGATTCTATTGATTGAGTGAATCAATGCTACTGAATGAGCGATAGATTCTCTAGCAATTCAATGATCATATGTTCTCGTTGATTCTATTGACTTTCTGATGTTGTTCTGTCTTTTGATGTCATCAATCATTAGATAAACAAATTTCTTTATACTCATTTCGTTGTTCATCAAGTAGCTTGAATGAGTAATGAAATCGATATCATGTGATAAACGAATTCTTAGTTTAATGTTGAAATCATGTTTAGAATCTAATCACACTGCAGCGAGATAATGCGTAGCTGAATAGAATGTTTGATCGATAGAGATAGCTTTAACTAGAAAACTAAGAATACAGAAGAAAGAAGACAGTTTCGAGCTGTATCTATAGTAGAGTGAACAAAGAAGCGAAGTAGTTGATTTGCTAGAGCTTGAATAGATGAAATGTTTCAGCATATTTCAATTCAAAACATCATTGTTTCTTGTTCACATATTGAAATTTCTAAAGTCTATTGACTAGATTCTATTCAACGTCGACACACTTCATAACATTTTGTATGCATTTGTTTTAACATTCATAGTAGATTCTTTTTGAATAAAACGTTGTCAATGATTTGACAGTTCTTTAGCTTCATGTCATGAAGCTTCAGTTCATCTTTGTTCATAGCTTGTTGATATTCATTGCATAGTTCATTCTTCTGATTGACTAGATATACACATTAATAGAGATTGATTTTGTATTCAGATTCGATTTCAAACTCAATCAATAGAACGTTTATTCAATTCAAGATCAGTATAGTCTGAAAACAATTATCTATGTCTTTAATTGATTTAAAACTATCAATCATCGACATTCTAGTTAAAGCATTGACTTTGATGTTTATTTTGCCTGATCGAAAAATAATCTGAAAGTTAAACTTCAATAGAATATTCAGATAGTTCGCTTGTCATTGAGTCAACTGTTTGTTTTTCATAAAGATTTTCAAAGTCTGATGATCAGTAAACATCTGAATAAATAGCTCAGTATCTTCTAGTTCGAATCATCAGTGTTCAAAGCATTGAATGATAGTTAGCAATTTCTTGTCATAGATGTGATAATTGCATTCAGCTGAAATCATGCTCTTGCTATAGAAGACTATCGAATGAAGCACATTCTCGTCATCATACTGAGATAGTATGTCATCTTTTACATAGTTGAATGCATCGATTTTCAAAATAGCTTGATGTTTGACATCAAAATAACATAGAACTGAGATCGAGCTGATCTGCTTCTTCAGATTGTCAAAGACTTCGACGCAGACTTTGTTTTAAACAAAAGATGTGTCTTTTCAAATCAGCTGAGTGAATGACTTGACTAGTTTTAAAAAGTTCTTGATGAAGCGTTGATAGAAATTGATGAAGTCAATGAAGTCTTGTATCTTTTTTAGATTAATAGATGTAACTCAATTTACTATAGCTTTCACTTTGATAAAATTCATGCAAAGATCTTGTTCTGATACTATGACTTTTAAGAAGATTGTTTCTTCTATGTTGAATTTGCACTTTCAAATATCTATCTGCAGATCAGCGTCTCATAAACAATTTAGTATTATTTTGACATATTGTCTATGCTTCTTTTGAGTCTTGCTGTATATGAGAATGTCGTCTAAATAAGCTTGACAGAAGTCATTTAGAAAGTCTCATAAAACATCATTCATATATTGCTGAAATGAGATCAAATCATTTATTAATTCAAATGATAAAATCTTTGATTTGTATGCTTTTAGAGCGATAATGAAGATCGTATAGTTCTCACTATCGAGATGCATACGAAGTTTGTTGAAAGCGAAAATTATATTCAGTCAAGTCAGATGCTTGCAGTCAACAATTTTGTCAATCATCTCATCTATGAGCAATAGAGAGTAGCGATTTCTTTTGATAATGACATTGAGCTTTTGATAGTCAATGCAGAAGCGAAGATTATCATTGATCTTCAAAGCGAATAAAATGAGTGAGAAATATGAGATCTTGCTAGAAGTAATAAAACTCTTTGACAGATTTTCATTCAGATATTCTTTGATCTTCTGAAGCTTGTAGAATGACATTCAATAAGCTCAACATTTAGAAGAAGTGACATCATTAGTGAGCTTTATCTTATGATCATATGAATGATGAGATGATAGTTTATCAACTTGAACTCAATCAAACACGTCGAGAAAATTCTGATATTTCGACGATAGCTTGACTTTGATGTCTTCTAGATTTTGAGCTGATGCATCAATGAAAGCGACGTCTAGAACATTCAGTTTGTTGAGATCATGTCTAGATCATTCAATCAAAGATGCTCAGAGCTGATATGTATGTATTATTTTTTAGAGATAGCTATAACAAGACATTAAGAATACAAAAGAGAAAAAGTGCAAGCTCTTTTATAAATAATGACTTGAGACTGCGCTAGACTCAATACAGATGTGATGTAATAGATCAGATGTGTTTATCTAAAAAAATGATGAAAGAAGTGAATGAAGAAAGTGCTGAACAAACAAGAAGAAGTGCTGAGAATGACTTGAAGAGATGTGCTAGATTCAAACTAGACATAGCATCATGACTTGTTTTAATCAAATTGATTAGAATTAGATCTGAACTCTGATCGATTCAGACATGTTCATAACATTATTTCTTTCTTTGAACATTCATGTTTGCATGAATAGAAAAGAAATAAAAGCAAAAAATTCATCGTGTTTTTAATTTAGTGCAACTTATTCAAGTATAGCTTGTGAAATTCGTTCAGAACTTTCTTTGAGTCATCGAATTTTTCTTTATCAACATAGTATTATTCGTCGTCATGATTTACTTCGATTCACTTGATCTTGTATTGTAGTCTTTCTTTATATCATCTGAAGTTCAATATATCATCTACTTCTCAGTGTTCTTCATTCTCTTCAATGATCATCAATCTAGAAGATTCAGAATGTTGTTTTAATAGAGAATCATTTAATAAAGATTGTAGATACTTTGAGCTGAACACTGAATGTATATGCTTCATGCTTTTAGATAGCTGAAGACGATAGAAGATTTCAACTTTGACTGTGATTGAATAGAGATTGAGCTGCTTGTCTTTCAAATCTTTGCATGATCTAGTGATTTTGATGTTTTCAAAGACTAATCAAACTTGATCATCTACTTCATAGATGATGTCTCATCTATGCTTGTTTATCTGAGCTTCAGTGATCTGCTTGATCTTTTTCAATTGTTGATGATTGAAGATAAGAAGTTTGCTCATTCAAATGACAATGTCATTGATCTTTCTAGTCTTAATATGTTGACGAGTCATTTCGTAATTAGTTGTATCTGAATTGAAACTCATTCGAGAGTGAAAGTCTTTATTGAAGTAGAAAAAAATCATCAAGATAGTTGAGAATGTATTGAAATTATCACTGAATTTCATCATTGAAAGTCATTTAGCTCAATCATTCTGCATGTAATTGCAGTAGATTCAAAGTTCACGTTCAACATCTTGATTAGCTCGTTTTGACTGATCATCTATCTCTGAATGATAAACTGTTGATAGATTGACTTTGTTAGAAATCAGCATAGAGCGAGTCATATGAGTGTAATGTAACGAGTATATAAATGCTAAGAAAGAAAAGTATCTAGAAGAGAAGAATCGACTATCTATATGACTCAGAAGAACATAAGCTAATTCTGAATAGAGTTGACTTCGAAACAATTCAATAGCCTAGTGACGAGCGATCGACGATAGTCATGAACATAGCCATCAACATAGTCATCAACATAGCTATCAACATAGATGCGTAGCTAGAATCGTAACAGTACTCTCTTTCTTCAACGATTCATGTTTGCATGAATGTATTTTCTTAGTCTTGTGTAGAATCGAAATGTCTATTGTAGCAGACTCACTATGCAAGGTAGAAGTGTCATTGAAGCAGACTCACTGATCGACTTGCTCATCGAAGAGATCGACTTTGAGCTCGTCATTGTAGCAGACTCACTAGTTGCATGTGAACTGATAGACGAATCGATTCACTGATAGGTTGAGCGATGAGAAGATCATTGCATTGACGATGTCATTGAAGCAGACTCACTGATCGACTTGCTCATTGAAGAGATTAACTTTGAACTCGTCATTGTAGCAGACTCACTAGTTGCACGTGAACATATGATCAGATTCACTGATGAGTAGAACGATGAGAGCGAGTAGATCATCGCATTGAGAATAAATGTCATTGAAGCAGACTCACTAGTTGCACGTGAACTGAAGGCGAATCAATTCACTGATAGATAGAGCGATGAGAAGATAGATCATTGCATTGACGATGTCATTGAAGCAGACTCACTGAGAATTTGCTCATCGAGATAGAGACTTCACGCAGTTCTAGACTGATCTCTTTGATTGCTCTTTGAGATAGAGACTTCACGCAGTCATAGACTGATCTCGTTTGATTGTTCAACAAATTCGAAGAATTTCTTGCAAATCTGAATGAATGATTAATTCGCTGATCTTCTGATCTAGTCGAATGATTTCGATCGTTTGTTTATACTCGCTGATCAGCGCACGAGTTCGAATCTTTTGTTTATTCTCACTGAGTCAGCTCACGAGAAAGAAGAATGAGTGTCTGCACGATCGCGAGTCGACTAGATCAAAGTCAATAGTCGTGTGAATCGAGCAGAGCAAGTCGATGCAGATTATTTCTCTTCATCTGTAACGAAGAAGCATTTATATAATGTTAGAGATCAGCATAGAGCGAGTCATATGAGTGTAATGTAATGAGTATATAAATGCTAAGAAAGAAAAGTATTTAGAAGAGAAGAGTCGACTATCTATATGACTCAGAAGAACATAAGCTAATTCTGAATAGAGTTGACTTCGAAACAATTCGATAGTCTAGTGACGAGCGATTGACGATAGTCATGAACATAGTCATCAACATAGTCATCAACATAGCTATCAACATAGATGCGTAGCTAGAATCGTAACAGACTTTGATTTTCAATCGTTTACAAAAACTTTGTCACATGATCGATATGAACTGAGAGTCTCTATTTGAAATGATAGAACTGAGTAGATCATGAAGTCAATAGACATTTCATAACATAATTCATACTGTTTCTTCGATTGAGATGTCATTGTCTTCTCAATGACAGAAAACATAGTAATGTTCTTTGAAAAGATGACATATGATTGTGCAAATGACGTTATAGTTTTTCGATAGAAGTAGCTCAGTGATGAAGTTCATAACTATATCTTGTCAACGCTGCTGAAAAATCGATAGAGACTGAAGCAAATCATTTGTATCATCTCAAGATGCTTTGCTTCGCTGATAGACATGATAGTTTCAAATGTATTGTTGAATAGTTGCTTGATGATCTGATCAATAGTAGAAGCGTTGAACTAAATCAATTGTTTATTTAATGTCAGAGTGCAAGATTGATGATTGATCATGAATCTTTTGAAGCAATTTTGTATGCATTTGTTTCAACATTCATAGTAGACTCTTTTTGAATAGAACGTTGTCAATGATTTGACAGTTCTTTAGCTTCATGTCATGAAGCTTCAGTTCATCTTTGTTCATAGCTTGTTGATACTCATTGCATAGTTCATTCTTCTGATTGACTAGATGTACGCGTTGATAGAGATTAATCTCGTATTCAGATTCAATTTTGAACTCGATTGATAAAACGTTTATTCGATTTGAAGTTTATATAGTCTGAAAACGATTATTTATGTCTTTAGCTGATTCAAAACTATCGATCATCGACATTTTAGTTAAAGCATCAACTTTGAAGTTTGTTTTATCTGATCAAAAGATAATCTGAAAGTTAAACTTTGATAGAATATTCAGATAGTTCGCTTGTCATCAAGTCAGCTGTTTATTTTTCATAAAGATCTTCAAAGTCTGATGATCAGTAAACATCTGAATAAATAGCTCAGTATCTTTTAGTTTGAGTCATCAGTGTTCGAAGCATCGAATGATAGCTAGCAATTTCTTGTCATAGATGTGATAATTGCATTCAGCTGAAATCATGCTCTTGCTATAGAAGACTATCGAGTGAAGCACATTCTCGTCATCATACTGAGATAGTATGTCGTCTTTTACATAGTTGAATGCATTAATTTTCAAAATAGCTTGATGTTTGACATCAAAATGACGTAGAACTGAAGTCGAGCTGATCTGCTTATTTAGATTGTCAAAGACTTCGATGCAAACTTCGTTTCAAACAAAAGACGTGTCTTTTCAAGTCAGCTGAGTGAATGACTTGACTAGTTTCAAAAAGTTCTTGATGAAGCATCAATAGAAATTGATGAAGTCAACGAAGTCTTGTATCTCTTTTAGATTAGTAGATGTAGCTCAATTGACTATAGCTTTCACTTTGATAGAATTCATGTAAAGATCTTGTTCTGATACTATGATCTTTAAGAAAACTGTTTCTTCTACGTTGAATTTGCACTTTCGAATATCTATTTGCAGATCAGCGTCTCGTAGATGATCTAGTATCATCTTGACATGTTGTTTATGCTTCTTTTGAGTCTTGCTGTATATGAGAATGTCGTTTAAATAAGCTTGACAGAAGTCATTTAGAAAGTTTCATAGAACATCGTTCATATATTGCTGAAACGAAATCGAATCGTTTGTTAATTTGAATGATAGAATCTTTGATTTGTACGCTTCTAGAGCGATAATGAAGATCGTATAGTTCTCACTATCGAAGTGCATACGAAGTTTGTTGAAAGCGAAAATTATATTCAGTCGAGTCAGATGCTTGCAATCAACGATTTTGTCAATCATTTCATCTATGAGCGATAGAGAGTAGCGATTTCTTTTGATAATGACATTGAGCTTTCAATAGTTGATGCAGAAGCAAAGATCATCATTGATCTTCAGAGCGAATAAAATGAGTGAGAAATATGAGATCTTGCTAGAAGTAATAAAATTCTTTGACAGATTTTCATTCAAATATTCTTTGATCTTCTGAAGCTTGTAGAATGACATTCAATAAGCTCGACATCTAGAAGAAGTGACATCGTTAGTGAGTTCTATCTTATGATTATATGAATGATGAGATGATAGCTTATCGACTTGAACTCAATCAAACACGTCGAGAAAATTCTGATATTTCGAAGATAGCTTGACTTTGATGTCTTCTAGATTTTGAGCTGATGCATCGATGAAAGCGACGTCTAGAACGTTAAGTTCGCATTGAGTGTTGTAAACTATTTCTCTATCAATATCTTTGATCGACATGACAAAAATCTCGATGCAATTCTTCTTTGATCATTTAATTTATGCATGAAAAGATGCAGTTTTCACACTGAACATAGAAAAGTTCTTTTTCAAAGCAGTAGAAGCTGATCATTGAAGCACTTTGAGAGCTGAATTGATAGAAAAATTTGATGATCGTGATTATTTTGAGTATGAAGCTCTGACTGACATTGAAAAAACAGAAATGAAAGCTTCTAATTGATTTGAAAAAATGATGACATCGTTTTGCATATCTAGTAGTATTTCATTTTTATTCATTCAGAACTTTTCTAATATGACATCATGATGATTTATATCAGCTATTAACATTGAAACAGTCAATTTCTTATGACT
>JAABUS010004448.1_pt1 | contig 20160 bp, 25 predicted proteins | sample 5560161 | NCBI WGS metagenome assembly JAABUS01 (sample SAMN10711885, study PRJNA513376) | rock metagenome | isolation source: Antarctica rocks | place: Antarctica: Victoria Land, Trio Nunatak nord | collected 2016-01-04 | reverse complement strand
GCCTAAAGGTCACCGAAGTGAACTTAATAGCTCGTACCACCGCGATGTGCAATGCAGGGTTTGAATTATACCGAAGCGGCTTTATGATCCCGCCAGGTAGGCCAAGGTAAGTATGCGGAGGGAAGAGGATGCAAAGGTCGAAGGGTTACTTGTACTTGGGGAGGGCGGGCCGGGTAGCGGGGAGGGTGAAAGTGGGAACGCGCTAGGGACTTGAAAATTGAGGTTTGGTGTTGCGCGGGTGGGGCTTGTGCTTTACGTCGCATTACTTAGAATCTTACCCTCAAGACTGCTTTACCACAAGGCCTTTCGTGATGCATTGACAATTGTTCTTGGAATACTACAGCCTTCTTCTACCTCCTACGCTCATCTTTTCATCACCCCTATCATGGCCTCCAAACGCATGACCGCAAACCCCATCAAGCCCGCCCGCTACCGCCCTGGCAAGCCCGTCGCCGAAGAACACTCCTCGTCCGAAGAAGAGGAAGAAAGCTCTCAAGACGAGCAAGCCGAGCAAGCCGCCCCGCAGACTAAAGCCCCGCCACCGAAAGCAACCTCCTTCCCCTCAGATGCCACGCGCATAGCCAGCAACCTCAAGATAGTCGACCTGAACGAACGCCGCAAGCAAGCCGCTGCTGAAGAAGCGTTAAGACAGGAAGCAGAGCAAGCTGCAAGAGCCGAGGAGGAAGAGGGATTCGAAACTGAAGAGAGCGACGAGGAGGAGGGAAGTGAGGGCGGAGAGGATGAGCAGAGCGGAAGTGAAGAGAGCAGCAGTGAGGATGAAGCTCCTCAGAAACTGATACGACCTACGTTCATAAAGAAGGGCCAACGGAAGGAGGACACAGCGGCGGCGGCGGCTGGGAAGACAGAAGAGGAGAATTGGGCGGAAGAAGAAGCTCGGCGGAAAGAGAAAGCTGACATTCTGGTGCAAGAGCAGCTAGAGAAGAACGCCGCCGCGAAGGCTGCAGGCAAGAAGTACTGGGACGACGACGAAGACGAAGAAGCCGACCATGTAGACGACACCGACGGGCTAGACCCGGAAATGGAGCGCGCGGCGTGGAAGCTGCGGGAGCTGAAGCGGGTGAAGCGAGCTCGGGAGGCGATCGAGCTTGCGGAGAAGGAGCGCGAGGAAGTGGAGCGCCGACGGAATCTCAGCAAGGAGGAGCGAAAGGCTGAAGATGCGGAACATCTGGAGCGACAGAAGGAGGAGAGGGAGGGGAAAGGCAAGATGGGCTACATGCAGAAGTATTTCCACAAGGGAGCGTTCTTCCAGGATGATGCCAAAGGGGAGGGGTTGGATCGAAGGGATATTATGGGCAGTCGGTATCAAGACGATGTGTCGAATAGGGAGCTGCTGCCGCAGTACATGCAGATTAGGGATATGACGAAGCTGGGGAGGAAGGGGAGGACGAAGTATAAGGATTTGAAGAGCGAGGATACGGGGAGATGGGGTATGTTCGAGGGGAGAGGGCCGAGGAAGGCGGATGGAGGTTTGGATGAGAGGTTTATGCCTGATAGGGATGGGGGAGGGAGAGGAGCTTCAGGTGCCAATACCATGCCTGTCGGTGTGAGGAGGAAAGCGCCTGAAGGCGCTCCTGATGGTCCGAAAAGCCGTGGTGATGATATCGAGCGAAGAAGAGACGACAGGGGTCGAGACGACTCCTACGCAGGAGATCGAGGTGACCGAGATGATCGAGATCGCTACAGAGATGATTGGACAAGCCGCCGTAGCCTTCGAAGACGCTCATACTCCCGGTCATACTCGAGGTCGAGATCGCCTTCACCGCGAAGAGATCGACATCGGGATAGAGACGATCGAAGCAGAAGGAAACGGAGTCCTTCTCCATACGATGACCGCTATTCCGACAAGCGGCGGAGGGTAGATGCTAGGTAGCAGCTCCAGCTCCTGAAGTTCCAACAAAAAAGTCATATACCCACCAAAACTCCTCCGCTATGCACATGCCCTTGAACCCTCATCATGCAATATCGCTCGCCCTGCCGCTTCCCTATCCACCCCACACCCATCACCCCCCCAGCAGCTTCTCCCTCTCCACAACCCCCTCCTCAAACCTAATCAAAAACACCGTCTTCCCAGGCCACATCTCCCCCTCGGCCCCTCCCCCCTCATTCCCCACCCAATGCGCACTCACCCCCGCCCGCATCCCCAGCCCCGCACACACCCCCTCCACAATGCCCGCCACGAACGCCGCGCAATTCAGCTGGCTCATCTCCTTCGGCACGCTGATGTACTGGTTCACCAACGGCTCGTTGTCCGTGATCATGTACTCCGTGGGGTTCGTCGAGCTCGCCTCGATGGCGTCGGCGGGGCGCGCGAAGAGATGCGTCCACAGCGGGCGGGCGATGAACTGCAGGAGGGGGAGGATGCGCGTGGGGCGCGGTTGGGGCGGGGAGTTGGAGGAGGAGGAGAGGGTAGCGGGGCGGTGGAGGAGCAGCGGGAGGAGGCGCTGGCCGAGGGGGAAGCCTTGGATGGAGAGCCTGTGGTTCGATTAGCGCTGGCGTGGATGATCACGAAGAGGATGCCCGGGGGGGGGGATGGTACCGTCTCTCGAGGTCTTGGATCCCGGTCACGCGTTTCTGCGCGTAGCTTACCATCTCGGCGAAGAGGTAGGCGAAGCTGGCGCGGCTGAGCTCGGCGGTCCGTGTGCGGTTCAGGTTGCGGTCGTAGATGCTTTTGCGGTTGGAGGGGTAGCGCAGGCCGGTGGGGCCGGCTTGGGAAGCGGGGTGGGCGGGAGGTGCTTGAGAGGAGGCGGGGCGAGAGAGAAGTGCTTGAGAAGCGGGGCGTGAGGGAGGTGCTTGAGAGGCGGGGCGTGAGGGAGGTACTTGGGAGGCGGGGCGAGAGGTTGGTGGGGTGGGTTGTTGGGTTTGGGTGCTGGGGAAGTTGGTGGTGGGTTTTGTGGATGCCATTGCTTGTCGCTTTCGTCGGTGGGTGGAGGAGAGAAGGAGATTGGGGTATATTAAGGTACCTTACTGTGCTGAAGTACTCCGTACCCTTGAGTCCTAGAAGGGAGCCTTAGGGCTGATCTACAGCGCTAACAGGGGCGAACGAGGAAGAAGTAAGCTGGAACATCTTTGATGAAGTACTCATAGAAAAGTACTGCGGTGACCTCTTGCCCGCCTTGATCATCAAAATCAACTCGATTGGCAATCATAGTAGATCCTCATTTCAAGCCTTCGGTATGTCCTCATGTCCTATTGTACGCTCAGAAACTTAACATAAGCACAGTTCCAACTCCATTCAACTTGTATTTTTAGACCATGCTACCTCTCACTCAAGCGGTCCTTCGTAATCGGTTGCTGACGCCAATCACGTGTGACTTTCCTGAAGAGCAAGCCCACGGAAAGGACGACGTTGGAGTCCCATACACAGACAAGCATAATGGCAAATCTTGTATCAAAAATTAGCTACGTAGAGGAAATTCGAATCAAGCCTTAGAAAACGTACGCTTCGAAGAAAACATCCCAAGCGGGAGCATGCATCAGCTTCCCAAACTCGAGAGTCGCTAAAGTCCAGACTCCCTAACAACACATCAGTAAAGCGATTCGACGATTGAGAGGAGAACCATACGATTGGAAAGATCGGACTCCACATCGAGATATCGTGGCCCGGATTCTTGATCCCTCCACCCTTGAACAAACCTAAGTGAATAGACTCGACCAAAGCGAAGGTAACCCAAAACGCTCCGTAGCCCCAAAGTACAAGAGCGAATAGGATACTGGCTGCTTCGACGATGTTGCCATCATTCCCCGTAATAAAGCGACCTTTGTTGTAAACTCCGAAAGATCCAATGCCTGGCGATGCTGCGCTAGTACCTAGAATCATCGCGGCATACGATGCCTGACCCAAGGGCCCGATGATGACATAAGTCAAAGGTGCCTTCGAGCGAGGTGGCCAGCTACCATTGAGCAGGCGAGCTATGTAGACAGCTATCAGGGACAGAGCAAATGGCAGGCCCAAGCCGATCATGATGTAGCCAACAATAATCATCAGTACCTGCATACGGGCGGTGATATTCGCGGCGAATGAAACAACTCCGCAGGTTGCCGCGGAAGTGAGAGCAGCTATAGCTGGTAAAATCACAGTCGGAGGCATGCTGTCGATCCCTGGAGCGTGGTACCACATATAGACATACGGTATGCCGATGGTGGCAATGAAGGCAACTCCAACGGCTATCCAGCCCAGGACATAAGCAGCCGTCCCCCACCCTGGTCCAGAGGAATGGGGACACACGAGAGCAACCATGTCGATGATCTATAAATTTTTAAAAGTCAGTGTTCCCCTTCTTAGTCCATCCATTAGACAAGTCAGAGTCTCTTGATACACCCAAACGGGGTCAAAATCGCTCAGGAGTAACAACTTACACTGCTAAAGGTGATAGACGCACTAGCCAGGCAACACACCTCAACGATATTGGAAGTGAGCTCTTGCCGGGTAGTCTTGGGGAACATGCATGCTTTGACAACATATGTAAGACTAAAGAGTATCGCGAGCACGATGGTCAGGAGCCAGACTATGATAGCGATAATCTTGAGGCCGCTGAATTGGTAGTCGAGGTTGTAGAGAATGACTGCCAAGATGCCGGTGCTTTGAGATATCAGGAAAATTTGCGTGGTACATTGTTCAATCAATTTCAGGAGGACCGATGAAGACTGCGACTTCTCTATCAAAATGGTCAGTAAACCAGAATACAGTGTCTCTAGTCTTCATGGTCGAGGCATTGCCGGAGGAGTGCGCAGCTCCATTGGAGATGCTCATCGTGTCAGCTAGAATAGCGAGAAAAAATACGGGAAGTTTATAGAGGTAAAATCAACGATAGAATGATGTCCAGCCACATAGTGAAATGTTGCCAATAATCATTAAGTTATCCAGTGCCTCTTGGCTTCTTTACGCAGATTTTACCTTTACCAAACGGAAATGAGACTCGGCTTCGCGGCTTCTCGTGATGTCATGCAACGAGTATGGACCTGCTAGCGAATACGACATGACTGACAACAAGCGGAAAGAGACTGATAGACCTCCCGTTCTTGTGGCAAGCTCAATATGCCAATTACAATTCTCCGCTACCAGTGTGCATAATTACTTTTGTCGTCGCTGCTTTCAGATCCATAGTCACGGCTGGTCCACTTGAGCGAAGCGACCTTTACGTATTCACGCATAGAGTGAAGATGGCATAGATTGTTGTCGGCTTCATGTATCAAACGCTTATCGTCCAAGGAATAGAGAATGTAAAGTACTCATTGACGGTAATTCTTATCGGTCACGGGAAGAAGAAGAACTCGGCGGTCGCCGAGACATTAGCCAAGTCACACTATTGTGGAATCGACACTCGTTGACATGCGCTTGCGCGTGATCTATGAATTGATAGCTACTTTCATATGCTGTCTACGCGATGTATGGCCGGATACACCTTGAACACCGGAGCATCGTACACACATATTTCCAAAGGCGCATTACAGATCAGACAGCTACTTCCACAGAGGACAAATTGTGGTCCTCAACAATCCTGTATTGGTCAGCTCCCTCCGTACCACAGACTAGATAACGGCCACTCCGCACAATTTCCTACATCGCCAGCTCCTGCGGTAAGGTTGGTGACCCGCGGGGACCGGGCTTTGGTGATCGTCATCAGGACTTTGCGTTCGAGATTGATCACGATAGCACGCCCTATGCTGCATGCTTATGCTTCGACCTTGAGATCTGTCGTGAAGGCATGCTAGGAGGCATACACTGACAGCTCAGCCTCTCGAAACCGCATGGTATTATTCGAGTCCCGGTTCTTGTTCGTCCTCTTAGAATAGCCGATTTTCGCCAGCCACTGCACGATTTCCCTTCGTCTTCCGCTTGCCAGTCGTGCCAGCTCCTGGGGTCTTGAAGAATAAACTAGGCCCGTGTCCTTCAGCGACTTGGTAGCTAAGGTAGCCTCGGTGCGCATGATCCCTGTAATATTCGAGGTCTTTCCGGCTCGTAGGGTCTGGTAAGCGGGCCATGAACCCCGCCGTTTTGACGGGCTCTTGACCTTCGACCTTGAGCGACTTTAACGAGTTGATGGGATCTGTCTTTCCTCGCAATATCCTTTGGACGGAAAATGGTGTGTAGAATCGTGTGGTGACCGAGCCACCCGCCTTCTCAATGGCTGCTATAGCTGAGGCGGACGCCTTCGATACAATGACATTCAACGGGCTTCGTAGCTGCTCGGAACCTCTTGAAAGTAGCTTGACTCCGTCTGTGATGTTGCAGATGCAACGAGATTGGCCTAATTCTTTGATTGTAATCGGTCGTAAGGGGTCTATCCGACCCTGGTCGACCCATGACTGAAGACGGTCTAGGTTGAGCGGAATGAAATCCTCAGAGAAGCTACAGACCCATGTTGTCAGCATTCGCAATTTTCCGTCTGATCTTGGCGCCTACACGTTGTTGAAACCACGTAGGCCATGGCTGACTTCTACTGGCGTCTGCCCTCCATTAAGACCGCGCGGTACTTTTCCTTTCGATTTCTGGCCGTTATAGCCGCGACCAGCGGTCTTTCCTTTGCCTGACGATGGCCCTCGACCTCTTCTAATTTTCTTATGGTAAGCGCCAGGTGTATCGGAAAGGTTCGCAAGGATAGATGCAGAACGTCGTTGCGGGTAGAGGAAGGGCAGAAGGAATGGCGCAATGGCAGACGAAGGAGGAAAAGCAGTTGGTCGTATCGTCCACAGTAGTCTTGACGACATGATAATTGCCTTCCTCAACCTTCATTAGCAGTAAACACTAAGGTCAGAGATAAAGGAGTGTCGTGAATCTGAAGCGACACCCTCTATCTCGGCAGCTCGGCGGAATAAATTCCGGCCTCTACGGGGATTTCCCTGAGGACTCGATGACAACTGAAGCGCAGCGGTCTGTGAAACAGCATGCAACTGGAAGACACAAGGTTATGGCGACGCTGATGGCATGGCGCTGCGGTGGTATGCGCAGACTTGAGTGCGCTCAGGTCCTGATTGTTGGACCGTACGAAGGATGATCTCTTTTGGCTTCACCAAGCGGCGTCTGTTCCTAGCCATCGCAGCATTTTCTCTGTTTTTAATCATCTCAAATCTTGTCGCACTGTCAGACACCGACATCACAACGCGCATCGAGGATCTACACCTGCCCGGGCTTCCGAAGAAACCATGGCACTCTGGCGACAAATACGAGGATTCGCCCGGACCCGCCGACGCCCACCCCATATCGCTGTTAATGATGGAGGCGGACAAGACATGGCGCGCTTACGAAAACACTCGCTCAACGACATTTAGACAGACAGTCAGCAAGTACAGAAATAAATATGGGAGACACCCGCCCCCAGGCTTCAAGGACTGGTATCGATTCGCCCGGAAGAGGAACGTTCATAACATCGACGATTTCGAGCAGATCATGGACGATTTGCGTCCATTTTGGGCCATCGAGCCTCGGGTACTGCGTAATTTAGCGGCAAATATGGCTAAGAAAGAAGACCAAGGGGTTGCAACAATCCATATCCGCAATCACGAAGTGGTCAAGGAGAGTAACGGTTCATGGAGGTCGGAGACATTGGTCACTTTGATCAACAGGTTCATAAAATTTCTGCCGAATTTGGATATCCCTCTGAATAGACTAGACCAGCCACGTGTTGTCGTAGAGTGGGAGACGATGCAGGAGCACCTGAAAAAGGAATTTGAGACGCGCCAAATTCCTCCGGAGGCAATTGACGAATTCTCGACAGAAATGTCCAACCTTCATAACGTGACCAGTGGTGAAGATGCGAGTGTGGAGGAAGATCCTGAATGGTATCCTGCGCACGGAAAGCAGTACATGGACATCGCACGAACTGCCTGCCCTCCGGAATCACACGCTGCCAAGGAAGATACAGATACAGCAGACGTTGAAAGCACCTACAAGAACCGTTTGGGCGGCATCATTACTAACTTCAACCGCTCGTCGGACTTGTGTACCGTTGGTCCGGAGATTCAGGACAAACATGGCTTCCTCTTCTCAGGCTCGACCGTCATTGCTACGAAAAGGCTCGTACCCATATTTGGAGAGTGCAAAGTGAACGTGAACAGCGATATCCTATTTCCTGCCAATATGTACTGGAAACACGATGACCGGTATGACTACAGCTCCAAGCACGACGTGCGTTGGGACAAGAAGCAAGATGTCATGCTCTGGCGAGGGGTCACTTCTGGTGGTACGCAAATTGCGGAGAACTGGCGTCGAATGCACCGTCAAAGGCTCGTCATGTACCTGAACAGCACTGAAATGGAGAGCCAAGAAGTCCGCATACTGACGGAGCAGCCTGAGAAAAGGGGAGAGTATGAAAATTACCGCCAATTTCACCCGTCTTCGTTTGCTAGAAACCATAGCGATGTTGGTTTCACAGAAACATGGGGTTGTGTCCCTGATTGCGGCTTCTACGACGATGTCTGGACGCTCAAGGAACAGGTTCCTCTTCCGGACCAGTTCAAGTACAAATTTCTTGTCGATGTAGATGGTCACTCGTTCTCGGGACGATGGCGAGCTTTCCTCGAGAGCAAGTCCCTGGGCATCAAGGCTACCATTTTCCGAGAATGGCATGATTCTCGACTGTTTGCCTGGCGTCACTTTGTGCCGATGGACAACCGATATGATGATGTGTACAGTATTCTTACATATTTTCTCGGCGTGGGGCAACCGCCTGGTTCTGAGCAGCCGGGTGAGAAGGCTTATGTGGCGCGGCATGATGCTGAGGCCAAGCGAATAGCGGATCAAGGCAAAGAATGGGCGAGGAAGGTCTTGAGGCGGGAAGACATCGAGGTATCTCTCTGTCGATCAATTGGTGATGCCTGCCGAAGCTGACTTGTTGCTAGGTATATATGTTCCGACTCTTGCTCGAGTATGCGCGTATTGTCGACGATAATCGAGACCGCATAGGCTACTCTAAGGATGGTAGCGAATTGGACAAGTATGACGGGGTGACGAACGGTGCTGAGGTACCTCACTGAGCCATTGTTCTTTCACCTCCTCGCAAGATTGGGAAGCATGGCGTCGATGGCATGAGCAAACGGTGGTATATTGGGATTTAGATACCATTGTAACCATATTCTCGCCTTCTCCTAGTCTATGCCCTGGCATGATGCACTCCCTGGCTTCACAGAGTTTCGCCTATCTCCAACGCTGCCTTCGGGCCTTCCGATCATAGAGTCTATGGACATTCGAGATGCCGTGATTGTGCTCTTTGATCAATGCCCAGCATCAAGTGCACACTCTTTGCCGGCAAGTGTGAGAAAATTTTACTTGATCTTGCCTATAATGATACATTATCAATCGTGCCTTAGGTGCAGTCTGTGATTCCTCCTGGGCGATAAAGTCCTTGTCGTATGTACTTATGGCACGATTGTAGAGCACGCGGTGGATACCCTAGATAAGGCTGGTGCGAAACCTAACACCGTGCTCCATCGTCGTTCCTGAACCTTATTCTTACCCCCAGCATTGACAACTTTCCAACAAAAAGTACCGCCGCAACACTCCGTCTACCTGCCTGTAGCTTTGCATGGGGCCTGCGCACCATCATCATGAGATCAGCTGCTTCACAAAGATCTACAAACTGATCAGATCTTCTCGCTGTACTGCGCACTGAAGGTCTCGCAGCTCTCATTTTGCCAAGACCAATGTGACAAAGACCCGGCCTTGGTGGAAAGCACAATCTCAGACTTGAGATTCTAGCACGCAAGAATAGGAAGGCAGCAAATGAGGAGCCCTCCCCACTCAGAGGGTATTTGTCGCTTACCGCGACTTCCATTGCGATAGCGATCTCTCCCGTCAGCTCCTGCCCAAATCAAGGTGGAAGTGAGCAACGCCGGGCGCTGCAGCTGTCAACATGACGAGGCCCAACATCATTCGAGCTGGTAAGTCTAGTCGCTCACCTTTCACGTTCAGAAATGGCTCAAAAGCGGCGCAAGCTCCAAAGAAAGCGGCTCTCTGCAACATCACTAACACAACCTCTTGCAGATACGATTGACCTACAAAGCCAGGATGCCCCGTCTGCGAAAGACCATACACGTCAACCGGCTCATCCAGCGCCATTGGGGGATGGACCTCCAGCCCCACATCAAGCAGTCACACTCAGGCATGCCGAGCAAGAAGCGTCGGATCTTCACTTAAGAAGCCCAAGAGTCTCGCAAGATCTCTCAGGCAAAGAGTTGCAACTATTGCATGACGTTGACGAAGGCGACTCATACAACACTCACGATGGGGAAGAACCGTTTGGTCTTGGACGCAATGGCGGATCAGCTGGAGTAGAAGGAGAAACTGGCGACGCGGAGGGGGATGACGGCATGGACGATGACATGATGGACAAAATATCAAGTTCGCCGTCTATCGATGATGGTGGGTATCATTTACCTCTGCCTTGGCCCGACCGAGGGGATTCCCTCGTCTCTTTTCACACAGCAGAAGAAGACGTCCCACCTGCTCCACCCGAGCATGATAGGTCTTCTTCTCCTTTCCTTACCGCTCCGGCTCATTTCCCTCTCTTTTACCCCAAGGATGAAGGAAACCTCGGGTCTTCCGAAGATCGTCATCACAAACGTGTGTATCCATCTACCAAACCTGGCCTGCTATCTCCGGAAGAAGAGCTCGAATCGGAAAGCCGCGACCGGTTGAGCCCGCTTCCCGGTGAAAGTTCCAGGGGCTGCTTCCACGATGACTTTCATGATTTGGAGGATTCCTATGATGGGGACTTTGACCCTGAGGATTTCCGTCACCTTTTGTTGCCAGCAGACGACCCGCTTTTGGACAACAGCTTCGACGACGAACCATTGTCGTCACTTCCGGTAACTGCATTGCCGCATGAGCCACAATCACCAGTGGAGCACGCGTTTCCCGAGGAACCAGGAGAAACCGATGAGGATACCGAAACTATCTCCTTTTCTAATGATGACCGTTTCGTGGACTCAGGATGGGGCGGAGAGTGCTTACGTGAAGCAGAGGATATCGATTTCGAATTCGTCTACGCCCTCCACACCTTTGTCGCTACCGTCGAAGGGCAAGCGAATGCTACGAAAGGTGACACAATGGTCCTGCTCGACGACAGCAACAGCTATTGGTGGCTTGTTCGAGTTGTGAAAGACAGTAGCATTGGTAACTTCAATCTCAGACTTCCATCCGAGCGTTCACTGATGGTGGTAGGCTACCTTCCCGCCGAGCACATTGAAACACCTACGGAACGACTTGCAAGATTGAACAAACACAGAAACATAGATGTAGGTTCAAGCAAGGTGTAGTCTAAACCATCTTTGGCTAAGGAATATGCAGTTATCACAGACTATGCTCGGGGACAATCCGGAGAAGTCAAAGAATCCTTTAAAGAAAGCCATGCGACGGCGAAACGCCAAAACCGTGCAATTCACTGCGCCAACGTATTTCGAAGCTTTAGAGGTGGAATACTCGTCCGAAGAGGAAGAGGAACCTGAAGGTGATTACTTTAGCCAAGGTCTGGAGGAAGAGGTAGCAGATAGGCAGGGTCAGGAGCAGGATCTAACCGACAGGAGCGCAACAGTCGAGCCGCTTAAGTCTTCCGGTCAAACTCCAATTGATCCACAAGCACCTATAGATCCTCGAGTGGATGCCCCTGCCCAGAACCATGTAGCCGACGGAACCCAACCTTTTGAAGAAGCAAATGAACAGACCGGTATGTGTATGGAATAAGCGACAGTCATGATTGGAGCTTACAACCACAGATGAAAGTGCTTTCGTCAAGTCGAGAAAGGGTACTCTACGAAATACCGATTCGTTCTTCAAGGATGATAATGTAGAGACACGAAAAATCAACTTAACTCCCAGCTTGTTACGAGATGATAGTAGCTCAACTATCACAACCATCAAATCCGTTGAGCCGAGAGAGGTAGGTTGGCGAATTTTGGTTCACTACCCAGTCTACTAACAAGTCAGCAGCCGCTCAAAACGAGGCCCAGCCTCGACTCTCTTGAGAAGTCAGCCTCGCCTCAAGATAAGGCCAAAGAAGACAGGAGACGTAGGGAGAAGAAGGGCATGCTTGGTGGATTGTTCAAACGAAAGGATAGGAAAGGTAGAGGTCAGGGTGAGGATGTTGACGACACCGAGAAGCTCTCAGACGAGTTACTTCGAGGCTCGCCACAAGGTAAAGGCTCATCAGAGTCGTTACCTCTCGAACAACAATCTGCTCGATCTCCACCACAAAGTCGACCGGCGAGACAAACCAGCAAGCTTCAGAAGGCCCCTCCACCGGGTATGGCGCCTAAAATCATGTCGCCCCCTGGTCCGCGGGATGTCATTTCGCCCACAGGCCGACGAGACGTCGTTTCGCCGAAACCCAGTATCCCCGAACAGCAAAGCAGGACTGTTTCCCCAGTTAACAGAGCTCCACCATCGGTCGCTCAGATCAGCATACCCAGAGCCTTCGAGGAGCCACAGCAGGATCTATTTAGTAGGACTCAACAGACTGTTGAGGTAAACTCGGAGCCTACAGCCGAGGACTCTTTCCAGATTGAGTCGCCCAAAGAATCGCGGCGTGGCATGTTCTCGCCCATCAAAGACGTTCTTTCATCCTCGGCACCATCATCCTCGGAGGCTAAGCCCGAAAAGGTCAAGAAGGCCAAACAGCGCATGCCAATGGATGAATTCGACTCCGAGTCCTCTGCTGACGCTGAAGAGCAACCTGATTCCATCCTAAGACGGCCAGAGCCAATCATTCAGCAGGAACTTGAAGGAGAACACACTGTACCTCAGGACGCTATCAGAGAGCGCCTCTCCGAGTCTCCTGTCGAAGTAACAGCCCCAGAACCCTCATACTTACAAGAACAATCATATTTCAACCAAACACCGCAGGACAAACCATTCGGCCAGCAACCGCAGCCTTACGCCCAGGAGTCTCCCCAGGATAAGACATACAACCAACAGCAGCAGGCATACTCCCAGCAGTCGCCACAGGACAAGCCACTCAACCAGCAACAGCAGCGTAATGCCCAACCCTCACCACTAGATCGATCCTACAACCTCCAACAGCAGTTCCAGAACCAGCGAACCGCACCCACTCACCCACCCCCCTTAGTGAACGACACCTCCTCCGCCGAAGACGCCTCCCCCTCTCCCACCTCTCCCCCCTCCTCGCCATCCCCCATCGAGGCTCCCCAAGAACCCGACATCCCATCATCCATCCGCGAAGAAACCCCCGCTCCAACAACCCAATCCTCAACCGCACCTGCATGGAGCGACGCCAGCCTGCGCGCCTATCTCGAGGACGACAGCGACATCCGCGATCTCCTCCTCCTGGTGCATGATAAGTCGGACCTCAAACCCGCGCCGCCAGATCATCCGATTGCGAAATCCTTGTTCAAAGAAGAGAATAGGCGGCTCGGCGAGATGGAGAGGAAGCTAGATGGGATGTTGGGGAAGGTTTTGGAGCGGAGGAAGAAGGGGAGGGTGACGCCTGTGAGGTAGGCACTGCTGAGGTGGTGGTGTTGTTGCTGTTTGTGTAGGATGTGAGTTACCTGGATGTGAGTAGCTTGAGGCGCTTGGGGATGGGAAGGGGGGGTGCGTTGGCTTTCTGTATGGGAATGGATAGCGGTGTATACGCCTCACCACAAGTCTTGTCTGTCTGGGTGGATTGAATCTAAGGATCAGGGTATAGTGTGGATAGGGTTGCTATGTGAATGCTTCGAAATACCAATGCGACATTATTGTCTTGTGCATTGATGTTATTTCGAGGTGCAGTCATATGGTGTGTGCTGATTTCCCAGTCAGTCTCTAAGTAGATAAGATTCTGAGAACTTATCCGAGGCACCTTACGTTTACGTGGCTACCTGGCGCCGGACTGGCTTTTCGAAGGCTATGCTATACAGAGCTTTTCCCCATGCGATCCAAAGCCCCAATGCATCAACGCCCCTCACCCACTCATCGCTATGCCAAAACATTGATTCGCGTAATTCTCCCACACACGTAGGCCTACAGCCCATACGTCGAAGCCCTCTGCATTGGCTGATGATACATGCTACTCGCATACTCACTGCCCCCATCCTGATAGATCGTGCCCCTCTTATCGTCCTCGGGCAGCAACTCCTTAACCTCCCAATTCCCCTGCTTCGTGCCGACACTGAACTCCAGATCCTCCCGCGTGATCGAGTCCCAGTACTTGTACACCATCATCACCGCCAGCAGGTTGCAGACCGTGGCGAAGAACAGCCCGTCAAGGTAGTGCTGCGCGGCTTCGCAGATCGGGCGGCTGAAGAGGTAGAGGATCACCTGCCCGATGACGAGGAAGAAGACGCCGAAGGAGATGTGCCCCAGCGGCCAGCGGTCCTGCAGCGTGTTCGCCACGAGGATGATCTGCATGATGGTGTAGATGAGCAGGCAGATGCCGTTGAGCAGGTAGAGCACCACGAAGAGCCCGACGGTGTTGGTGGGACCCAGCCCGGCGAGGTTCTTGAAGGTGAAGAGGGAGACGGCGAGGGAGAGGATGAAGGCGCCGGCGGAGCAGCCGCGAAGGAGCCAGACGGATTGCCGCGTGCCGTCCTCGTAGAGCTGGAAGCCGACGAAGCCGTTGATCAGCAGGCAGGTGCAGAGCGCGGAGGTGAGGCCGTTTTGCACGGCGGCGAAGTAGGGGTAGGCGGCGGAGCCGGGGGGGATGACGCCGGCGTCGAGGATTAGGGAGGTTATGGTTAGGAGCATGTAGATGTAGAAGAAGGTGGTGATTTCCTTGCGGCCTATTTTTAGGAGTAGGGGAGAGCAGATGTCAGCGAGGGGTGTTGTTTCATCTCGAAGGTTTGGGTGAAAGGAAGGGTAGGGTTGAGGCTTACCGACGGCGGTGAATTTGGAGCGGACGTGGAGTATCATGATGGCGGTCATGCCGAGGGCAAGGATGTGCATGAAGTCTGTGGCGGCTTCGAAGATGATGGTGTTGGCCAGCTCAACGCTGCGGGCGTAGCAGTCTGCCTGGATGCCAGGGCGGCTGGAGATGGGTGATTGGGGGCCGACGATGGAGCATAGTGGGAGGGCGCTTTGGTGACATATTTTCTCGAAGTCGCCGAAGCCCATGGTAGTTGCGGGCTCGCCGACGATACGAAGGGGTTTCGCGTTGGGGAAGGATGAAAGGGTCGAGTCAGGACGGAACAGAGGAACGAGCGTGGGTGGATGACGAGACGAGAGAGTGAGAGGCGGAATAGTCAGGTTTCAGTTAGGCATGTTGGGTGAGTATAAATCAACGATAGAGAAGTGGAGGACGAAGTACTTCGTATCTTCGTAGATGTAGAGACTAGTGCTCGAACGAGCCAAGCCCGGTCGGTGGGGAAACGTTTGGCCTATGTTGCCGAGGCATGTTGCCGAGGCAGTCTCACGAATCACGAATCTTCGCTTGTTAGAAATACTCTAGCTGTACTTCTAGATACCGCCATAGCGGGAACCTTCTTTGTGAATAAGTTGTTATACGGGGTACTGATCAGATCAATCAGAGGATCGCGCTCGATGACGACCTTTCGCGGACGACCCCTTCATGGGACCTGTTGTGTTTCGCAGCATTCGATGTTCGATGTTCCCGTCGACTAGGGTGACCCGTTCCATTGTCGCCCCTGAGGCATAGCTCTACGCCAAAAGATACCTTGCTTTTTCGAGATTGAACAGTCGTTGCTTCTACTTCGAAGTACTTAACGTCTGGAAGCAGCAGTCTTCCTCTTGGCTGGAACAACCATCCGGACGGGAGCTTCCTTCGATCTCGTCGATCTGACGTCTGCATGATCTCCATGGTAGAGGACGCTAACTGGGTCGAATCCCCACGCCGTTCGCTCAAGAAGGCCATATGCGACATGCGACGCAGCAGATGAACCCACGTGAGTCATTTGACATATCCAGGAAGTCCTCCATCCTCCGGACGGCGGAATCCTGCAGCCGTTGTCTGCAGCGGATCTGGCGTCTACTTGAGAACTTGATCAATGCGTTCTTCAAATGCACGAAACCACCACCGCTGGGGCTTGCGGCAAGGGAAATGTCAAATTCGCCACTGCTGATGGGGTGACAGGAGGGTTCCATCGCTTGGATCAACGCTATGTCGCCTGGTCGCACGCTGTCTGCTAGCAATGAGCCAGCGGCTGGAAGTATTTTGTCGAGAAGTCAAGTCACATGGCCAGTCCTGGCCTGCAAGCGGTATTCAGTAGCCTGCAATTGAGTTTCCGCCAGGCGAAAATCCGAATTTCCTTTCTCTCTCGCGCATATCAAATTTCTGAGACGATGACGGACACGATTAGGAACAGCTAACTTCATGCCTGGCCTTCAAAACGGTCGAGTGTCGACGCAACGTCAAGGCCTACAGGCGGTGGACCCCCATACTAATGTAATGACCACGCATAGCATCTTCAACCAGCTCTCTCATTGCTATCTTCAGCTAAGCGGTGAAGCTTCCAACCTTCTTTGAAAATCAACGTCGCTTCTTCCGCTCCAATTCGAACGCTCTGAACGCTCCAAGGGTGACCAAAGCCCCAGCAGTCCCCAGCTGTCAAATCTGCATTAGGCTAGCAGCGGCAACCTTAGTGGGCACAAGGTCCTTGTTCCGGTTGCTGTTGGAGCTTTGAAGGTGCTTTGACCGCCCCACCGCTGTGGCCCTTGCGGCCTTCAGCACACAGACCGTCTGAGCTACCTTCGATGTTTGCTCCACGCCAATTCTCGATCGTCTAGACCAGGATACCATATGATAATTCGGCGCGAATAGCACTACCCGCCACACGGGCACGGAATGGGGCTCTGGCCTCTGTACTCCGAGGCGAACGTAAAACTATGGCTATGTTATGCATTAAATTTTCATGCCCCTACCCTTCAGGCTGTCACATCACGGTCGTCCAAACACGGCACATTGACTACCCTGAAAGCATTCATCCATATTGGCATGGCCGCAGCAAAGGGATGTATGCCAATGCAAGGGGTGTGAGATGCGACAGGAATATAAAGTACTTCCATCGGCCAGTGCAATAGGATCACACTCGCTCAAAGCCTCGGATTATATAATTACTAGGGACCTTTTATACAAGAACGCCCGTCCGACTCTGGCAAGCGACTGTCATTCCCGTTGTTCTGAACTACTTATGCTGACTACTACAGGGAACTTCGAAAAGATCATATAGTCGTCATTCTCTCGACATCGCCTTTCCGCCGCCATGTGTGAATGGGTCAAGAACTACTACGTATTCCCCAACTGCACGGACCGGGGTCTACACTTCTTCAAGACCTCCACGGATGGCAGCAGTCAAGTCCGATGCGGCAAAGGTCCTCATGAACGCTATATTGTCGTCGCGGGGACATGTCCATACTGCCGATGACAGCTGCATTATTCCCGTCTCGGCTTCCTTTCGAAGCAGAGGCATGCAGGCGCTTCTCTCTGCCTTAGTGCATCCGAGCACCTTTATCCTTCGAACCATCGCCAACACCGCTGTCCCCTTGCAAGTCCAATCTCAACCTAGCATGCCACGTGCGCAACCCTCAAATGTCACCCCATAATCCGAGCTTCACCAGGGTGGAGACTGACCGCACGACCGGGACCAGACAGGCCTTCATACGCACACTTTCTCCTATGCCACGAGGTCAGCGCTTCGGGATGACGCCTTGCAGTCTGCAACTTCATTCTAGTGCTGTTTCGGGCGATCACGATTCGAGCCCTGAAACACGGGGCTTTACCAGTCGTAATTGGCTCCAGTCTTTTCGCAGCGTCTAATCTCGAGCTTTAAGCGCGCTATACAGCTGTCATTGTATCATATTGTTGGAGATGGTTTGCGGATACCAGATACCCCCACTATGTACCCCCAAGATTTAGTGTCTAATCAATCGTTGGTCCTGCCGTGTTTCACCCCATTTGCAAATGATCTCCAGCCGTCTTCTTCATCCTTGGCCTCGATTCCCTTTGAACAGCTTGCAGAGGCATCCGACCTCATTTGGTGTCACTAGCGCTTGAAAATCGAGAGCCAATGCAATCCAGCTGGGCAGCTTCTTGGACCAAAGATAAGGTAGGAATACTCGTCAATCCTCGGTCATTCACCGCTCTTCTTGAACCTTCTAGTTCCACGCCAATCAGCCATAGCATTTTTCTTTCCCACGTGTCTAGCTTCTCTAGGCTCGCCGCCGAGACCGAGAGGAAGCAGTCTGTTCATCCTCCCGAGAGTATCCGGTCAAGGACCCTGCTAGCCGGACCCTCATTCATAGGAATGCCTCCTCTGAACGCTCCAGGAGAGTTTTCTCTTGATCTTCGGGGGAAGAATAGACCGCAATGCCGGATCTGATGGCCGTACCACAGTACTCCCCACACAAAATCAAGGCATCCCAGCTCAACCCGTCGATGGCGTTCCTCTATGCACATCCCAGCTATCCACTGTCCAGGACTATCGAGCGTGACATATGCTGGATGCGTTTAAGGGCACGTGCTGCCAACTTGCCTTCAAAACCTGTCCACACTAAGTTTGCTCTGTCGGTACCTGGCACATCATGTCATTCTTCCATCGCTACTGTATCCACTGATCCAGACGCTCTAGCGCAGCAAGTGCCCTTTGAGGACAGAACACGGCTTCTAGTACGGAAATTGACCTTCTAGCATAAGATATAAAGTACTTTCCAGTGCGGAACATGTGCTTCGAGCCTGGAACGCCCTTTGCCCATGAACGCATTGAATGCCCTCCTAATTCCCTATCACACCATTACGCAAGACCACTGCCAACGTACCCACCCTATCATCACCACAGCCAGGATAAAAGCCACTCCTTAACTGTACACCCCGAAACTCTACTTCCAGCATTCTCCAGAGCAGATCTCACACGTCACGCAACAACATACTCCAACATAAGTAAAAACGACCAAGCCAGCCTTTCCTCTCCTACTCTCATCCCCACTATCGAACCCAAGTCTACCCTATGCTCGACGCTCGTTGTGCGCAATATCCTCTTGCCCGTTTCCAAATAGGGCACCATCTCGTTCCAAGCCACCGCTGTTTCAGACACCAGCTGAGAAGAAGCCCCACTGCCGCCCCTTCTCTGTTCTCTCATAGACAGCATCTCTCCAGCATCTCTTCAGCCAAGGGTGGACTTCCCGTTATCAATAGGATTATCAATCCCCTGTCAGCTACGCAACATACACATCCCTGATGCTCGAACCAATTCCACGCATTCCTTCATCCAGCGCAGATGAACACCTCACCTCACCTATCGATACCGGCATCTACTCCGACCCGTCCTCCCGCCCTCCCCATATCGCTCGTGACCCATCCTATCCCCCTTCCACCGCTCCAGAAGAAGCCCACCACCCCTCTGAAACATCACCTCCCTTTCCATCACCTCCGCCGCAGGAGCTACGAGCTCAGGGACCCTGCATGGATTCCGGAAACTCACTTCTTCCGTTCATGCCCGTCGCTATGTGGCCATTCCCCTCACCCCGCCTTCTCCTGCCCCACCCACGAAAACCCCGAGATTCTCTCCCCCCTCCCACACCTCCCCACCCCAACACCTCCGGCCCAGCAGCCGCAGACCCCCCACCCTTCCCCTCCCCTCCACGCCTACCCAGGGAGGAGGAAGGGTTGGAGGCGGGTCGGTGGGCTGGTATCCTCTTGACGGGGAGATGGGCTGGACGGAGGGGCAGCTGTGTAGGCCGTTTGGGGGGAGAGGAGGCGAGGATGCCCGAGCCGAGGACACAAAGGGGGCGGGGGGGGTTAGGATGTGGGGGATTGATACCCCGGCTTGGGGATGGGATGAGAGGGGTGTATGAGTAATGTCCATTGGTATAGGTAGATAGAGGGACGCTTGATAGACGGATGGATGTATCGAGAAGCCGATCGCGCCTCCGTCACATCCACGACCCCGATGAAGGGATTTGCATGTGCTTTGCATGCTTGCGACCACGTGCATCCATTGGCAACCGGTAACGAGAATGCGAAAAAACGAGCGGGAGCAGCGCACCGCAGACGTTGCATCCCCCTTCATCGCTGTATGTTGCTAGGTCAGATGGGAAGCAGAAACCTTACTTATTTATAATTCCCGGTATGCTGGCTTTGAGACTCTTCGTTTCTGAGAAGCGGGTCTACGAAGGGTCGCAGGTCGGGAGGGGCAGAGGAAAGGGTTTGAGAAGAGGGAAAGGGTGAGGAGAGGAGAAAGGTTGGTGGGGTTGGTGGGGGT
>JAABUS010004446.1_pt1 | contig 20178 bp, 23 predicted proteins | sample 5560161 | NCBI WGS metagenome assembly JAABUS01 (sample SAMN10711885, study PRJNA513376) | rock metagenome | isolation source: Antarctica rocks | place: Antarctica: Victoria Land, Trio Nunatak nord | collected 2016-01-04 | reverse complement strand
TCCGCTGATCAGCCCGTTGGGTTTGGTAAAATGGAATTTGTTCGACCTGAATAAAACCTTTGCAATCATCATTCTGATTGTTGCTGTTGCAGGTTTAATTGCAGCAATAATCCGTAACAATCAATTGTTGAGACTTTCCGGCTGGATTGCTTTGGGTTTGGTGGTACTGGTTTTTATTGCCGCCGTGATGAAAGTGCAAACGTCCTTTAGCTTCATCCCGTTTCCAAAAATTGCAAACACGTTATCGGGTTTTATCCATTACCGCTGGGGCTGGTATTTATTGTTTGCAGGTTCAATTTTGGCTTTATTGGGAAGTATTGGAAGCCGCAAAAGCCTCCGCACGAACGTAAAGTAGTTTCTTATAATGCTTCTTTTATCACCTAAATTTCGGCAACTTTAAATGGTTTAATTTCGATCCGGTCCCAAACTTTTCCGGTTGTGTAAGGATCATTTTGCAACCATTCCTGCAAAGCTTCCGGCGTTTCAAACTGTACAATCATGGTTGAGCCAATCATTTTTTCCTGATCATTCAGCAGTGCACCGCCAATTAAATAATGGTTTTTGCTTTTGAGGATCTTTACGTTTTCCAGATGTGCCGGCCGCGCAGCCAGCCTTCTTTCCAGCGCATGTTTATCTGTAAAATCCAGCGCGCTTATCAAATATTGTTTCATACTGTTTTTATCGATATAATTTCAACCTAAAATAATGTTGTCTGCGCTTTTCCGGCGATCACCGCTTCATGTTGCAGCAGCCATTTTTTTCGCCATAAACCTCCGGCATAACCTGTCAAATCTCCGTTTGTGCCGATGATGCGATGGCAAGGCACCACAATCCACAGTTTGTTTTTGCCGTTGGCAGCTGCAATGGCGCGGATGGCGAGCGGATTCCCGAATTGCTGTGATAATTGCAAGTAGCTCTGTGTTTTACCAAAATCAACTTTATTTAATTCTTGCCAAACCTGCTGTTGGAAAGCTGTTCCGGGTTGATCAAAAGGAAAATCAAACGTGCTTCTTTTACCGGCAAAATATTCGTGCAGTTGCTGGATGGTTAGTTGAAGTAGTTCCGTTTCAGGTTGGATCAGATCGATTTCTTCCTCTAAAAAAATAATAGAATTGATTTGAGCATCAGTTTCTTCAACCTTAATAATGCCAATTGGCGAACGGTAATGAGCAATCTGCATCTTCAAAAGTATATAAATTTAAAACCATTTTGCGTTGCTATATTTGCCGCTGATGAATTTATTTAACCAAGTGAAATTTTTACTTCGGAAAGAAATCCTGCTGGAATGGCGCTCCAAATATGCCTTCAACGGCGTATTGCTTTATGTGGTTTCTACTGTTTTTGTATGCTATATTTCGTTCAACCTTTCGCCGGGTTTCAGCCAAAATCAAGGTTATCCGATTGTGTGGAACGTGTTGTTCTGGATCATTTTATTGTTCGCCTCTGTAAATGCCATTGCCAAAAGTTTCATGCAGGAAAGTAGCAGCCGATTACTATATTACTACACTATTGCCAGCGCAAAAGCCATCATCCTGGCTAAAATAATTTACAACTGCCTGCTAATGATGTTGTTGAGTACGATGGCTTTACTCATTTATTTATTGTTTTTTAAGAATACGCTGGGCGATCCGTTGTATTATTATCTTGCGGTTTTAAGCGGAAGCATCAGTTTTGCAATGGTTTTTACGATGCTTTCGGCCATTGCTTCCAAAGCCGGAAACAATGGCACGCTGATGGCGATACTGTGTTTCCCGATCATCATTCCGGTAATTTTGGTGCTGGTTCGTTTCTCCAAAAATGCAATGGACGGCTTAGAAAAAAGTGCCAGTCAGCATGATATGATTGTGCTGGCTGGCATCAACGCCATTGTAGTGGCTACTTCTTTAATCCTATTTCCGTATTTGTGGCGGGATTGATTTCTATTTCACACAGAAACCTGATGCTTCTTTTATCGGCATAAATTAATTGTATTGTTGGTTGGGATTTGCAATTACAAGTGTGCTAAAGAATGAGTTTGTCATGCTGAATTTATTTCAGCATCCCACTATAAAGGATGAAACTTAATTATACTTGCTATCTTTCTAATGAGATGCCGAAATAAATTCGGCATGACAAAGCTGATTAGAATCTCTCGAACACTCGTAAATCTAATTCCTGGCAGCTTAGTTAGCACCGCTGAAAATATTTTTGATCAACCTAAAACCTGATGCTTCTTTTATCGGCATAAATTAGTCATCGTCTTTTTTCTTTTTCTCTAAAATTACAAAAGCACTTCGCCGTGGTGCGGGCATGATAGAGTTTTCACCTTTTACGGCTTTCCAAACCACGTCGTTCAGTTCCAGATCGGGCACGTCATCTTCTTTGGCCAGGTTAAAAAACGAAGAACGTTCGACACTTTTGTTCCAGGCAACATTTCGTTTTTGCAGATCAACTTGCGCCGGTTTTGCTTTGTATAAAGTTAAATCAGGCGTGGCCGAAAAACAACTGAATAAAGGCACCGCTGCGGCATCATATTGGCTCATCGGCGGCAAACCCAAAACCAGTTCCATCGTGCGCAAAATGCCGGAAGTGGAATACATCGTGTGGTTTACAGAACCTTTTTTAATATACGGACTCACTACAAATGCCGGCGAACGGTGTGCATCCACATGATCAGAACCATTTTGCGCATCATCTTCTAAAATAAAAATTACGGATTCTTTCCAGATCGGGCTTTCAGAAATATGTTCAATTAAACGGCCCAAAGCCAGATCGTTATCGCCCAAAGCCGAAATTACGCTGATGGCTCCTTTGCGCTGCCCGCTGGTGTGATCGTTGCCCAAACGAATGCTGCTAAACTGCGGCACGGCATTTTTTAGCAGTAAAGAATCAAAATCATGCGCCCAGATCCGCTCACGTTCCACATCCGGAATGCTCAAATCAAAACCCGGAGAAGCCGGGCAAATATGGTTTTGCAAAGCTTTGATATTGGCTTTTCCATCGCCGGCAAACTCGCCATAACTGCGGTACGAGATGCCGGCGCGCTGACAATAATCCCATATAAAACCTTTTTTTGGGAAAGCAACTTGCCGTGTTCCTTCAAAATCATAATTGCCGCCACGGCCGCCGTAACTGGTTGGCCAGGTTTTCTCCACAAAATCCGTGGCGTAAGCAGCCATGCTCCAGTTGTGGCCATCGGCACTTACTTCGGCATCTACATAAAAATTATCGAGCAACACAAATTCGCGCGCCAGGGCATGATGGTTTGGCGTGATTTTTTCAGGAAAAATACACAAGCTGGTATCGCCGTTGCCTTCCTTCATATCGCCCAGAACCTGGTCGTAAGTGCGGTTTTCTTTGATGATATAAAAAACGTGTTTGATCGGGGAAGCTTGTCCTAAATGCCGCGGAACCGGGTTTCCTGCTTCACCCAAAGCCTCTGCTTCCACTTTTTTATTGTAAGGCGTGTTGGCATAAACCTGGCGCGAATATTTTTTAAGCTGGACTTCGCTTGGCGTTGCGATAAAAGATAAAGTGCCTTTAAACAAACCGCCAATATATTCCAAGCCGCGATTTGAAGTTGAGCCAGTTTGATAACCGCTGTTGTCTGCTTTTACAATTGGCCTCGGTCCGTTGGGGTTTGGCAGCGAAGAAAAACCTTTTCCGTTGGCCACCAGGATATTTTTGCCCAGCGTTTTCACATTTGTAGGATACCAGCCGGTCGGAATAAAGCCTTTTGAAAAACTTTTTCCAGGCGTAGTTACGTCAAAAACAGCCAGGCAATTGTTATCCGCATTGGCAATGTACAGCATTTTTTCATCTTCAGAAAGTGCAAGTCCGTTGGTTGTAGAACCGGTTAAAGCATTCGGGTACAGCGCGGTAGAAATAGTTTCGATCACTTTTTGAGTTTTAGCGTTGATGATAGAAACTGAGTTATCGTTCGCGTTCGCCACAAACAGATACATGCTGTTTTTACTGCGGATAATTTCATTCGGATGGCTTTCTGTAGCAATATTCCCGGTAATTTTATCCGTTTGAGTATTGTAAATTGCCACCGATTCTCCGCCCCACAACGTGATGTAAAGCGTTTGATGATCGGCAGAAAGCAGGCAACTGTAAGCTTCGTGGCCCAATGCTGTTTTTACAAGGGTTTTTTTGGTGCGGAGATCAATTACATACAACGAATTATCCTCTTTGGTAACCACGTAAAGTTTGCCGGACTTGTCATCTACTTCTATCCCTGTCGGACAAATTTTATTTACCGGCCACTTTTTTCCTAAAACAATCGTATCCGGTTTTCCAAGTTTTTGTTGCGCAACCGGATAATCCAGAATAATATTATCATTGCCGCCGGAAGCAAAAAGATGCTTTTCATCTGCAGAAAACTTTAACCCGTACCAGGATTTCGGGATAACTTTTTCGTCGAGCAGTTTTTGATTTTTCGGGTCGATCAGCTGAATGGTTTGCGTACTTTGCCCGTTATTGGTAACCGCCAGCAGTTTTTTTGAAGCAGAAAGCTGCATGTTCAGCGGCAAATCGCCTAGCGGAATGCTTTTTCCGGCTGGAGAAAGCTTCCAGCCGTTCGGCAGCAAAACTGTTGGCAAATTCGGGTTGTCCGTTGGGATTTGTGCCGAAACTTTTCCGGTAAGCAACACCAGCAGCAGGCTTATTTTTATAGAATTCACGTTAAATATTTTTGATCTGTAAAGATAGTTAAAGCGTTTTCAGATTGATTGCAAGATTAAAAGCTTAACAATAACTTAATTAAGAATGATAACCGGATGCTTCTTTTATCATATAAAAATTAGTGTTTGATATCTTAAAAATTACAGGAGTTTTATAGGCTTTTATAGCATTTTATTTTTTGTTTTAGCTAAAGCCTTTGTTTGTCGTTCTTGCCCACGGCCTGAAGGCCGTGGCAATTAAATTTCGATAATCATTCCACCGGAAGAGTCTCGTTTTGTTCTGGCAAGTACAAAAAAGCAAAACCATTGTCCGAATTGCCACGGCCTTCAGGCCGTGGACTATAGATAAGTTGACTATGGCTTTAGCCAAAATAGCTGATCAGAAATTTAAGCAAACTTTAAATCGACGTATAATAACCGGATGCTTCTTTTACCCTATAAAAATTTGTATTGCAGGAATATACCACAAACCTGCGTAAACAAAACACTATTTTTGCCGATAAGGATTTTATCGGTCCGGTTTCTCAATTTATGCTCAGTACGGATATTTTATTTCAGCAGGCCACACAACTGTTGCAGCAACTGATTGCCACGCCTTCTTTCAGCAAAGAGGAAAACCTGACGGCAGAAATTATCAACAATTTTTTGGTTGAAAGAGGTGTGCAAACGCATCGGAAAATGAACAATATCTGGGCCTGGAACCAGCATTTCGATCCGGCAAAACCCACCATTTTATTAAATTCACATCACGACACGGTAAAGCCGAATTCCGGTTACACGCGTGATCCTTTTGATGCTAAGGTTGATAACGGAAAACTTTTTGGCTTGGGCAGCAATGATGCCGGTGGTTGCTTGGTTTCGCTGATTACTGTTTTTATGCACTATTTTTTGGAAGAAAACCTAAAATATAATTTTTGTTTGGCCACCACTGCAGAAGAAGAAATTTCGGGCAATAATGGCCTGGAATTGATTATTTCGGACTTGGGCAAATTAGCATTCGGCATTGTGGGCGAACCAACTTTGATGCAGCTGGCCGTTGCCGAACGCGGCCTGATGGTGCTGGATTGTACCAGTTTCGGCCGCGCCGGGCACGCCGCACGGGAAGAAGGTGACAATGCGATTTACAAAGCAATGCAAGATATGGAATGGTTCCGCACGTATCGTTTTCCTCAGGAATCGGAGGTTTTTGGGCCGGTTAAAATGTCTGTCACCGTTATCAATGCCGGTTCGCAGCATAATGTGGTTCCGGCTACTTGCACTTTTACGGTGGATGTCCGGGTGACGGATGCTTACCGCAATGAAGAAGTCTTGGAAATTATCCGGCAGCAGGTAGATTGCGAAGTAAAACCGCGTTCTATCCGCCTGAAACCTTCTTCGATACCAAAAGACCACGCCATTGTAAAAGCCGGAATTGCTTTAGGACGAAGCACTTACGGCTCTCCTACCACGTCTGATCAATCCCTTTTGGATATTCCTTCCATCAAACTCGGTCCCGGTGATTCCGGCCGTTCGCACATGGCTGATGAATTTATTTATGTAGAAGAAATTAAGGAAGGCATTGAACTATACATTCAAATGCTGGATCAATTGGTGAGGTGAGAAGTTTATAGTTGATGGCAGATGGTTGATGGATCATAGACTAAAATTTACCCGATAAAAACAGTATCCTTGGTTTAACTTTCGCCTAAAATAAAAAATGAAAACCTGGCAAAAAAATATTTCCGTTTTATGGTTTATGGCAGATGGTTGATGGATCATAGACTAAAAATTAACCGATAAAAACAGCATCCTCGGTTTAACTTTCGCCTAAAATAAAAAAATGAAAATCTGGCAAAAAAATATTTCCGTTTTATAGTTCATGGCAGACGGTTGATAGATCACAGACTAAAATTTACCCGATAAAAACAGTATCCGCAGTTCAATATTCGCCCTAAAATAAAAAAATGAAAATCTGGCAAAAAAATATTTCCGTTTTATAGTTTATGGCAGATGGCAGATGGATCATAGACTAAAATTTACCCGATAAAAACAGTATCCGCGGTTTAACTTTCGCCCTAAAATAAAAAAATGAAAATCTGGCAAAAAAATATTTCCGTTAATGAACTGGTCGAAAACTTTACGGTTGGCCGAGACCGGGAATTCGACCTGCAATTAGCTGCTTTTGATGTACTTGGCTCGCTGGCGCATACGCAAATGCTGGAAAGTATTGGTTTGATGAGTGCCGAAGATCTGGTTTTGGTTCAGCAGGAATTAAAGAATATTTATAAAGAAATCGAAGCAGGAAATTTTACAATCCAGCCAGAAGTTGAAGACGTACATTCGCAAATTGAATGGCTTTTAACACAACGCATTGGTGAAGCAGGAAAAAAAATACACAGCGGAAGATCTCGAAACGACCAGGTTTTGGTAGATCTGAAACTGTTTTTCCGCCATGAATTACAGGAAATCGTTGGCCAAACTAAAACGCTTTTTGATCTGCTGATCCGGCTCAGCAATCAGCATAAAAACATATTGCTGCCCGGTTATACGCATTTGCAAATCGCCATGCCGTCGTCATTCGGATTGTGGTTTGGCGCTTATGCCGAAAGTTTGGTTGATGATTTGGAAATGATTCTGGCGGCTTACAAGATTAGTAATAAAAACCCGTTGGGCGCAGCGGCTGGTTACGGTTCTTCTTTCCCTTTAAACCGTACCATGACAACAAAACTATTAGGTTTTGAAAGCTTAAATTACAACGTGGTTTATGCTTTGATGGGAAGAGGAAAAACAGAGCGGATTATTGCCCAGGCTTTATCTGCTATCGCAGCAACTTTGGCCAAAATGGCGATGGACCAATGCTTGTACCTAAGTCAGAACTTTTCTTTTGTCATTTATCCCGATCAATTGACAACCGGTTCGAGCATTATGCCGCACAAAAAAAACCCGGATGTTTGGGAGATCATTCGCGGAAAATGTAACCGTATCCAGGCTTTGCCAAACGATATTGCTTTGATGATTACTAATCTGCCTTCCGGCTATCACCGCGATTTGCAATTGCTGAAAGAAACTTTGTTCCCGGCCTTTGCAGATTTAAAGGATTGCCTGCACATGGCTACTTTTATGCTTGAAAATATCACCGTAAAAGAAGCAATTTTAGAGGATGAGCGTTACAAATACTTGTTCAGCGTGGAAGAAACCAACAAGCTGGTTTTAAGCGGCATCCCTTTCCGCGAAGCCTACAAACAAATTGGTGCTGAAATTGAAAATGCTTCTTTTAGCCCTGAAAAAAACGTGAACCATACGCATGAAGGCAGCATCGGCAATTTGTGCAACGAAGAAATTACGGAATGTATGCAGGATATACTGAAGCTTTTTAAGTTTGAAAAAGTAGGATTAGCCATTCAAAAATTATTAAGCTAAATGAATGGACAAGGCAAAGAGCATGTTTTTGCCACCGTAACTGTTGGCTAAAAACAGTTTACTGCCGTTAAAAAATCTATATCTTTATAAAAATAAGCGGCGATGGAAGCACTTGAATTTATAACAAAAATAAAAGATAATCAAATCCTTGTTCCCGCAGAGGTTCAATCAGCATTGGAAATTAACGAAGATAAGGAGATAAGGGTTATTGTTTTAATAGAAGGGAATGTTACCGATATTTATCATCGTAATGATGCCATTGCCCAACAAACCGCACAAGAGCAATTCTTAAAAGGTTACGCTGATTCTGATTCAATTTACGATAACCCTTTTTAAGAAATGGACAAATTGAACTTCGGCGATATACTACTATTAAAATTTCCTTTCACCGACGGACATACTTACAAAAGGAGGCCTGCTCTCCTTATCAAGATTACGATGATGGAGATATTATCGTTTGCAGGATAACCAGTAAGATTTATAATTCCTCACAAGATGTTTTAATAGATGATTGGGAAATATCCGGATTAAAGCTGCCCTCTATCGTTCGTGTACATAAAATTGCAACATTAGAAAAAGGACTGGTTGAGTTAATTCTTGGTAAGATTGAAGGATCATTAAAAATAAAGATTAAAACAATACTTGCAAACTTGGCCGATTAAAGTTTAGTTTTCTATTCAACAAGATTAGGTAATTTGGCGTAGTTCGTCCTCCATCAAACTTGGATTTATCACGTTATATTTGGCAACGGTGATAACTTTAAGAGCCTGTTAAAACTTATATTGAAAAAACTCATTTGCTTCTTTTAGCACTATAAATTTGTATTCGGATTTTATACCGATAAAAGAAGCATTGGGGTTTCCTGTTTTTTTAGGTGATAAAAGAAGCATAGAAAATAAATTGAACAAAATTTAAACAGGCTTAAAACGATAGAAATAAATTAAATGAACGGACAAAACAGAAGCGATATTTATCCCGGCCTGGAAGTGGATGTTATCCTGAAAAAAGATCAGCGAAGCGGCAAAAGAACCAGAGGTTTTGTGAAAGATTTGCTAACGAGTTCTACTTTTCATTCCCGCGGAATTAAAGTACGTTTGGAAGACGGGCAGGTTGGAAGAGTGATTGAGATTGTGGAGGAAGATTAATTTAGGTAACCATGATGAATATTAAAAATAAAAAACAGCATTTCACTATTTGTTTAATATCATTACTATGTCTATTCTGCTTAAATGTAGCTGCACAAAAAAGCTTGATCTCGTCGCTTAATGAAGCTGTAATACCTATACAGACTACGGAAGCTGATAGTAGTTTTGGCGACTTGCAGAAACTTGACAAGGTTTTAGCTGGAAAAAGAATTGTTGCCTTAGGGGAAGCAACCCATGGAACAAAAGAATTTTTTACGGTCAAAGAACGGATGATAAAATATCTTATCACTGTGCAGGGTTTCAGGACGATCGTATTTGAAGCAGATTTTGCCGGAACATTTGTAATGAACGATTATGTGCTATACAATAAGGGGACAGCGAAAGAAGGACTAAGCAAAATGACCTTAGGAATCTATTATACCAAGGAGTTTCTCGATTTGGTAGAGTGGGTCCGAAATTACAACTTAACAAAACCGATTGGGGACCGGGTGCGGTTTTATGGGTGTGATATGCAGTTTGCTTTCAATTCCGGCGAGATATTGAAGGAAAAGCTAACTCAACTCGGAATATCTTTATCGCCGCAAGCATTAAAAGGACTGGACTTTATATCAAGTTGGGCCTATACCAAACCAAATAAAGAAACTCTCCCTTTACTGGAAAGTTTAAAAACGGAGTTGTTAACCAGTATTGCTGGTGACAATCCATCTAAGCGTAGTGTTGACCATCAAATTATAAATGCAGTTATACAAACGGTTGACTATGCTAAAGCTGCACCCCTTCTATATAACCTAAGCATCGTATGCGACAAGTACATGGCAGATAACATTAGCTGGATTTACGAGCACGAAAATAGGAATAAAACAATTGTTTGGGCCCATAATCTGCACATAGCCAAAGATAAAACGCTAAATGATAATTTGCCTATGGGGTATTATTTAAATGAGAAATTTGGTTTGGGCTATTACGCGATGGGATTTGGGTTTAATTCGGGCTATCTGGGTGGATGGAACAGTCAGCAAAAGAAATCAGTTATTTATACAATTCCAGATGTTCAATTGAAGAACTCAAGTGATTTCGTATTCGCACAACTTTCTGCTCCTAACTTCATTATAGATTTTGGGACTGCATCTTCAAACCCGGTTATTAAACAATTCCTAAATACCAAAGTGTATTCCCGCGCCATTGGAGGTTCTTACATTGAAAAGGAGCATGCTGAAGGAAAAGGTACTTATCAGATGTTAAATAAAATGTATGATGCAATCATTTTTATAAGAAATACAACCGCATCTATCCCACTTAACTAATCACTTATTAAACGAAGCCTGTGTATAGCCAAAATGTTTAGAACGAGGTCAATGAAAAACTAAGTAAGCTGAATGGGTTCTTTTTAAACTGCTCTAATATCTGTTTTGGAACACATAGATATTACAACATAATTAATACCGGCTCAGGTATTTTTTATAGAAACAACTACTGTTCAAGTTAGAATTAATGCCATAAAAAAAGCTGCTTCCTTGTCAGAAGCAGCTTTTTTTCAACGATTAATGATTTTATATCCTGGATTAGATAACTTGTACATTTACCGCGTTCAGGCCTTTTTTGCCACGCTCAACATCGTATTTTACTTTGTCGTTTTCACGTATCTGATCAATTAAACCAGATGAGTGAACGAATACATCTTCTTCTCCTGAATTTTCTGGGATGATGAACCCGAATCCTTTTGTTTCGTTAAAAAATTTAACTGTACCTTCTTTTTGCATTGTAATTTTTATTTATAATTCTGCTAAGGTAGAGATTAAATCCGGTATTAACTATTATTTATTTCACCATGAAATCTACTTCGTAATCGCCCCAAAGCATACTTACTTTTCCGCTTTTATCAACAGTATAGGTTACCTTTTCTGCAAATGATGGTGCCTTTTTTCCTTTTACATCTACTTTCAAAGCGTCTTCTGCTTTGTTTTTTTCATAATCAAACGCGCCCCAGGTTTTCCAGGTTTTGTTGAAAATGAGCGTCCAAACGTTGCCGTTTTTGATTGTAAAAAAAGCATATTTCCCTGCTGGCAATGTTTTTCCTTCCACTTTTACATCTTTATCAACCACAAAACTGGTGGCTTCATTTGCTCCTGCACGCCAAACTTTTCCTTCCATCGGCTCCATATCCTTGCCAATGGTACGGCCTTTTACAGACGGGCGGCTGTAATCAATTTCAATATTAACGCCGTTGCTTGTAGTTGTTTTAACGGTATCCGGCAAACTTGGCCGCGGACCCTGGTTCGTTTGTGCATTTGCAGAATAAGTGGTAAAAATAGCACCTGCGAACAAGCACAATAATAATTTTTTCATAATTTAAATTTTTTCTTGAACGAAGATGCAGAAAATTTACGTAACGAATAAATTTCAAAATTATTAAATTTCAATTTCTTACAATTAACTATAAGCTATTAACCATAAGCTATTAACCATAAGCTATCCCGATTTTTACCTTGTAAAAGAAGTATTACAAAACTGTGCGATAAATTTCCGGTAAAACTTATTGCTTTGTCAAACTGTTTCCACCACAAATCCAATCATTATTTTTTATGAAAAAATCAATTATAAAAACTTCGGTACTGGCAGCAATGCTTGCCGGTTCTGCTGTGTTTTTTGCGGCAAAAACAATTCCGCCCAAAAACATAAAAAAACCGACAACGGCAGACGAATCCGGTTTAAAGCTTCCCACTGGTTTTTCTGCATTAATTGTGGCTGATAATCTTGGCCAGGCCAGGCACATCGCCGTAACCGGTTCCGGCGATGTTTATGTGAAACTCGCCAGGGTAAAAAATGGCAAGGGTATTTTAATGCTGCATGATAAAAATGGCGATGGTAAAGCAGATGACATTACTGGTTTTGGCAATTATGGCGGAACAGGAATGGCGATCAAAAACGGTTACTTATATGCTTCTTCGGATGAAAATGTGTACCGCTACAAATTAGACAACCAGCAGCATGTAATCAATGGCGCAAAACCGGAAGAAATTGTAAAAGGCTTGCTCTCCCGCCACGAACACGAATCCAAATCTATTACGCTGGATAACGACGGAAACATCTACGTAAATGTGGGTGCTTATTCCAATTCATGTCAGGAGCATGACCGCCAGAGAGGTTCGATGGGCATGAATCCCTGCCCGATTTTAGATTCTGCGGGTGGCATTTGGCAGTTTAAGGATGATAAATTAAACCAGACTTACGGCACCGGAACGCATTATGCCACAGGTTTGCGTAATGTGGTTGGTTTAGATTGGAACCAGCAGGATAACCAGCTCTTTGTAATGCAGCACGGCCGAGATCAATTGCATGATATTTTCCCAGATTTATACACCGTTCAGCAATCTGCAATTTTGCCCGCAGAATGCCTTTATGCCCTAAAAAAAGGTGATGATGCCGGCTGGCCGTATTTATATTACGATCAAATACAAAAGAAAAAAATCCTGATGCCGGAATATGGCGGCGATGGTAAAAAAGAAGGTTCTGCAAAAGCCATCAGTCCGGTTATTGCGTTTCCAGGCCATCTTGCGCCAAACGGATTGCTTTTTTATACCGGCAATCAGTTTCCTGCCAGATATAAAAATGGCGCTTTCATCGCTTTCCATGGCTCCTGGAACCGCGCACCAGAGCCGCAAGCCGGATATTTCGTTGTCTTTGTTCCCTTTAAAAATGGCAAACCTGCTAGCGATGAGTGGGAAGTTTTTGCAGATAATTTTTCTGGCGGAGTAGCTAAAACAAAATCCGGCAGAGCTGACCATCGCCCTTGCGGATTGGCACAAGGACCAGACGGATCAATCTATGTTTCTGATGATTCTAAAGGTACTATCTACAAAATTAGCTACAACAAATAACTTATCTTGATGAAAAAACTTATTACTGCCTTATTGTTCCTGTCTTTTTGCGGATCGTTATCGGCACAAATTAAAAAAAAGCCTGCTTTAAAACCTGTGGTCCCAAAAGTTGCTGCAGTTGATAAAGCTTCTGTAGCAAACGGGTTGATTGTTTTTACCCAGAATTGTGTTTCCTGTCATCAGGCCGATGGCGGCGGCGTACAGCACATGAATCCGCCGCTGATTAAAACACCCTGGGTTTTGGGCGATCAAACCCGCTTAATTAAAATCGTACTAAACGGTTTTAAAGAAGATGTAGAAATCAGCGGTGATCGTTATTCCAATGTGATGCCAGCTTTCAACTATCTTAAAGACCAGGAAATTGCCGATGTGCTTACTTACGTCCGCAATAACTTTGGCAACAAAGCCTCAGGCATTACCCTAAAAAAAGTAACGGCCACACGCGCCGCAAATGGCAAATAAGGTTTTATGTCTATAAAAGAAGCATTGCAATTTTAACCATGCTTCTTTTATCGGTATAAATTTGTATTCGCGTTTGAAAACCAGATTGATTTTTCATAATTTCCCGCATATGAAAAACACAAGTACAACGCCGATTATCACCGTCAAAAACTTGGTTAAAAAATACGGCAGTTTTGTTGCTGTCAATCAAATCAGTTTTGAGGTCTTTGAAGGAGAGATTTTCGGTTTGCTTGAGCCAAACGGTGCAGGGAAAACGACTATTTTAGAAATTTTGGAAACCTTACGCGACAAAACTTCGGGTGAGGTTTTTGTAGATGGTTTTTCAGTAGAAAACGCTGCGGCAGACATCAAAAAACGGATCGGTGTGCAGTTGCAGGCAGCCGGATATTACCCAAACTTAAATTTAACGGAACTGATTGAACTGTTTTCGGGTTTGTACGGAATAGCCGTTAGCCCGATGGAAATGTTATCGAAAGTTTCGCTTACAGACAAAGCAAAAGCAAGGTACAAAGAGCTTTTCGGTGGCCAAAAACAGCGTTTTTCCATCGCTACAACGATCATCAATAATCCGCGGATTGTGTTTTTGGATGAGCCGACAACAGGTTTAGACCCACAGGCGCGCCGTAATCTGTGGGATTTGATCCGCAATATCCGTGATGCCGGAACCACGGTTGTCATCACCACGCATTATATGGATGAAGCCGAGGTTTTATGTGATCGGGTAGCTTTTGTGGATGCCGGAAAAATTATCGGGATTGATACGCCGGATCATTTTATCGATCAATTGGTTGCTTCCGGTTTTGAACGGGAAAAGCAGGTAAAAAGTGCCAACCTGGAAGACGTATTCATCAATTTGACCGGAAAAGAACTGCGGGAAGTTTGAGGAAGCTGTCAGCTATCAGCATACAGCCATCAGCTACTTGCAATCTTGATAATAAAATTTAATAGTCATAATTACACTATTCGTCCAAACTGAAAGCTGATTGCTGACAGCTAAAAGCAAAAATTTATGCCTCAACCCTACAGCAATGTAAAAGCTACACTGGCGATGGCAAAAGCCAGTTTTCGGTCTATTTTGCGCAGCCCGTCGTCCGTCGTTTTTACGTTGGCATTCCCGCTGATCTTTATTTTGGTTTTTGGTTTTATCGGCGGTGGCGGCATTACAGTTGATGTTGGTGTGGCGAAACGCAGTAATTTGCAAAATCCAATTTACATAGCTTTAACAAAAATTAAAGCTATCCATTTGGTAGAAACGCAAAGTGACGCCGAAATGAAAGCTGAGTTAGAAAAAGGCCACTTAGATGGCCTAATTGATATTCAGGATAATCCAGGTAAACTCCCTGCATTTATAGTAAATATTCAATACACTAAAGCTTCTCTGGAAGAGGGAAATATTTTAAAATCGCTGCTGAACAACGTTTTTTACCAGATTAATTTACACGCGCCAGGTTCGCCGCCGCCAGTTGCAGAACTTCGGGAAGTTACGGTGGAAGGCCGCGAATATAAAACCATCGACTTTATTTTGCCGGGCCAGTTAGGTTTTTCATTGTTGAGTTCCGGCGTTTTCGGTACGGCTTTCGTGTTCTTAAGCCTGCGGATCACATTGGTTATCAAACGTTTTTTTGCTACACCGGTTCAGCGTTACAGTATTGTTTTAGGTGAAGCTTTGGCGCGGATTACTTTTGCGCTGATTGGTGCTTTGATCATTATTTTAATCGGACATTTTGCTTTTGGTTTTACGCTGGTCCATGGTTTTATCACAGTTGTGAACATGCTCATTTTAGCAGCAATCGGCGTTATTGTGTTTATGGGCTTCGGTTTTATCATATCAGGGATCGCTAAAAATGAAACCTCCGTGCCGCCAATTGCCAACATTGTTACGCTGCCGCAATTTCTGCTTTCGGGTACATTTTTTTCAATCACCGCATTTCCTTCCTGGCTGCAACCAATTAGTAAAGCTTTGCCGCTAACCTATCTGAACGATGCCATGCGTAAAGTTGCTTTTGAAGGCGCAGGTTTAATGGATGTTGGCCATCAGCTATTAATTTTGGGTATCTGGGGAATTATTGTTTATGCGGTAGCTGTCAAAACTTTCAAGTGGGAATAAGTTACAAGCGGTTAGCTATAAGCATTCGGCCATCAGCTACAAACCATCAACTATACGCTTTTACAATGCTTCTTTTATGCCTATAAATTTTGTTTTTGTATTTTATACCGGTAAAAAAAGCATTCCTATCTCCTGTTTTTTGGGGATAAAAGAAGTATAGAAAATAAATTGAACGAAATTTAAACAGGCTCTTAGCATATAAAAAATATTATCAATTTGTATATTTGGCACCGCACAAGCAACTGTGTAATGCTTACACTAAGTTTAATTCAATCACCTGAAAATTTTTAAAAAATGAGTTTAATAATCGACGTACACGCCCGCCAAATCCTGGATTCACGCGGAAATCCCACTATTGAAGTAGATGTTTTAACTGAAAATGGTGCAATGGGACGCGCTGCGGTTCCTTCCGGTGCTTCTACCGGTGCGCATGAAGCAGTTGAACTTCGTGATAACGATAAAACTAAATATATGGGCAAAGGTGTATTGCAAGCCGTTGCTAATGTGAATGACAAGCTGGCGAAAGAATTGCAAGGTATGGACGTGTTTGAGCAAAATGCGATCGATAAATTGATGATCGAAATTGATGGGACCGAAAACAAAGGTAACCTCGGTGCAAATGCTATTTTAGGGGTTTCGCTGGCGGTTGCTAAAGCTGCTGCACAAGAAAGCCGCCAGCCTTTGTATCGTTACGTTGGCGGTGTAAATGCCAATACGCTTCCGATCCCGATGATGAACATCCTGAACGGTGGTTCTCATGCGGATAATAAAGTTGATTTCCAGGAATTTATGGTGATGCCGGTTGGTGCGCCTTCGTTTTCTGAAGCTTTGCGCTGGGGAGCCGAGGTTTTTCATACGCTAAAAACAGTATTGAAGAAAAAAGGATATTCTACCAACGTTGGTGATGAAGGCGGTTTTGCCCCGGATTTTGCCTCCAACGAAGAAGCAATCGAAACTGTATTGCAAGCCATTGAAGCTGCTGGTTACAAAGCAGGTGAAGATATTTTTATCGCTATGGACCCTGCTGTTTCCGAATTTTATGATGCAGCAACCGGTTTATATACTTTCAAAAAATCCGACGGCCGCCAGCTAACTTCCGAGCAAATGGTTGAGTACTGGGAAGATTGGATAAATAAATATCCGATCATTTCTTTGGAGGATGGCCTTGCAGAAGATGATTGGGCTGCCTGGGCTTCTCTAACCGAAAAATTAGGTAAAAAGGTTCAGTTGGTAGGTGATGATTTATTTGTAACGAACACAACCCGTTTGCAAAAAGGAATAGATATGCACGTTGCCAATTCTATCCTGGTAAAAGTAAACCAGATTGGTACATTAACTGAAACGATCAATGCGGTTACTTTAGCACAAACTAACGGTTACACTTCCGTCATGAGCCACCGTTCCGGCGAAACCGAAGACAGTACCATTGCTGATTTGGCAGTTGCTTTAAATTGCGGTCAGATTAAAACCGGTTCTGCTTCCCGTTCAGACCGGATTGCAAAATACAATCAGTTGCTTCGTATCGAAGAAGAATTGGGCAGCAATGCAAAATTTATCGGCAAAGATTTTAAGTTTTTAAAGAAGTAAAATTTATACCGATAAAAGAAGCATTCTAAAAAGCCGACGATGAGTCGGCTTTTTTCGTTAGGTTCGTTATATGGAGGAATTTATAATAAAAAATGAAGTCGATTTTATAAAAGTCTTTTTAGATACGGTATATAGTTATCCAGAGAGTACATGTCATTGGGGAGGTTATGATACCAAAAGTAAAATCGAGATAAAGGCAGGTTCGTTTTCCGTATCATCATATATTTATCTATCAACAGGTGAAGTTTTTGACCTTTATGTTCAATTATTAAATGCAAATGAAAAATTAATAGGTTCTATTAATTTTAAAAATTACGAAGGTGATTTGAAATTTAATATTACTTATGACGATATGGGTCACATTTTAGTAACAGGCAGTTTTTCTGGTCGAGGTGAACGTGAATATCATAATTCATTAAAATTTGGTTTTCAATCTGATCAGACTTTCATTCAAAAAACATTATTTCAATTAGAAAGGATAATAGAAAAATATGGTGATCGAAAAGGGATTAAGCGGTAAATTCAAGATTATCATTAAATATAATTACCTTTGCGCTATTATTACCCGCTCTATTACCGGCTTTGATCATAAGCACATCACCTGACCGCTAATACCGACGTGTTAGCACATTTTAGTACAAATTTCATGTTATTTCAAGAATTAAATTTAATTGAGCCAATCCTCAAGGCTTTAAAACAAGAGGGTTATACCCAGCCCACTCCTATCCAGGAACAAGCCATACCGCTAATTTTACAAGGAAGAGATGTATTGGGCTGCGCACAAACCGGAACCGGCAAAACTGCCGCTTTTGCCATCCCGATTTTACAACTTTTATATCAGCAAAAACAGCAGCATAAAGAACAGAAAACCATTAAGTCGCTTATTTTAACGCCAACCCGCGAATTGGCAATCCAGATTGAGGAAAGCTTTAACGCTTACGGCCGAAACACGGGTTTAAAACATTTGGTAGTTTTCGGCGGCGTTTCTCAAAATCCGCAAACTGAAGCTTTGAAACGTGGCGTTGATATTTTGGTAGCCACGCCCGGTCGTTTGCTGGATTTAATGAACCAGCGTTTTGTGAATTTGCAACATGTTCAGATTTTGGTTTTGGATGAAGCCGACCGTATGCTGGACATGGGTTTTGTAAACGATGTGAAAAAAGTTATTGCAAAGCTTCCCCAAAAACGCCAGACACTGTTTTTCTCGGCCACCATGCCAAAAGAAATTCAGGGTTTAGCAGATTCTATCCTCAATAAGCCTGAAAAAATAGAAGTTACGCCGGTTTCTTCTACCGCTGAAACCATTGAACAAGCTGTTTTTATGGTAGAAAAATCAGACAAAAAAGATTTATTGCTGCATGTTTTAAAAGACAAATCCATTCAAACGGCCCTGGTTTTTACCCGGACCAAACACGGTGCAGATAAAGTGGTAAAAGATTTATTGCGCGCCAATATTACAGCCGAAGCTATTCACGGAAATAAATCTCAAAATGCCAGGCAACGCGCTTTGTCAAACTTTAAAGCACGAACTACCAGGATTTTGGTTGCTACCGATATTGCGGCACGCGGGATTGATGTAGACGAACTGACGCATGTGATTAATTTTGAACTGCCCAACATCCCGGAAACTTACGTACACCGGATCGGGCGTACGGGCCGGGCCGGAGCAAGCGGAATCGCGCTTTCTTTTTGTGATGCTGAAGAGCAGGATTTTTTGAAAGACATCCATAAATTGATCAACAAAACAATTCCGGTTTCCGATCATCCGTATCCGCCGCGGCAAGGTTCAATGGCGCAAAAAGTGCAAACTAAAACCAGTACAGGTAGTCAAAACCGTGGCAACAGAAATAGTTCAGGCGAAAATTTTAGCGGAAGAAAACATGGCAACAGCAGCAATCGCCGGCCGCGAACCAGCAATTAATTTTAGCGGGAATACTGTTTTTAGCATAGTATTTTTAGCTTAAATTTTAAGGAATCAGGTTTTGTTGTTTAAAGCTTTGCAACAACGAAACCTGGTTTTTATCGTAAACTGAATTTGGAAAATTTGAAACGACTTGTTTATCTTTAAATGAAATTTCAACCTTTGGTTTATATGCAGCGTTTGCTTAACCTTTTTAAAAACAAATACTTTTTAATCAGTATTATTTTTTTGGTTTGGCTGATTTTTTTCGACCGTAATGATCTGCTTTCTCAATATGAATATCGGCAGCAACTAAATAAGCTGAAAGAAGAACACGCATTTTATACTAAAGAAACTGCTGATGTGCAAAAGCAACTGAACGAACTGACCTCTGACAAAGAAAAGTTAGAGAAATTTGCCCGCGAAAAATATCTGATGAAGAAAGCAAACGAAGATATTTTTGTTATTGTTCCCGAAAAAAAGGAAGAGAAAAAATCTATATTTTAGGTCGATAAAAGAAGCATCGATCAGTTTTCTAATAATGTCCTCTAAGCGAATATATCAACAATTTATTATCGATTACACTGTAGATAATTCAATGTTCATTGTTAATACGTCTTGACCACTTTCCTGCAAGATTATATTTTAATACTTCGGGTTTACCAATACCAGTATAAGGTGATTCTTTAATTGCCCAGATTAATTTTTCAATTTTAAGCTGAATAAATGCATTGCCAGATTTTTTCCAGAAGGCAATATCTGCTAAAGCAACCTCATCAAAAGCTACTTCCACAAATCCTCTACCTTTATAGTGGTGAAGTTACCATTTTTAAAATTCTGTTCTGATTTTTTGATTTTTGCAACAAACTCAGGATCATAAGAACTTTCCTGCTCTTTTTGAAAATCAATTTTCAACATTTTTAAGATGGATTCAACAGCCAATAACTGCTCTTGATTTTTAGGATGTACAATTAACATTTCCATCTTCAAATTTAAATATTAAAATACATTACTGTCCGGTAAAAAACGGGAATAG
>JAABUS010004445.1_pt1 | contig 20182 bp, 20 predicted proteins | sample 5560161 | NCBI WGS metagenome assembly JAABUS01 (sample SAMN10711885, study PRJNA513376) | rock metagenome | isolation source: Antarctica rocks | place: Antarctica: Victoria Land, Trio Nunatak nord | collected 2016-01-04 | reverse complement strand
CCGCCGCCGCCGCCGCCGGTGGTCGAGGCGGCCAAGGGCCTGCGCTACCGCGACTTCCTCACGGTGTCGCTCGTGCTCGACGGCGAGGACCTCTTCCCGGATAACTGGATCTACATCCACGAGGACGGCGTGGAGGTGGGGCGCATCCAGAACTTCCGCTCCTGGAGCCCGTGGATGGTCCCGGATCCGGATGCGTCGTGCATCGGCATGGAGTACTTCTGCTTCAAGGGCGACGACGTGTGGTCGATGCCCGACGAGGACCTCGTCGCGCTGGCCACCTCGGAGCTCGAGAAGCTCGGGCTCGCGAAGCCCGAGGCGGTCCGGCGCGGCTACGTGACGCGCGTGCCGCTCGCCTATCCCATGTACGACGAGACCTACGCCGAGCGTGTCGAGACGATCCGCGAATGGCTCGATCCGCTCCAGGGCTTCCAGCAGGTCGGCCGCAACGGCCTGCACCGCTACAACAACTCCGACCACTCGATGCTGTCGGCGATGCGTGCCGTCGACAACTGCCTTCACGACACCGGTCACGACATCTGGGCGGTCAACGTGGAGTCGGTCTACCACGAGGAGGAGACCGACGCCGACAACGTCAACCCGTACAAGCGCGCTCCGGACACCGAGGCGATGAAGGAGCCGCTCGAGGCGCGGTAGCGCTGTGGGTCAGCCGGGGTCCGGGTTGGCGGCGGATCATGTTCGCGACGTCAGTTGACGACCTCCGGCGTGGATGGCCGCAGCGCGTTCGCGAGGTCGGTCGCGACGAGCTCCGGCGTCGCGGTGAGCTGTCGGTGCGTATAGCGAAGCGGCTTCCAGCCCGCGAGGCGGAGCCGGAGGTCGCGCTCGTGGCCCTCGCCCCAGGCGGCCTGGATGGCGTGCCACTCACGGCCGTCGATCTCCACCACGACGCGCTGGTGCGGCCAGCAGAAGTCGACGCCATGGCGTGCAGGTTCGCCGGTGGTCGTACGGATCTACGCGCAGGTGTCACGAAACACGCGCGCCCCTGTCACGTGATGCGCTCGCGAGCTCGCGAGCGCTACGCAGCACCGCCCGAGTCACCCGAGCCCCCCGCCGGCAGCTCGATCGGCAGCGTGAGGACGAAGCGAGCGCCGCGGCCGCGGGTGGGCTCGAGCCCGAGGCTGCCGTCGAGGCGCTCCGCGAGCTCCCGCCCGATCGCCAGGCCGAGGCCGAAGCCGCCCTCCCCGCGAGTCGCCGTGCCGCGGCGGAAGCGCTCGAAGATCGCCGCCTGCTCGTCCCGGGGCACCCCTGGGCCGTCGTCGATGACTGCGAGGGTCGCGCCCTCGCCCGCATAGCCCGTCGCCACGCGGACCGCGGTGCTCGGCGGCGTGTAGCGCAGCGCGTTGTCGAGGAGGATGCGCGCGACGCGCGCGACCGCGTCGGGGTCGCCCTGCGCCCAGCACGGCCCGCGCGGCGGAAGCACCTCGAGCAGCGTGCGGCGCGCGTGCGCCTGCAGCGCGAACTCCGCGGCCACCGCGCGAGCCACCTCCCCGAGCTCGACGGGCTCTGAGCGCAGCTCGACGCCGGCGTCGAGGCGCGAGAGGTCCAGCAGCTCGGTCGCGAGGTTGCGCAGGCGGCCGATCTCGCCCTGGGCGGAGTCGACCTGGCGGCGCGCGTCCTCCCGGTCGAAGTCGGCCTCGGCGAGGTCCTCCCCGAGCAGCTCCAGGTTCCCGCTCAGCGACGTCAGCGGCGTCCGCAGCTCGTGCGACGCGGTCGCGACGAAGTTGCGCCGCGCGTCCTCCTGGCGGCGCAGCCCCTCCTGCATCCGCGTCATCGCACGGGCGAGGTCGCCGACCTCGTCGGAGCCGTCGTCCATCGGCGTCGGCGCGCCCATCCCCTCGGTCGTGATCCGCACGGCGGCGTCGCGCAGGCGCGCGAGGCGGCGCGTGAGCGTCGAGGTCAAGAAGAGCCCGAGGAGCCCCGCGACCACCAGCCCGGCCACGGCCGCGGTGACGAAGGCCTGGCGGACCTCCGTGACGGTCCTGGCGATCTGGGTGTCCGGCTGGCGCAGGACGAGCACGTAGAACGGGAAGCGCGGATTCTTCAGCTCGCGGAAGCCGACCGGCTCGGTGTTCAGCGGCAGCGCGATGCGCTGCCGGTCGTCCTGGCGGCTGATCTCCGTGCGGTTGCGAGCAAGCACCAGGCTCACGTCTGCGACATCGTCCCCGAGCGGCACGGACCCTGCGACGACCTTGCCCGTCACGTTGGTTACGGCGATCTGCGCACTCGTGCGCGCTTGGATGTCGCGCAGCGCGTCGGAGGTCTCCCGCGCGGTGAACGGGACGGTGCGCAGATCGCGCTGGATCGCCGCCTCGACCTGCGGGCGCGCCGTCCGGCCCGCCGCCACCAAGCCCGACGCCTGCTGCTCGCGCAGGCGCTGCTGCAGCGGGCTGAAGAGCGCGAGCGCCGCCACGAGCAGCGTCGCCATCGCAGTGGCCACGAGGGCCAGCAGCAGCCGGGAGCGCAGGCCGAACGGGCGCATCACGCGCCGGCGCACTACGGCTCCCGGAACCGGTAGCCCGCGCCGCGGACGGTCAGGATCAGGTTGGGGTCCTCGGGTGTCTCCTCGAGCTTCTCGCGGAGGTGACGGATGTGCACGTCGATCGCGCGCGGGTCGCGGTAGGCCGAGTCGCCCCAGATCGCCCGCAGGAGCTCCTGGCGGTTGAACAGCCGTCCCGGTCGCGCCATGAGGCACGCGACGAGCTCGAACTCCGAGAACGTGAGCCTGACCGTCTCGTCCTCGCGCTCGACCGAGCGGTTGCGGCGGTCCAGTGACACGGCGCCGATCCGCAGGACGCCGTCGTCGACGACCCGCCCGTTGGCGCGGCGCATGACGGCGCGGATGCGCGAGCGCAGCTCGGCCAGGCCGAACGGCTTGGTGACGTAGTCGTCCGCGCCCGCCTCCAGGCCGAGCACGACGTCGGCCTCGGAGTCCAGCGCCGTGAGCATGATGATCGGCGTCACGTCGCGGCGGCTGCGGATCGTGCGGCACACGTCGTAGCCCGACGGCCCGGGGCCCAGCGCGACGTCGAGCAGGACCACGTCGAAGCGTTCGGACTCCGCCATCGCGAGCGCCTCCTCGCCGTCGGCGACCGCCGTGGTCCGGTGCCCCTCGCGCGTGAAGGAGCGCGTGAGCATGTCGCGCAGGGGCGCGTCGTCGTCCACGATGAGGATCTCCAGCGGGGCGGGGGACACGGGCGCTCCGAGCGTAGCGAGCGGTAGGCGGCTGGGGGACTGCCAGGCCGTGCGCGCGGGCCCGCGGTACGTTGACGCCGCCGATGCGCACGATCCGCCTCTACGACACCGCCACGCGGAAGCTCGCGACCCTCGAGCCCCGGGATTCCGGACAGATCGGCCTCTACGTCTGCGGGCCGACGGTCTACGACCGCATCCACGTCGGCAACGCGCGGCCCTACGTCGTCTTCTCGCTGCTCAAGCGCTTCCTCGTCCACGAGGGCTACGACGTCACGTTCGTCGTGAACGTCACCGACGTCAACGACAAGATCTACGACGCCGCGCACGAACGCGGGGTTCCCTCGGCGGAGCTCGCCGTCGAGATGACCGCGGCGTACGTCTCCGACACCGATGCGCTGGGCTTGGGCCGGCCCGACCACGAGCCGCTGGCGTCAGGGAGTATTCCAGGAATTGTGTCGCTCATCGGGGCCCTCCTGGAGCGCGATGCTGCATATGCGGTCAGGGGCGACGTCTACTTCCGCGTGCGTTCCGACGCTCACTACGGCGAGCTGAGCGGACGCGATGTCGATCAGATGGATCAGGGCGAGGGTGTCGAAGGCGCATCGCTGAAGGAGGATCCGCTCGACTTCGCGCTCTGGAAGGCCGAGAAGCCGGGGGAGGACACGGCCTGGGACGCGCCCTGGGGCCGCGGGCGTCCGGGCTGGCACATCGAGTGCTCCGCCATGGCCGAGGCGCTTCTCGGTGTCGGCTTCGACATCCACGGGGGCGGGGTCGACCTCGCGTTCCCCCATCACGAGAACGAGGCCGCGCAGACCCGCTGTGGCCGCGGGAGCGAGCTCGCCCGGATCTGGATGCACAACGGGATGCTCCAGATGGGGGGGGAGAAGATGGCGAAGTCGGTCGGGAACATCGCCCGGCTGCCCGAGGTGCTCGCACGGCACGAGCGGGACACGCTCATCACGCTCCTCTTGGGCGGGCACTACCGCCAGCCGCTGCAGTTCGACGACGCGACGATGGTCGACGCCGCGGGGCGCGCGCGCCGCATCCGCGAGGCGGGCCGGCGGCTCGTCGACGGGCCGTCACCCGCGTGGTCGGTGGGGTTGGAGGAGCGCTTCTTCTCCACCCTCGCCGACGACTTCAACACGCCTGCGGCGCTCGCCGTGGTCGCCGAGTGGGTCAGCGAGGCGAACCGCGCCGACGAGAAGGTGGGGCGCGACGGCCTGGAAGGCATGCTCGCAGTGCTGGGACTGGAGACGCTGCTGGCCGCCGATCTCGACGGGCCGCCCGCGGAGGTGCTCGAGCTCGCGCGTACGCGTGCGCGCGCGCGCGAGGAGCGCGACTGGGCGGAGTCGGACCGTCTGCGCGACCTGATCGCCGCCGCGGGTTGGGTCGTGCGCGACGCCGCGGACGGCCCTGAGCTCGTACGCGCGGAATGAGTCAGCGACCGTCGCGCGGGAGCGGCCGATCTTCGGGATCTGCGGGCCGGTCGCTCGCAACGGAAACCTATATCGAAGATCACGTGGGCCCCCCCGGAGAGGTGCTCTACGGACGAAACGCGGTCCACGAGGCCCTCCGGGCGGGCAAGCGGCGCGTCCGCCAGGTGTGGGCGACGCAGCGCGCCCTTCGCGAGCCGTGGCTCGCCGGCGGCCCGGGACGGCCGAGCGCTCAGCGCGCGTCGTCGGAGGAGCTGGAGCGGCGCTGCGAGAGCGCAGGCCATCAGGGCGTCTGCGCGCTCGTGGACCCGTACCCCTACGCCGACGCCGAGGCGCTCCTCGACGTAACCGACCCGTTCCTCGTCGTGCTCGACGAGGTGCAGGACGTGCAGAACCTCGGCGCGATCTGCCGCACGGCGGAATGTGCGGGCGCGACGGGCGTCGTGATACCGGAACGCCGGTCGGCGGCGGTGACACCCGCGGCGTGCAAAGCGAGTGCGGGCGCGGTCGAGCATCTCTCGGTCGCGCGGGTGCGCAACGTCGCCGACTTCTTGGGGACGGCCAAGGCCCGCGGCGTCTGGTGCTACGGCGCGGCCATGGCCGGCGCGGTGCCGTGGACCCAACCCGACTACTCCGGCGGTGTCGTGCTGGTGCTCGGTGCCGAGGACAAGGGGCTTCGGCCGCGCGTCGCGGCGGCGTGCGACCAGCTCGTCGCACTCCCGCTGCACGGCCGGATCGACTCGCTCAACGTCAGCGCGGCCGCAGCCGTGCTGCTGTACGAGATCGTCCGCACGCGCGCGTAGTCTCCCAGCGGAGCAGAACCGAGATCAAGCGTCAGTCAGCCGCGAGGTCAGCCCGCGTCCGCGGAGGCGGCTCCCAGCGCCTCCAGCTCTGCGGCCAGCAGCGCCGGCAGGCGATACACGTCGGGCAGTGCGTCGGGATCGGCGTAGCAGCCGAAGAACAGCTCGCGGCGGTAGCGCACCATGCCGATCGCCAGCGCGTGGCCCTGGGCGATCGGCACCACGGAGTAGACCTCCTCCATCTCGCAGCCCAGCAGGTACAGCGATCCGCGCGGCGCGGGGGACTGGGAGACGGTGAGGTTGAACTGGCGCGGGGCGGCCATCGCGCGGACCATGGGCGTGCGCAGCGGGGCGGGCAGGATCCCGGCGGCCTGGTGCAGCCGCTGGTTCGCGGCGGGCCGGTCGGTGTTCTTGAGGCGCTTGGTCTGCTCGCGCACCCAGTTCAATCGCTGCTCGGCTGTCGCGAGGTGAGTCGGCAGCGCGATGTTGATCATGGAGATCTGATTGCCGGCCCTGACGTCGGCACCCTCGCGCATGCTCACCGGAACCATGGTCCGGAGCGGTTCGCTGGTTGCGTCGCCGTCTCGGACGGCAAGCGCGCGCAGGGCGCCGGCCACGGCCGCCAGCCCGATGTCGTTCAGCGTGCCGCCGTTCGCGCGCGCCGCCCGCAGGTCCTCGCGCTTGGCGTGGTAGCCGACGAGCGCGCGGCGGGAGCCGATCGGCACGTTCAGGCGGCTGTGCGGGGCGCTGGGCAGGACGTCCTGCGCCACGGCGTCTGCGAGCTGCTTGATCGCGCGCACGGCACCGCTCGCCGCGGCCTCCGGATGGCTGAGTGCGCCGGCTGCGGCTCGCGCGGCGCCGATGCCGTCGCCGATGTTCTGCTTGACCGAGCTCACCGCCCATCCCACGCTGCCGGGACGGCCGGTGGGATGCCAGCGCACGGCCGGTTCCGACGTTGCGTCGGAATCGGCGTCGATGACGAGGGTGACGATCTGCAACGCGGCCAGCCCGTCGACGAGCGCGTGGTGGATCTTGCCGACCAATCCGACCCGGCCGTCCTCGAGGCACGGGACGAGGGAGATCTGCCACATCGGCCGCGAGCGGTCCAGCGGGGCGGACAGCACCGCGGAGCGCAGCGCCTCGAAACTCGCGTGGCTCACGCGGTCGCTCGAGTCGGTGAGCTGGACGACATGCGCGGCGAGGTCAAATCGGCGATCTTCGACCCAGCGCGGCTCTGAGAGCCCGAGCGGGGCGGTGTCCAGCCGCCAGCGAGCCCAGGGCACCTCGTGCAGCTTGCCCGCCGCGCGGTCGCGCATCGCCTCCACCGTGGGGCGTGGTCGGCCGTCCGGCGCGGCGAAGACGGCGCTGAATCCGACGTGCATGTGGACGCCCTGGGACTCGAGGCGCAGGAACGAGCCGTCGACCGTCGACAGCCTGCGTCCACGGTCGCTGCTCGTTCCTTCGGGTGGCGTTGGGGCGGGCGTCAACGGGTTGTGCTGCTCCTTGAGAGCGGGACGAAGCTCAGTTGTCTGTGGCGATGCCTACCAGAAAGCGCCGCGTGCACGCGGTGTTGCAAATCCGTCCGCAGCGCCTGCATCGCTTGACAGACGCGCGGCCGTGCGTCTAGGTTGCCGAGCATAACCATCAAGTCGAGCTTCACGTCGAACGTGAGGCTTGCCTTGATCTCATTCAGATGGCGCCAGGGGAGGAGTGCGCCACTGAGCTCTCTCAACCTGCCCGTGTGCAGGCGGAAAGGAAGCTCGTGGCCCGTATCTCCGCACATGCTCAGGCACAGCCTCAGGTCGAGGATTACTACCTCATCGCGCTCGCGAAGCAGGGGGACCCGACGGCGTACGACCGTATCGTTCGCCGCTATCACGGCTTTGTTCGGCTCAAGGCCTCGTCGTACTTCCTCGCGGGCGGTGACTCCGACGACCTGATCCAGGAAGGGCTCGTCGGGCTCTACAAGGCGGTGCGCGACTACCGGACCGATCGCGAGTCGAGCTTTCGCAACTTCGCGGAGCTCTGCATCACGCGTCAGATCATCACCGCGGTCAAGACCGCAACGCGGAACAAGCACGCGCCCCTCAACCAGTACGTGTCGTTCTCCTCGACGCCGGCGTCGGCCTCCGACGGGGAGCCGACGCTCGACGAGGTCATCGCCGGGCCGTCGGTCAACGACCCGGTCAATCAGGTCATCTCGACGGAAGAGCTCACGTCGCTGGTGGCCTGCCTGTCCTCGGCGCTCTCAGATCTCGAATCACGGGTGCTCTCGTTGTACCTCGACGGCTACACCTATGAGCAGGTCGGCGAGCGCTTGGAGTGCGACACGAAGACCGTCGACAACGCGCTCCAGCGCGTCAAGCGCAAGGTCGGCGTCCACCTCACGAGCCGCAACGTCCTCCTGTAGGCGACTACCCTCGCTGGCGTGAGCACGTTCGCCATCGTCCTCGTCGCCGTCGCGGCGCTCTTCGTGCTGCTCGTCGTCGGAGGCATCGTCGCCTCCGGCCGCGCGGCGCGGGCACGCGAGACGCGCCTCAAGGCGGAGATCGAGCAGGCCAACCAGGCGCTCGCACAGGCGCATGCGGGCGACAACGGCTGGGACGCGGCGCAGATGGAGGCTGCTGCCCGGGCCGCCTGGAGCTCCGGGCACCATGCCCGCGAGCCGATCGCGGCCCTTCACCTCGTGCAGGTCATCGACCGGCCGGGCACCGACGCCGACGAGGCGGTCTACCGCGTCGTCGGCGCGGGCGGCCACGAGCACGACGTCGTGCTCAAGCGCTCCGGCGATTCCTGGAGGACGTAGCCGAGCGGTCAACACCGGGGCTGAGCGCCCATGAGCCCTCACCGAGTGAGGGCTCATGGGCACTCACCGGGGCACGGGGGCGCCGGGAAGGGGCGGCGCATCGAGCAGCTTGCCCGGGTTCATGATGGCCTTCGGGTCGAGCGTCGCCTTGGCGGAGCGCAGGAGCGCGAGGCCGAGCTCCCCGACCTCGCCCGCGAGCCACGGCGCGTGGTCGCGCCCGACCGCGTGGTGGTGGGTGATCGTCGCGCCCGCCGCGGCGATCGCGTCGCTCGCGGCCACCTTGGCCGCGTGCCACTGCTCGAGCTCCGCGCCCTCCTCCTGTCGCGCGAGGAACGTGAAGTACAGCGACGCGCCCGTGCGGTACAGGTGCGACACGTGACAGGCGACGAGTCCCGGCGTGCCGCGCGCGGCGAGGCTCCCGCGGAGCGCCGCGCCCACGGCGCGGTAGGTCTCAAGCAGGCTCGTCCAGGTGGCCGCGGTCTCCAGCGTGTCGATCATCACGCCGCGGGTGAGCAGCTCGTCGCGCAGATAGGGCCCGTGATAGCGCCGGTGCGCCCACGCCTCGCCGGCCTTCGCGCCGAGCGCGACCGCGCCGTGGGCGCGCAGCACGCGCACGCCGCCCTCGCGGCGCGCCCGCAGCTGCGCCGCGTCGGCGCCCTCCCAGCCGAGGACGAGCAGGCATGGCCGCTCCAGGCCGCGGGCGCGCAGGTACGCCCTCGGCGCGGCGACCCTCCGGCCGGCGCCCGCCATCGCGAGGTTCACGCGCGTCTCTTCCTCGTCGGAGAGCCGCGTGACGGTCGCGGCCACGCCGGCCTGCACCAGCTCGCGCAGCGCCTCGGTGCTCGCGGCGAAGCCCGGCAGCGCCCATGCCTCGAAGCGTCTGGCTCCCGGGAGCGGACGGACGCGGAGCGTCGCCTCGGTGATCACCCCCAGCGTGCCCTCGGAGCCGACGAGCAGCTCGCGCAGGTCCGGCCCGGCAGCGCTCGCGGGTCCCGCGCCGGTGACGACCTCGCCGGCGGGGGCCGCGAGCCGCAGACCCTGCACGAGGTCGTCGATGCGGCCGTACCCCGTCGAGGCCTGGCCGGCCGAGCGGGTCGCGACCCAGCCGCCCACGGTGGAGAACTCGAAGGACTGCGGGTGGTGGCCGAGCGTCATGCCGTGGCCGGCCAGCTCGGCCTCGGCGTCCGGGCCGAACGTCCCGCCACGGAGCGTCGCCAAGCCGGACCGCACGTCGACGTGCACGAGGCCGGTCAGGCGTCCGAGGTCGAGCGCCACGACGCCGGCGCGCTCCCCGGCGAGCGCCTCGACGCCGCCGACGACGCTCGTGCCGCCGCCGAACGGGACCACGGCGAGGTCGAGCCGGGCGCACGCGCGTAGCGCCCCGAGCACCTCCGCCGCCGTGCCGGGCAGGAGCACGGCGTCGGGCGCCACGTCGAGCCGCCCAGAGCGCAGGCGGACGAGGTCGGGATAGGAGCGGCCGACGGCGTGCGTCACGCGGCTCACGTGGTCGTCGCGCACCCGGGCGCTTCCGACGACGGCCTCGAGTGCGGAGCGTGCACCCGGTGCGAGCGCCGACGGCGGCACGGCGAGCGCCTCGAGCGGCGGCGGCTCGTGGCGGCCGGGCGACATGCCGAGCTCCGCCGTCAGCAGCGCGTCGCCTTCGGCGGGCAGCGGCTCGTCGTGCTCGTCGACGCCCCAGCCCCACCAGCGCTGGCGGCTCACGCGGTCACCCCGCGCTCGAGCACCTCGGGCACGAGGCGCTCCAGGGCGGGCAGCGCCGCGGCCCGCCAGGCGCCGACGAGCCCGAGGCGGGTCCGGCCGTCGAGCACGTCCGAGGCCGTCAGCGCGCCCTCGCGCTCGACCGCCCAGCGCAGCTCTACGCCGAGCACCGGCAAGCCGGGCGCGACGGGTGCCAGCAGCTCGGGCCGGTCGTCGGCGAGCGCGGCCACCGCCGGCGCCTCGGCGCCGTAGCGGCGCGTCAGGCGGGCGGGAACGCCGGGGGTGCGCGTGCGCTGGAGCTGCGCGCCGACGGCCGGGAGGTTCGTCGTCCGGCAGGGGGTGGCGGCGACGCCGGGGCGCCGCGCGATGAGGTCGACGACGTCTTGGGCCATGCGGCGGTACGTCGTGAGCTTCCCGCCGACGACGGTCAGCACGCCGCCCATCGGGTCGCCGAGCACCGCGTGGCGGCGCGAGACGTCCGCGGTCGCGCCGTCGCCGCAGTCGAGCAGCGGCCGTAGGCCTGCGAAGCGGCCGATCACGTCGTCGGGCGTGAGGTGCGTCTCGAGCGCCCGGTTGATCGTGTCGAGCAGGAAGCGCTCCTCCTCCGCGGTGACCTCGGGGACGTCGGGGAGCTCTCCCGGTGGCAGGGGCTCGTCGGTCAGGCCCACCAGGACGAGGCCGTCGGGGCGCGGGAGCGCGAAGACGAAGCGCCCGAAGTGGCCGGGCACCGGAACGTTGACCGCCGCGGCCGGGTCGCCGAGGCGATCCGCGCCGATCAGGAGGTGCGAGCCCTTCGACGGCCGCAGCGCGACGTCGGGCGCCAGCGTCCCCGCCCAGACCCCCGTGGCGTTGACGACATGGCGGGCACGCAGGGAGAACGCGCCGCCGCCCAGCGCGTCGCGGACCTCCGCGCCGCCCGCGTGCAGGCGCTCGGCGCGGACGTGGGGCAGGATGAGCGCGCCGTGCGCGGCGGCGGTCCGGGCGAGCGCGACGACGAGGCGCGCGTCGTCCTCGAGCTGCCCGTCCCAGCTGAGCAGCGCGCCGCGCAGCCCCGTCGGGTCGAGCGCGGGAAACCAGCGCTGCGCCTCGGCGGCGCCGATGTGGCGGGTGCGCGGCAGCCGCGTCGGCTTCGTCCCCGCGCCGCGGCGCATGACGTCGCCCATGCGCAGCCCCGTGGCGATCAGGCGCGCGGCGGTCCCGCTCACCTCGGGCAGCAGGGCCACGAGCATCGGCAGCGCGCGGATGAGGTGCGGCGCGGTGCGGTCGGCGAGGATCGCGCGCTCTGCGGCCGACTCCCACGCGACGCCGACGTCGCCCTTGGCGAGGTAGCGTAGCCCGCCGTGGGCGAGCTTGGAGCTCCAGCGGCTCGTGCCGCTCGCGAGGTCGCCGCGCTCCACGAGCGCGACGCTCAGCCCCCGCGTGGCCGCGTCGAGGGCCACGCCCGCGCCGGTGATGCCGCCGCCGACCACGAGCACGTCGACCTCGTGGCCGGCGGCGAGGCGGTCGAGCTCGCGCGTGCGGCGGGCGGCGGTCAGGTCGGGGCTCACCGCATGGCGCCTTCCAGCAGGGGACGAAGCTCGGCCGTCGCGCGGGCGCGCAGACCATCAGGGTCGTCCGCACGGGCGGCCAGCACCCAGCCGCGCAGGCACAGCTCAAGGGCCGCGGCGAGCGCCTCGGGATCGGCCCGGCGCACCGAGCCCTCCTCCATGCCCTCGGTCAGCAGCGCGACGAAGGCGTCGAGCACGAGATGCTGGAAGGCGCCGTGGCGCTGGACGAGGTAGGGGAGCAGGAGCTCGGGGTCGACGTCAAGCAGGCGCAGGAAGAGCGGATGGCCGCTGAGGCGCACCACGCCGTCGGTCGCGCCGTGGGCGAGGCGCTCGCGGACCGTCGGCCGCTCGGCGTTCGCGGCGACGGCGTCGGCGAGCACGCCGGAGAACTCGCGCGTCATGAGCGCCTGGATGAGCGCGGCGACATCGGGGAAGCGGCGGTACACGGTCATCCGCGAGATCTCCGCGCGACGAGCCACGTCGGTGAGCGTCGTGCGGCGCACGCCGACGGCCATGACGCACGCGCGGGCAGCGTCGAGCAGTGGATCGTCCTCGGTGACGAGGTGACGCTGTGACATCGCACGTCATTGTGTCACAGGCCGGGACAGTGGAAGAAGTCCCGAGCATGCGCGTGCAGGAGGTGGCCGATGGGGTTCACGTCTCGGAGAACGGTGGGCTGGTCAACTGGGTGCTCGTCGTCGTCGCCGACGACGGACTCCTCGCGCTCGACGCGGGGCTGCGCACCGCCTGGGAGGACCTGGTGGGGCTCTGTGCGCGGCTCGGACGTGACCCGCGCGAGCTGCGGGCCGTCCTGCTCACCCACGGGCACGTCGACCACACGGCTTCGCGCGGCGGGGGCAGGAACGGCTCGGCGCCCCGGTGCACGTGCATCCGGCGAACGTTCGCGTGCTCGAGCATCCGCTCGTCGGCGCGTGGCCGGAACGCTCGCCGCTGCTCTACCTCGGCAACGCCTCGGCCCGGCGGGCCGCTGACGCTCTGCGCCGTGGCGGTGGGCTGCGCACGCCGATTCCCGAGGAACACGGTCGCGCTCGTCTCGGGAGCGACGCTCCCACTTCCAGGGTCGCCCGTGGTGCTCGCCACTCCGGGGCACACCGCGACACCGGCGAGGCACAATGGGGCCGTGGAGCCACTCGCGACGCTCGGCCTGGGGGCCTCCGCCTCGCCAAAGGAGGTCGCCGGCGCGTACCGCAGGCTGGCCAAGCGCTGGCATCCCGACCGCGCCGGAGAGGGGCCGGAGGCCGCGCGTCGCATGGCGGAGATCAACGCGGCCTACGCCCTGCTGCGCGACGGGGTCGCCGGCGAGCGCGCGCGGCCCGCGCCGGCGCCGAGCGCAGCGCCCGCTCCTGCGCGCCCGCGGCCCCGCCCCGGCCACTGGCTCGCCGAGTCCGTCCGGCGCAGCCTGGGCGCCGAGCTGCTCGGCGCGCTTCAGGAGGGTGAGGAGGTCGAGCTCGTCACCCCGGCGGCGACGTGGAAGAGCCCACGTGCGCTGCTCGCGGTCACCGACCGGCGCCTGCTCTGGCTGCTCGACGACGCGATCTCACACCGCGTCCACTCGCTCAAGTGGCGCGACATCGTGCGGGTGGAGCACCGCCTGCGCCGGCCGCTGCGGCGCACCGCCGTGCTTCGCGTGGAGACCAAGCTCGGGCGCAGGCTCGAGTGGGCCGAGCTGCGCCCGGAGACCGCGGCGGCCGTCGCCCGCCACGTCGTCGCGGGCGCCGGCCTGAAGCCCGCGGCCTGAGCGCGCGCCGGGCGTCGCCGGGTGGACGTCTGTGTAACGCTCACGCCCATGCTGGTCATCTTCCACCCGGACGCGACGGCCGCCCAGATCGACGCGGTGCTGCTGCGCATCGAGCAGACCGGCGCCGGCGCACAGCGCGTCGACGGCGCCGAGCAGACTGTCGTGGGCGTCATCGACGCCGATCGTGACCACATCGCCGGACTCGAGCTCGACGCGGACGCGGGCGTCGACCGCGTCGTGCCGGTCTCCTCGCCGTACAAGCTCGCCCACAAGCACCGCCACGGCGACCGCCCGCATCCCGTCGAGGTCGGCGGCGTGGGCTTCGGCGGGCCCGAGCCGCGCTTCCGGCTGATCCTCGGGCCGTGCGCGGTGGAGAGCACCGAGCAGACCCTGAGCGCCGCGCGGGCCTGCGCCGCGGCGGGCGCCGACCTCCTGCGCGGCGGGGCGTTCAAGCCGCGGACGAGCCCGTACGCGTTCCAGGGCCTGGGCCTCGACGGGCTGAAGATCCTCGCGGCCGCGCGCGAGGAGACAGGGCTGCCGGTGGTGACCGAGCTGACCGACCTGCGCGACATCGACGCGGTCGTCGAGTACGCGGACTGCATCCAGGTCGGCGCCCGCAACATGCAGCACTTTCCGCTGCTGACCGAGGTCGGCCGGGCGGGGCTGCCCGTGCTGCTCAAGCGCGGGATGGGCGCCTCGGTCGACGACTTCCTGCTCGCCGCGGAGTACATCCTCACCGAGGGCAACTCGCAGGTCGTCCTCTGCGAGCGCGGCGTCCACGCCAAGGCGACCCCGGCGCGCTCGTGCCTCGATCTCGCCGCGGTCACCGTGCTCAAGGAGCACACGCACCTGCCGGTGATCGTCGACCCGTCGCACGCCGCGGGGCGCCGCGCGCTCGTAGAGCCGCTCGCGCTCGCCGCGGCCGCCTGCGGAGCGGACGGGCTGATCGTGGAGTGCCACCCCGACCCGTCCCTGGCCCGCTGCGACGGCCCGCAGGCGATCGGGCTCGACGCGCTCGACGGCTTCTGCGCGCGCGTGCGCGCGGTGGCGGCCACGGCGGTCGCGCCGGTCCCGGCCTGAACGAGCGGCTCGCCCCAGAACGACGTCGCGCGCCCCGGAGGACGCGCGACGGCCGAGCTGCGGATCTGGAGCTAGTAGCTGGTCGGAGCGGCCTGCCTGGCGTCCTGAGCCGTCGACTGCGCGTTCTCCTGCGCGGTCTCCTTGACCTGCTGGCCGTGGTCCTGCGCGGACTGCTGCGCGGTGTCCTTGATGTCCGCGGCGGCCGACTGGGCGGCATCCTTGGCGGTGGCGGCGGTCTCCTGGGCGACCTGCTTGCCGTGCTCGAGTGCCTCCTGAGCCGTGCTCTGGGCGTTCTCCTTGACCTTGTCGGCCATGGGGCCGATGGCCTCGTGCTCCTTCTGGGTCTCGGGGATGAGCATGCCCGCGAGGAAGCCGACGGCGACGGCGCCGATGGCCAGGCCGAGCGGGTTGTCCTTCGCGACGCCGGCGGCCTGCTTGGCGCCGCCCTTGACGTCACCCGTGCTCGGGGTCTTGTCGGAGGCCCTGCTCTTGGTCAGGCCGACCTTGCCCTTGACGGAGTCCACCTTGTCAGAGACGGCCTCCTTGGTCCGGGACGGGACGTCGGCCTTGTAGCCGATGGCGTCGATGGTCTCGGACATCTCGTCGCGCTGGCGCTCTATGTCCTGGCGGATGGCTTCTGGCTCTTGGCCCATTGCACGTCCTCCTTCACGGTCTCGATGGTCTGTTCAGGGGCGGGGGGCGTGGAGTCCTGGAGCTTGCTCTTGCCCTGGAGGGCGAGGACGCCGGCGACGGCGCCCCAGAAGAGCGTCACGATCAGCGCGGCGAGCCAGTTGGCCATCGCGCCGTCGAGCAGCAGGATCAGGAAGGCGGTCAGCGAGCCGAGGGCCAGCAGGCCGACGACACCGGCGCCACCGAGGAATCCGGCACCGAGGCCGGCCTCCTTGCCCTTCTGCGCCATCTCCGCCTTCGCGAGGTCCAGCTCCATCTTGACGAGCGTCGTCGTCTCGTTGGAGAGGCGCTTGAGCAGCTCCCCGATGGGCTCTTCGCGCAGGTTGCCGTGGTCGCTCGCGCCGCGTGGGTCCGAGCGATTGTCGAGCTGTTCGGACATCACCGCCCCCAGACGGGCGAGGCCGACGGCGGGCGGGGCGGCAGCGAATCGGTGCGCTCGTCGCCGATGGCCGGTTCGGGGAAGGTCGTCCCCCCGCCCGGTTCGGTGAGGTTGCCGGCCGGGGACCCGTACCGGCCCGGTTCGGGGGCGACGGGTATGGGTGCGACGGGCGCGGGGAGCGGGGTCGGCAGCTCCGAACGCCTGGTCGGCAGCGGACCCGCGCCACCCGGCGACGCGGCGTAGCGCTCCTGGCTGGACGCCTTGATGAAGCGCGACGCCGCGAAGCCGAGCGCCAGGCCCCCGAAGACCAGGGCCATCGGCTGACGCCGCCCGAGGTCCTCGATGTCGGCCATGAGCCGGTCGGCATCCGCGTCCTGGAGGTAGCCGCCGAGCCGCTCGGCCCGATCTGCGGCCTGCTCGGCGAGCTTGGCCGGCTGGTCCTGACCCTGGTCGCGCAGCGCGCTGGCGATCGATCGTACGTCGGAGGCCTGCGCCGAGACGCGTTCGCCGGCCTGCGTGCTGCGCTGGTCGACCTGGTCGCGCGCCCGTCCACGGGCCTGCTGAGCTGCATCCCCGGCCTTGTCCTTCGCCTGGGCGGCAGCCTCCTGTGCCTGCTCTTGAGTGGAAGTCATGGCACTGATTTTGCTCGGCGCGGGCGAACGCAAACACGCGATCGATCGCGGTGTTCGCCTCGACACGGAGGTCCGAGCGCCGCGCTGACGGTGGAGACCCGTGGGCGGTCTACTCTCTGCCGAAAGCGCCGGAGTAGCTCAGCTGGTAGAGCGACGCTCTTGTAAAGCGTAGGTCAGGGGTTCGAGCCCCCTCTCCGGCTTCTCACCCCGCCCCCAGCCGCGCCTCCTCGAGGTCGAGATCGCGCTCGATGACGCGCAGCAGCTCGGGCTGCAGCCGTCCGCGGTTGCGCAGGCGGCGCAGCTGCTCCTCGCCGGCGCCCTCGTCCTCGAGCTCGTCGAGGCGGTCGAGCGCGGTCTGCGCGGCCTCGAGGCGGGCGATCGCCTCTTCGGGCGACCAGGGCCGTGGGCCGTGGATGCCGAGCACGCGCAGCAGCGCGGGGAGGCTCAGGCCCTGGCCCACGAGCGTCACGAGGATCACGACGAAGGTGATGAAGATGATCTCGTCGCGACCGTCGACCGACGTGGGAACCGCCAGTGCCGCGGCCAGCGAGATCGCTCCGCGCATCCCGCTCCACCCCACCGCCAGCCGCTCGCGCGCGGTGCCGCCGAGCCCCGGCAGCGCCATGCCGAGCAGGCGCACCCCCACGACCGTGAGGCTCACCAGCACCGCCGCGCCGACGAGGCCGCCGAGCGAGACCTCTCGCTGCAGCTCGTCCACGAGGACGGGGAACTGCAGGCCGAGCAGCACGAAGAGCGTCGCGTTGGCCGCGAAGTCGAGCACGCCCCAGAACGCGACGGCGCTCAGCCGCGTGTCCGCCTGGAAGGCGTCGTGCGCGAACCAGCCGAGGTAGAGCCCCGCCACGACCGCCGCCAGGACGCCGGACACGTCGGCCTGCTCGGCGGCGACGTAGGCGCCGTAGGGGAACAGCAGCGTGAGGAAGATGGAGAGCGCCGTGTCGTCCAGGCGCCGGAGGACGAGGACCTGCAGCGCGCCGGCGACGAGGCCGATCGCGACGCCGCCGGCGGCGGACAGGAGGAACTCGAGCACCGCGTCCTGCGCGGAGAACGTCCCGCTGACCGCGGCGGCCACCGCCACTCGGTACACGACCAGGGCGGTCGCGTCGTTGATGATCGCCTCGCCCTCCACGAGGAGCTTGACCCGCGCGGGGACCCCGATCCGGCCGAACGACGCGGCCGCCGCAAGCGGGTCGGTGGGCGCGACGACCGCGCCGAGGATGAACGCCGCCTCCCAGCTCAGGCCGGGAACGACCGCGTGCGCCACGACGGCCACGACGACCATGGTCAGGAGGACGAGCCCGATGGTCAGGAACGCGAGCGGCCCGGCCTCGGCCCGCAGCGCCTGGGGGGAGGCCGCGAAGCCCGCCGCCGTCAGCAGCGGCGGCAGGAAGACGAGGAAGACGACCTCCGGCTCGAGCTCGAGCGCGGGGAGGCCGGGGACGAATCCGACCGCCAGCCGCCGAGGACGAGGACGATCGGGTACGGAACGCGTACGAGCTCGGCGAGGCGCACGAGGGCGGCCGCGCCCAGCAGCAGCACGAAGAGGAACTCGAGGTCGTCCAAGGAGGCGCCACTCTACGATCGGATCGTGATCGGTCCCCTCGATCCGCCGCCCGCGGCCGACGACCACACGCTCGGCCGTCGCGACGCGCGCTACGTCCTGACGATGTACGCGGACTTCGAGTGCCCGTTCTGCCAGACGGCGCAGTCGATCGTCCCGCGCGTGCGCACGCGCCTCGGCGACGACCTGCTGCTCGTCTACCGCCACTTCCCGATCGAGGAGCGCCACCCGCTCGCCCGGCAGGCCGCCCATGCCGTTGAGGCGGCGGGCGCCCAGGGCGCGTTCTGGGAGATGCACGACGCGCTGTTCGACTTGCGCGGGGAGCTCGAGCGGCCCGCGCTGCTCAGGGCCGCCAAGCGGACCGGGCTGGACATGGCGCGGTTCGAACCCGAGCTCGATGCGGAGGTCCACGACGCGAAGGTCGAGGCCGACCTCGCGTCGGGCCGGCGCTCCGGCGTCACCGGTACGCCCGCGTTCTTCGCCGGGCGGCAGCCGATCTCCGGGGCGTTCGACGCGGGCTCGCTCGTCGACGCGCTCCGGGCGAGCTGAGGCCTACGGCCGCGCCGCGGCCGGCGCCGCGACGCCGCCGCGCCAGGCCGTCCCGATCGTCGCCAGGATCTCCACGACCCCGAAGACGATGAAGAACGCGGTCGGGCTGCTCTCGTCGCTGAAGCCGAAGATGAACGGCGAGGCGATCAGGAGAGCGCCCAGGCCGAGGTCGAGCAGGGCGTGGACCTCGACAGGGATGACCTTCACGAGCGAGAGCCTCCAACGGGTGCTCATGGCCACGACGAGGATCGCGACGCCCGCGATGATCGACACCGCGGTGGGCGCGCTCTCGTCGCTGAAGCCGAACAGGAACGGCGCGGCGATGAGCAGGGCGACGAGGAACGGCTCGCACGCGGCATGAAGCGTGATGGGAATCGGGCCTTGGCGGAGCATGGGGCTTCTCTCTCCCGGCGCGGCGCGCGTCAGTCCCCTTCGGGCACGACGAGGCCGGCGACCGCCGCGGGCTCGAGGGTTCCGTTGCCGTTCGGCGACACCACCGCCTCGTAGGCCGGGATCTCCGGCTCGGGCCCGGCGTTCAGCCGTCGCTCCAGCTCGCCGAGGACGGCCCCGAACAGCAAATGGCGCCACGTGGCCTGCGCGAACGCCGGGGCGGAGCCCCAGAGCTTCGGGAGCTCGGCGCCGGCCGGATGGAGCGCGGGAACCAGGGCCGTCGCCGGCCACAGCGCGGCGTGCTCGACCAGGCCGGCCGCAGGCCCGCGGGCCCACGACGGCAGCGGGACGCGCGGGACGACGTTGGCGTAGAGCGCCCCGAAGAGCGCGCCGTTGACGACGTGGAGCGCCCAGCCGACCGGGAGCGCCCAGCGCCCCCGCGTGACGGCCGTGCCGAGCAGCTCGCAGTCGTCGTAGGGCACGCGGAACACCCGCTGGTCGAGCGGCTGCTGCGCGGCCCAGACGGTGGCGGCGACGGCGCCCGCGAGGGCGCCCCGGGCGGTGACGGCACGGGAGACGGGCATCGCCGCAGCGTACCCGCGCACGACCGGGAGATCCGCGCCGAGTCGTCGCGGGCCGGCATGGGGGCCACCATGTAACCGGCCTGAGCCGGCTGGGTAGGGCTGGCAGTGCCTCGCGACCCGTACATCCACCGCGCGAACACGAAGGGCGTCAACCCGCTCGTCTACTGGCTGGCGCGCGCGGTCCTGCAGCCGTTCTTCCACCTGTACTTCCGCGTCAGTCGCATCGGTCGCGAGCACATCCCGGCCGAGGGCGGCTTCATCATCGCGGCCAATCACCGCTCGTTCCTGGACCCGTTCCTCATCGGCATCATGGTGCGCCGGCCGATCTACTTCGTCGCCAAGCGCGAGCTGTTCACGAAGCGACCCGTCGCCTGGCTGCTGAGCAACCTCGGCGCCTTCCCGATCGACCGCGGCGCCGCCGACGAGGACGCGATGGCCACCGCGCGCGCGGTCCTCGAGCGCGGCGACGGCGTGCTCATCTTCCCCGAGGGCGCCCGGACGCGCCCGGGCGCGCTCGGCGCCCCCCGGCGCGGCGTGGGGCGCCTCGCGCTGGAGACGGGCGTGCCCGTCGTGCCGCTGTCGCTCGTCGGCACCGAGGCCGTCCGCCGTGGGTGGCGTATCCGCCCGCACAAGGTGCGCCTCCGCGCGGGGCGCCCGCTCACGTTCCCGAAGGTCGACGCGCCGAGCCGGCAGCTGGCCGTCGCGGTGGCCGAGCGCATCTGGCCCTGCGTCGCGCTGCAGTGGGAGTGGCTCGGCGGCACGCCGCCGGTCCGCCGCGCGGTGATCGTCGGCGCGGGCTCCTGGGGCACGGGCGTCGCGGTCGCCTTGGCGCGCGCCGGCGTCGAGGTCCAGCTCGGCTGCCGCACCGTCGAGCAGGTGGAGGCCATCCGGCTCTCGCGGGAGAACGGCCGCTACCTGCCGGGGGTCGGGCTGCCCGAGGCGGTCACGGTCGCCCGCTGCGCCGAGCTGGACCTCTCCGCCGTCGACCTCGTCGTGCTCGCGGTGCCGAGCCGTCGTCTCCCGGC
>JAABUS010004444.1_pt1 | contig 20190 bp, 14 predicted proteins | sample 5560161 | NCBI WGS metagenome assembly JAABUS01 (sample SAMN10711885, study PRJNA513376) | rock metagenome | isolation source: Antarctica rocks | place: Antarctica: Victoria Land, Trio Nunatak nord | collected 2016-01-04 | reverse complement strand
CCGTGTTGGTGTTGCAGCTCTGCCGTTGCATGGTGTTATCACCTGCAACTGAAGCGTTCTACCGTTGTGGTAACCGATGAAGCATCATCCCAAATAATGAGATAAGAAACCAAATTCATCTATACCTTTTTCATAAAAAGCAGCAGAAGAATATCTATACTCTTCCGGGTATTGGCAAAGTTTCCAATGTGGTTGTGCAGGATTGTTGTGCATGTAATTCAGCTTCTGCAAAAAGACTGTCCGGCTCCATAAATCAATGCTTAGTGCATTACGTTCCCAAAATTGATATGCTCTGTCACTTGCTCTTACTTTATATTTTTCAAGTTCTTTTGCATTAGTGCTTGCCAACGTAAATTTCATTTGCTGAGCAGTATATTTCAAAAAGCTTTGCTGCACTTTAGCTTTTTCATGTCAGTCCTGTATTTGACAAACAAGGTGAATATGATTTGGCATTAAGACAAAGCCATATATTTTCACTCTCCTCCCTTCATTCACTAAAAACTGTAAACTGCTTATGATAATCTCTTTCATCTTGTTATCTGCCAATAATTATTTCCATTCCAAATGGTTGCAGTAAAAAATTGAGGGTAGTGATTGAAAGTTATTTCAGACATGCAGATAAAAGTAAGCCATTTTATTTCTGTTTTTGTAAGAGTCCTTAACTTGGGGCAGTATGGCTATGCGGCATATTGCAGGTGATAACACCTGCAACGGCTTTCAAAAAGTAAGACATTTTGTTTCTGTTTTTGTAGGAGTCCTTAACTTGGGGCAGTATGGCTATGCGGCATGTTGCAGGTGATAACACCTGCAACGGCTTTGAAAGTAAGACATTTTGTTTCTGTTTTTGTAAGAGTCCTTAACTTGGGGCAGTATGGCTATGCGGCATATTGCAGGTGATAACACCTGCAACGGCTTTGAAAATATAGAAAAGTATATTAAGGTGCAAGAGTAACTTGTTACAACAGCACTTGTTACAACAGTGCACTTGTAAAAGTTGCCGAATTACTATCTTTTATCAATAGAACAAAACTCATCATTAGTGCAAAAGTGAAGTGAAATATTTTGAATATCCAACTTCCTCAAAGTATAAATCCGTTAGGCAGAACTAAAAATTAACCTTATGATTTTTAAAGTTTATACGTATATTTGAAAATAAATAGCACGTGTCATGAATACAAAATTAACTTTGACAATAGAAGAAAAAGTAATAGAATCTGCAAAACAATACGCACAAAGAAAAGGCAAAAGTCTATCCCATATAGTTGAAAACTATTTAATGTCAATTACATCAAAGGAAATTAAAGACGAGTCGATTTCGCCCAAAGTTTTGAAATTTATGGGTGTTATAAAACTACCGGAAGACTTTAATTATAAAAAGGAATTAGGAACGCTGGTATCTAAAAAATATAAGTAATGAAAAACATATTTTTAGATACCAATGTCGTAATAGACTTCCTGTCAGATCGCCGACCATTTTCATTATTAGCAGCAAAAATATTCAACTATTCTTTGCAAGGAAAAGTAAAGGTTTATATATCTGCAATCTCATACAATAATATCTATTATATACTAAGACAATCACTGACAAGCATTGAAACCATTAAACTCCTGGATGGTTTATGTGAAATGAGTGAAATAGCAGATGTTACAAAGGCTATAATTAAAGCATCTTTGAAAACAGATTTCAAAGATTTTGAAGATGCTATTCAATACAATTGCGCTTTGAGCATTAACAAACTTGATTTTATTGTAACCCGGGACACAAAAGATTTTAAGAAAAGTACTTTGCCAGTACTAACACCTGAAGAAGCGATCAGCTCTTTATAAAACGCACCAGTAACAATTTCAGTTATGATTAAAGTTGTACTGTATAATGCTAAGAGGCTAAAGCAGATGAATAATAACAACAATCGGAAGCATAAATTAAGAAATCACCTAATTTTTATTAACTTGCTTTGAATTTCTTTTATCTGAAAATTGATAAAAAGATGCTTGCAGAACAAAAAGTACAAGTGTGCGACGCAAGAAAAGCCTGATCAGTATTCTTGGCCCGGCTCATAAAAATAACTAATGACACAAAACGAATTACATAATCAGCGGCTGGTAAAAGAAGCGGAAAATGTTGTGATACAAATGCATACACGCCGTCATTTTTTAAAAGAGACTGCGATGGGACTTGGCGCCCTTGCGTTAGGTTCAATGTTTGGAAGCTGCAGTAATAAAACATCACATAACAGTGTAACCTTCGATCCTGCACATCCGCTTTCACCAAAGTTGCCACCTTTTGCAGCTAAGGCAAAGAGTGTAATATACCTGCACATGGCTGGTGCCCCATCACAGTTAGAGTTGTTTGATTACAAACCCGAACTAATGAAAATGGACGGCCAGGATTGCCCGCCATCGTTGCTGGCAGGTAAACGTTTTGCATTTATCCGTGGTGTACCAAAAATGCTCGGGCCCCAGGCAAAATTTGCGCAACATGGTGAAAGCCGTGCTTATATTAGCGAGAATATGCCTCATCTTGCAACCATTGCAGATGAATTAAGCTTTTTAAAAGCAGTAACAACAGATCAGTTCAATCATGGACCTGCACAGTTAATGGTGCACACAGGTTCTCCAAGATTAGGACGGCCAAGTTTAGGTTCGTGGGTAACGTATGGATTGGGAACAGAGAATCAAAACCTTCCGGGATTCGTTATTTTAACAAGTGGCGGACAAAATCCCGATGCAGGCAAAAGTGTGTGGGGCAGCGGGTTTTTGCCAAGCGTATACCAGGGGGTGCAATGTCGCAGTGAAGGTGATCCCGTTTTGTTTATAAAAGACCCTAATGGCATGGATAGGGATTTAAGAAAAGCATCTATTGATGCAATTAACCAGGTAAATGAAGAAGAATATAAAGAGTACAATGACCCCGAGATTCTATCGCGCATTTCTCAATATGAGATGGCGTATAAAATGCAGATTGCAGCGCCGGAAGTAATGAACATCAACAACGAACCACAATACATACATGAGATGTACGGTACAAAACCCGGAGAGGCGTGTTTTGCAAATAATGTATTGCTGGCAAGAAAACTGGTTGAGAAAGGTGTTCGGTTTGTTCAATTGTTTGACTGGGGCTGGGATAGTCACGGCACCGACGCAAGCGTTGCACTTGATATTGGCTTTATAAATAAATGCAGGAAGGTGGATAAACCTATTACTGCTCTGATTCTTGATTTAAAACAGCGGGGTTTACTGGAAGAAACATTAGTGGTTTGGGGCGGAGAATTTGGCCGTACACCAATGATGGAAAACCGTGAAGGCAAACAGAATCCTTTTAAAGGAAGGGATCACCATACAGAAGCATTTACAATTTGGATGGCCGGTGCAGGTATAAAAAAAGGGTTTAGCCATGGCGAAACAGACGAGATTGGCTACAGCGCCATCAGTGGTAAGGTTGAACCTTTTGATATACAGGCTACCATTCTTGATCAGCTCGGTTTCGATCATGAAAAGTTTACTTATGACTTCCAGGGAAGGCCATTCAGACTCACTGATACAAGAGGGAAGGTGATAAATGAAATATTAGCATAAAAAGATTACTTAACCACATAGGCACAGTAGGACATAGGAAACAAATAGAAAACCTATGTGAATACTATGTTTCTATGTGCCTGTGTGTTGAAAAAAATAAAATGACAATTAAACGAAGAAGATTTTTACAAACAACTGCATCTGCATCTGCGGCATTACTGCTTTCGTCATTAAATGTATTTGCCTCTCCTCAGTCAACGCCAGATACCGATTCAGACTTCAAGCTTAAAATTCTCGCTACCAATTGGGGCTTTACAGGAACACTGGATGAGTATTGTTCTAAAGTAAAAAAAGAAGGCTATGACGGCATTGAAATATGGTGGCCCACAGAGAAGGCTGATCAGGATACATTATTTGTACTATTGAAAAAATATCAATTAGAAGTCGGTTTTCTCACAGCAGGTCATGAAAGTAATTACAAAGAGCATTTCGATACTTTTAAAAAAATGATTGATGCAGCAGCCACTAATAAAATGCAAAAGCCCTTATACATCAATTGCCACTCCGGACGTGATTATTTCAGCTATGAAGACAACAAAACTTTTATTGATCATACAACAGAACTGGCAAAACAAACAGGTATTAAAATTTGCCATGAAACACATCGTTCGCGAATGCTATATTCAGCGCCGGTTGCACGAAAATTTATAGAGACTATTCCTTCCTTAAGAATCACATTTGATGTATCGCATTGGTGTAATGTTCATGAAACATTATTGCAGGATCAGCAGGAAACGGTAGATATGACCTTGCAAAGAGTAGATCATATTCATGCACGTATTGGTCACCCTGAAGGACCCCAGGTAAACGATCCCCGTGCTCCCGAATGGGACAATGCTGTAAAGGCACATTTTGCGTGGTGGGATAAAGTGGTGGAGTTAAAGAAAAAAAATGGAGTTATTCTTACTGTTTTAACCGAGTTTGGCCCTCCTGATTATATGCCGACTGAACCTTATACGAGAAAACCTTTATCAGATCAATGGGCCGTCAATGTGCACATGATGCATTTGTTGAGGAAAAGATATGGGTAGAGAAGCGGCGAGTAAGAAAGCCGTGAGCTTTTAGCTACGAGCTTCGAGTTTTTTGCAACAAAACAAATATTTCATTGAGAACAAATAAAGCTTTCTCTATTAGAATAAACATAAAATTTAAAGTCAACACTATTCACGGCTCGCAGCTCATAGCTTGTAGCTAAAAAAACAAAACATATATGCGAAACTTCAAAGAACTGAAAATATGGCAAAAGGGATTAGATATTGTTGTAAAGGCGTACAAACTAACAGGCTATTTTCCAAAAGAAGAAAAATATGGAATAACTTCTCAAATCACAAGGGCTTCTGTTTCCATACCTTCAAATATCGCTGAAGGCAGCAGCCGAAGCAGTGAGAAAGATTATAATCGATTTATAGAAATTTCTTTAGGTTCGTCCTTTGAATTAGAAACACAACTATTGATATCACAAGCTTTAAGTTTTGGAGAAAACAATCTAACTGCTGAAATATTAAAGGACACCTTGATGAAGAACAAAAAATGTTAATCGGGTTTATGAATAAATTAAAAAAATAGCTGGAAGCGTATAGCTGCCAGTCTGGAACTGCAAGCTTAAGCAGTAAAACTAAAAGTTAGAATTAAACCAAAAAAATAAAGCTGCTCACAGCTTATTGCAGCTAAAAGCTCATAGCTGTTTTACCAGAAAATCAAGCTGTATTGCTGCTCGGAGCTCGCAGCTAAAAGCTAATAGCTGTTTTACAATGATTGAACTCCTCGGCCATTTTCATCCCGTACTTGTGCATCTGCCAATTGGAATTCTAATGGTTGCATTACTGTTGCAGTGGTTATCAAATAAACCAAAGTATGAATCAGTTAAGCAGGCTGTTCCAATAATTTTATTCTGGGGATCAATTGCAGCGTTTGTATCGTGCATTACCGGTTATTTTTTAAGTATCAGCGATGATTATGATAGATCGCTGGTTAACTGGCATATGTGGATGGCAATTGGGGTCGTAATAACATCCGCAATACTCTATACAAAAGAAAAAAACCCTCAGGTTGAAGTCCCCAAAAAACTATTGTCTTTTGGATTATTGGGACTGTTAATGGCAACAGGTCATCTTGGAGGCTCTCTAACACACGGCTCTGATTATCTTACCAAACCATTTAAAAAAATCTTTGGGGATGATAGTACAGCAAATGCCGCCATCAAACCTCTTCCAAATGTGCAGGAAGCCTTTGCTTATCAAAATGTCGTTCAACCAATTTTGCAAACCAAATGCTACTCCTGTCACAACGCTAATAAACGAAAAGGTCGTCTTCGAATGGACGATATTACTTTATTGATGAAGGGGGGAAAGAACGGTGAAATAATTGATTTGAACAATGCAGATTCAAGTGAAATGATAAAACGTCTTTTATTGCCTGTAGACAATGAACACCACATGCCGCCCAAAGAAAAACCTCAGCCATCTGAAAACCAGATCGCTTTACTGCATTGGTGGATAAGCAATCATGCTGATTTTAAAAAAAAGGTAAAAGAATTTGATCAGCCCGTAAAAATAAAACCAATCTTGTTGGCACTGCAACGCCCGGAAATTATTAAAAAAGAATCAACTGATATACCAAAAGCTGCTGTTGAAAAAGCAGATGAAAAAATCCTTCAGCAGCTAACACAAAAAGGTGTTGCTATTTTACCGGTTGCTCAAAACAGCAATTATCTTATGGCAACCTTTGAACAAGATACATTGATTGGTAAAAATGACATGGATTTATTGCTAAAATTAAAAAAGCAACTGATCTGGCTTAAGCTTAACAATGCTACAATTGAAAAAGATGCCTTTCAGGTATTACCAAAATTATCAAACATTACAAGACTCCATCTTTCAAATACCCATGTAACGGATAAAGAAGTTGAGCAATTACAATCGCTTGACAGCCTTCATTACCTCAATCTTGTTAATACAAAAGTTACAATAAACGGCATCTTACTATTAAAGAAATTAAAGTCTCTTCGGTCATTATATCTTTATCAGACAGATATCGCAAGGGAAGATTTTATGACCCTTAAATTATCTTTTCCTAAAACTCAAATTGACTCTGGAAACTACTTTGTCCCTCTGCTTGCATCAGATACGACAGACGTAAAAGCACCAACAGTGAAAAAATAACAGAATGGAAAATAACTGACTCCACAACCTAAAGCAATGGGTGTGTATGTCATTCTTATTTTCCGGCTTTTTCAAGCTCGGTCATTGTCCATGGTTTGTTTCTTCCAACTGTTTGCGCTCTTATCTTCTTTACCTCATCTGTTTTTACCATAATTCTCGACAAGAATTCGGGTGACATAGGACCAGAACGATTAGTAATTCCCAAATCGTAACGCAGGTAACTTAATACCGATGCAATCCATTGATCATTATTTGAACCCATAGACGGCATATCTACGGGATATGTTTTGCCATTTACAGGGCCTGTTAATCCGTGAAGCAAAATCATGATAGTTGTATCTTTCTGACCAATTAAGCGTCTGAAATCACCGACAAGCGGTGGAGCTATCTTACTTGCCAGGCCTTTGCCCTCTGAACCATGGCAGGATGCACAAAGTAATCTGAAGATATTGGCTCCCTCCAGTATCATCTTTCTATTAGCCATATTCAGACTGCCTAACTTCATTCCAAATTTTTTGATTTCTTCATTCCTTGCAAGACTGCTTTGAACAGCGGCCAACATTTCATTGTTTGGATTCTTTTCGAGAATATTCTTAACTATATCTTTTGCTTTATCAGCTTTCACATAATTAAGCGATAACATCAATTGTGTGCGTACATCAATATTGTCGTCACCTTTCAGTTTTTCCAGTTTATCCATTAACTGCTCATCATTCTTTTTTAGAAAAGGCTCACTTATCCATACAGCCGCTTTTCTTACCTGTGCGTCTTCATCTTCCATTGCTTTCAATAAAACCTCTTTATCTATAGCTTCTAACCCATTCAATGTCCATAAGGCATGAAGCCGTCCCAGGGCAGAAGGTTTATCTGTTAAAGGCCCTTGCTGTCCCAATGCTATCTGCTTTAAAGCAGGAACTGCAGACTTGTCCCCGCGAACCACTATTTCTTTTTGAGCATTATCCCGCCACCACCCGTTGTGGTGATTTAGAAAAGTGACCAGCTTACTCACAGGCTCATCCAGCATTTGTGGTTTTAACCCCCGTTGCAGGCCATCATATTTTAGGCGGTAAATACGTCCAAATTGTTTATTCTTATCCAGGCCAAGACGTTGAATTTGAGGACGGAGATAACTATCTGCTTTTGTCCATTCGCCTTCCTGAATAATACCGCGGTTCATATCCACAATGTAAAGGCAGCCATCAGGGCCGGTATACGTATTTACCGGACGGAAGTTCATATCAGAAGAGGCAATAAATTCTTCCTGGTTATAGGCATTTTTAAGAGTTACTTTTCCATCTTTATTGATTACTTTGGCTCGCCTGATAATACGTGCCACCGGCTCATTAATCAGGTAGTCACCCACAAGACTGGCAGGAAGATGGTCACCACGAAAAATGGATTGACCATTACCGGCAGTAAAATGATTTAGTGTTGTATCAGCACGTAACCTTTTCAATCCACCCTGAACATCAGGTGTTTTAATAATGGGCCAGACAGCACCAAAAGCAGAATCATCATAGGCGTCACTGAACTCCAGTTGCCCATATGTGGGATTGATCTGGAATCCTGAACCTGCGTTTTCCCCACCTCCCCTGCTAAAGAAAAGACGGCCATAGTTATCATGTGTTAAGCCCCATTGTCCATTGGAACCGCTCACAAGAGAATCTACTTCCAGCCTGCTATTCTTATAACGAAAACGTACAGGATCAACGGTCACATAGATCCAGTTATCTACATTCCAGTCCAGGCCGCTGCGTTGGTGCTCGAGGTTTTTTGTGTCTATAGCATTGTTTTGATAAACCACCCTTTTTTGGTCAGCCACACCATCACCATTGCTATCTTTATATGCATATATGTTATAAGTGTTGGTTTCATTAACCAAAAGCTCTTTGCCAACACACAGTACCATACGGGGTAACCTTAACTTATCAATGAAAACAGAACTCTTGTCCATTTTGCCATCGTTGTCGGTATCTTCCAATAGCATAATACGGCTTATTGAATCTTGCTCACCGGTAGCATCTACATCCTGCATATAGGTTTCCATTTGTGCTACATACATTCGGGCATTACCATCCCATGCAATGGCAACAGGTTCTTTAATCATAGGTTCGCTGGCTACCAGTTCCAGGTGATAGCCTTTAGGGAGGCGAAAAGAATGTAAGCTTTCCTCGGGTGATAAATGAGCCGGAGACTGATTAGAATTTACTGTGCGCGGCGAGGTAAAGCCTTCCGCTTCCTCCTGATTATCCTTATTGGTATTGGCAGAATTGGTGCAGGTGATTATCAGCAGAGGAAGGGCAGCAATGGCAACTGCTGTCCAAAATGTTTTTTGCATGATCGTAGTTAGATTAGCAGAGGAATTTAAAACCCCTAATTTACATTTTATATTAAAAATTACTTAGGTATAGTATTACTGCCATTGGTGTTATGCTGCTCACTTTAAGGTTAAAGATTTTATTGTTAAAAATTTATATAAAGTGAAAGATCATTAATAACCCTGAGAAGTGATATAAAAATGTCCGGCCTGTTGGCCGGACAAGAAGATTTTTTTGCTGACTAATATTAAAAATCCAAACCTAAAGCAAAATACCACCTTGGTTTTCCTTTAAATAATCCATCCATTGGCCAGCCTGCATCTGCCTTTAAAAAGTATCCTAAGAGTGTGCTTCTTGCCCCGAAACCATATCCTCCTGCAAATGGTCCTATACCTCCTGCTTTTGTTTTGAACGTCACAGGGTTATTGCCGCCTGCCGGTCCATATATTACTCCTGGTCTCGCAAATTTATCATACTTACCATTCCAGGCCGTGCCTAAATCTAAAAATTGAACAAACTGAAAGTTGCGGAGAAAAGCATTGTTTACAGGCTTGTTAAGCAGCGTTGAAAAAACAGGCAAACGGAGTTCACTGTTCATTACAAAAGCATTGTTACCATTAGCGACATTTTGTTGAAAGCCCCGAAGGTTAACTGCCAGAGTTTGAAATGCATAAGATTGATCGGGATCGGGTTGATTTGCGCTGTTAAATTTAGGACCCAGCCATCCGTCTACACCTCCCAGGTAATAGATGAGCTTTCGATCTCCCCAGCTAAAGTCGGCAGCAGCACGTACAGCCCAGATAAAGTTGCGGTAGATAGGTAAGTAATGCCTGGCATCAAAACCAAAGTTGTAGGTATAGCCTGCATGAAGACTATCGTTAACGGGCATGTTAATGTCCATATATACTTTGTAGCGCAACCCATGCCAAATATTCTGCGTTGGATTAATGGTGTTATCATGCACATATTCAATTCTTCCCAAAGCATACTGGGTTAATATATCCGGGTAAGAAAGCCCGAACAGATCAGGCTGTTCCTGTCCGCCCCCAAAAATTTGTTTTGGTTTTATTATTGTTCTGTCGCGACGATAAGCAATAGTTGCACGAATACTCTTGACTTCATTTAAAGGGTAACTGCCGTTAAACTGGTAAATATTAGTGTTGAACTGTGCACTATAAACATTGTTTGTTCCTTTAAAAGATGCTCCATTATGATTGATTGTGCGATAGTATGTAAGCCCCCAGTCAAAGCGTTTACGAAAGTTTTGAAACCCAAAAAGGTAATCATTATCGCGAAGATTGGTACCGAGTCTGAAGCCTCCCGTAAATTTAATGTCTTCCATCAGGTCGGTGACACTTGCACGAAAGGTGAAGTTTAAATTGGAGCCATTGCCTAACTGTATTGGACCATTGCCCCCTGCATAGGGCTGGTAACGGTTTATAAGTATATTATTTGAGACTCCGCTCACGATAAAGTCGTTACTAAATTTCCACCTGTAATCAAAAAGCTTTGATTGTTGCAAAATTGTTTCTTTTGCTGTTCCCAGAATGGAATTAGCAGATGCAGCAGAGTCTTTCTTTTCGTTTTCAAATTCACTTTGAAAAACAGGGCCGGGGTTTGCAGCAGATGTATCTGAATTGTTGTAAATAGTTGCCTTTCCTTCCTCTGCTCTTCTCTCGGCTATTATCTTTTTCAGGTATTCGGTTGGCCGGGCATTTACATTTCTTCTGCGCAGCGCTATTGAGTCTACCCTGAGTTTATATAAAAACTTGGTATCTCCCTGCCGTGTTACTTCACTCACCTGCCCGCGGTCACCCGCAATTCTTGTTTCAAGCAAACTGCTTTGATAGTTTGTTATAGGAAAGGTATAAGTAGAATCTTTTGTAACCTGGAACATGCTGATACTGTCAGGCTCATTTTTTTGCCAGGCAACCATTGTTGAGTCAAGTTCTTTGTCAGAGGGATTACGAAGAATTTCATCACCAATATAGAATAAGGTATCAAGCCCTTCTCTTTGTGTTGAAAAAAAGCCTGCCCAACGGTTACCCACACCATTTTCATCCGCAACATAAGTAAAATGGTTTACATTGTATTGCATAGGATAACGTGCATTGCCATACTTAAGATTGGTCAATTGCGTTATTTGTTTTTTAGTAAGATAATCAAGCAGGAAAATATTGTAACGGTATTTACCCGGCAAAACAGTATCACTGCCAGGAGCATCAGGGCCGGGGCGGTTACTTGCGAAAATAATACCCGATTTGTTTGGAAACGAAACAAAAGATGCATCAAGATCATCATAAACATCATTAGTCAGTTGCTCGAGCTTATTAGCTTCTATCTTATAGCTGAAAATATCGGTATGCCCATTTTTTACTGCTGTTAACAAAAGTGTATTTTTATCAAGCATAAACTGAACATCTATAATCTGATCGAGACCTTCAATTTCCTGTTTGTAGTTTTTAAAATTTGCAATCACATCGTACACAAACATTTTTATTTTACCATTCTCCCAGTATATTACCGCTACCCTCGTTCCTTTACCATCCCATGCCATTAACGGGTAACCAGGACTTATATCTGTTTTCTGGGTTCTTACACCATATTTTATCAAGGTTTTTGCCAGCTCGTAGTTCTCATAATAACCTACGGAATAGATACCCTTGTTATACTGGGCCACCACATAATTAAAACTCCTGGGATTTGGATTTGCCTGGAAGCGAAAGAAGTCTTTGCGGGCACTTACATCTTCTGTTACTGCAATAGTTCCTTTAGGCACATTTCTCCTCTGCCGTATGTCTTTATAATACTTGTCCTGCTCGTAGGCCATAAAATCAGCAAGAAGCGCTTTAAACTTCTTTTTAGCTATACGCTGCGAAGCGCTGTTAAGACTTTTATATATACGGGTCAGGTATAAAAAGTAGGCAACATTTTCCTTCTTATATTTTTCATCAATATAAAACCAAAAAGAAGCTCCTGCCAGCAAAGGCTTATCAAAAGCAAACTGATAAAAATTTTTATAACTGTCGCTAAGCATAGCGCTTTTCAAATCATTATCTTTTTCAGTGCTCCATCTCTCGGCCATATAGCTTACATAGCCATCGGTTAACCATTGAGGCAGGTCAAGCAAAGCCTGGTTACTCGCAAATTCTCCTATATCCTCCCCAAACAATTGATTTTCTAATATCGTACGGACAATTCCTTCCCTTATCTGACGTTTAAGGTTGGCATGATTGCCATCAAAATAAACCACCATCTTATTATTGACCAATTTCGTCATTCCGCCGCCTTGTGCAAGCATAAGGTCATTTCCCAGACCTATATTAGTACTGCGATAATCATTGTAATTATTATAAACAATAATGTTTATATTGCGTTGGAGCGAATATTCTACCTGTGATTCAATGCCGGGTAATTCCTGCTCCGCTACCTGCACTGCATATTTGGCCAGCTCAAGCCCTCCCTGGTTGAAGTAGGTGTTGAAATTGGGCGACTGATAATATTTCCAGATAAATTTTTTATGCTGAATTCTGTTTTTTCCAAATTCAACTGCATTCACCTGCGACACCCCCGCGTAAGAAAACAGACAAAATCCTATAAAAGCAATTATCCTGTTGCTCATACTATTAACTTGCATATCAGATCTTTAAAGTTTTAAAATTAAGATAAAAACATTGTAATCTTCGTTAAATTCCATTTATGTTATCCGTTAAGATTTTTACATTTAATCCTGTTGAAGAAAACACATATATACTTATTAACGAAGTAAAGGAAGCGATCATTATTGATCCCGGATGTTATTTTGATGAAGAAAAGCGAAAGTTAGAAAAATTTATCAAAAGTAACGGTTTGCAACCCGTTCAGTTACTCAACACACATTGCCATCTCGATCATGTTTTTGGCAACAAGTGGGTTTACGAAAATTATGGACTTGAATTATTTCTACATCCAAACGAAGAGCAGGTTTTGAATTTTGCCCCGCAGTCAGCCAAAATGTGGGGATTGCCTTTTGAAAATTATGAAGGTCCCCTTCACTTTCTTAATAATAATGATACCGTAAAACTTGGAGACGATGAGTTGAAAGTTCTGCTTGCACCCGGTCATTCTCCCGGAAGTATTTGTTTTTATAATGAGAAGGAGAAATTTGTAATCGGCGGCGATGTGTTATTTAGAGAAAGTATTGGCCGTACAGATCTCCCCGGCGGAAATCATACTGCACTTTTAGAAAGTATACAAAACAAATTATTTGTTTTGCCCGATGATGTAACTATCTACCCCGGTCATGGAGAATCTACGACTGTCGGATATGAGAAGAAGCACAATCCTTTTTTGAGGGGTTAATCGTTTTTGTTTTATTTAGAGAATGATTACCAGATAAAATATGAAATTTTAGTTGCGTCGCTCTTGTGTGCAATGCAATACCGGAGTTGAAACAAACCACAAATCATCATCCGGTTAAAAAAAGTACCGCGTAGGAGCGTCTTGTTTATAGCAGGATATATTAGCCTTATTCTGGCTCCATGGGAGCGGCCTGTAATCTCAGTCAATAAAATCAAAAAGAAATTTCTTCTCAAATGATATTTTGAACTTCTCGAACATTCAAGATATTCCTGCCTGAATGTTTTCTTTCAGTGATGTAACTCTTGATTTAATACATATTTTATAACTCTGTCAATTCGGGAATGAGAATATGAAAACACACCTTATCCTTCCTGCCAACCAAATTTTACTGACATCCATTTCTTTCATTCACTTTCATTTAAATCTCAATATCAATTTCTTAATTCAATTTTCTGCATTCATTCACAATTGAAAGATGGTTATTTACCCTACATTCGCTTTTAGCTTTTTTGTTTGTAAATTTTTATGCATGATGAAGGTTCTTCTCCTTTGGAGTATAAGTTTTATCTCCTTTTTTTCTGTTAAGGCACAGGGTTTAGACTCAATGATAAAGGTTTATTCTGAACAAATGCCTGATGAAAAAGTGCATGTGCATTTTGATAAAGATGTATATATTGCAGGAGAAACGATTTGGTTTAAGGCTTACTTGTTTTCTGGTTTTAGCCTGGCTGCAATGAGTAAAAATTTTTACGCAGAAATTATAAATGATAAGGGAATTGTTTTGCAGCGAAAAGTATATCCTGTAATTGAATCTGCAGCAACAGGTAATTTTGACATTCCCGACTCTTTGCCTGCAGGAAACCTTATTTACCGGGGCTATACCACATGGATGTTGAATTTTGATACAGCGTTTATTTTTCAAAAAAATATTGTAATCACTGATAAAAGCGGTGTAACTGATAATAAGAAACCGGCGGCTGATGCTGTAAAAACAGTATCGCTCCAGTTTTTCCCCGAAGGAGGTAACCTGGTCAATACATTGGAGTCGGTAGTGGCTTTTAAGGCAAATGATGAGTATGGAATACCGGTTTTTGTAAAAGGAAATATAGTAAACAACAAAGGCACCGTTATCACCTCCTTTTCTGCAGAACATGATGGCATGGGTACTTTTGCTCTTACGCCTCAGGCAAATGAAAGTTATCAGGCAATATGGACAGATGCAGCAGGAAAGCAGCAAACAACGCCGCTGCCTGAAGCCAAACCACAAGGATGTGTATTGAAGATATCAGGTTTGGGTAAGAAAAAAGTTTTTATCATAAACCGGACTGCAGAAGTTCCGGCCGAATGGAAAAATATAAACATAATAGCATTGCTGGGTCAGGAAAGAGTGTATAAAGCCAAAGCAAATCTTGAAGCAACACAGGTTACCAGCGGCGCCATTCCTGTTAACGATTTTCCCTCAGGTATACTGCAGGTTACAATTTTTTCAGAAAAATGGGAACCGATAGCTGAGCGTATAGTAATGATTAATAATGATAACTATCATTTTGATGCAAAGCTGAACACTTCGGAGTTAAATACAAATTTCAGGGCAAAAAATACCTTTGAAATACAGGTGGAAGACACACTGCTTTCTAATCTTTCACTTTCCGTTACCGATGCAGCAATCGGCAGACAAACTTATGCTGACAACATTTATTCACGCATATTGATGACCGGCGATATTAAAGGATATGTGCATAACCCGGCTTATTATTTTTCCAATACTTCTGACAGTGCAGCAGCACATCTTGACCTTGTGATGCTTACTCATGGCTGGCGCAGGTACAATTGGAGCAACCTTGCAAGAGGCAAAAAACCTGTATTAAAGTTTACAAGCGAATCGTTTTTATCTTTAGATGCCAAAGTGTTTGGGGTAACTACCGCTTCTCCTTTAAGAAGCGATGAAGAGTTAGCAATTTTTTTGCAGCAAAAAGACTCTTCTGTGCAATTTCTGCAAATGCCAAAAGTTGGAATTGATAAATTTTCAATACCAAACATAATTTTCTATGATACTGCCACAGTGAATTATCAGTTTATAAAAGACAAAAAGGCTGAGCAGCAAATGAGCCTTGCATTTGGCAATAACCTTTATAAAGGTGTCAGAAAAATAGATATTGCTAACCGGCCTGTAAATATTCAGATAGATACTGCAATTCTTTCAAGAACAAAATTTCTAGCAGATAAGCTTTCGCGTTATGGAAATAAATTTTCTGCAGGAGGCACAGTGCTGCAAACGGTGACTGTAAAAACAAAAGTAAAAAGCAGGCTGCAGGAGTTGGAAGATAAATATGCAAGCGGTTTGTTTAAAGGCGGAGACGGTTATTCTTTTGACCTTTCCAGTGAACCGGTAAGCGGGATGTATGATATATTTTCTTATTTGCAGGGCAAGGTTCCCGGCCTTCAAATAACGGGTACGGGCTCTAATGCTTCTCTAAGCTGGCGGGGAAGTTCAACTTCGCTTTTTCTAAATGAAATACCAGGTGATGCGTCTATGCTGTCGTCGGTTAATATTAATGACATCGCCTATATCAAAGTTTTGCGGCCGCCGTTTATGGGCAGTTTTGGCGGTGGCGCCGGCGGTGCAATTGCTGTATACACCAAGAAAGGAAATGATGTGAAACCTAATCCGGGTAAAGGCCTTGCTAAAAGTATTGTAACAGGTTACTCATCGGTAAAAGAATTTTATTCACCCAATTACAAAGACCTGTCTGCATCAGCAGATGTGGCAGCAGATTACCGTTCTACCCTTTATTGGAATCCTGTAATTCTAACAGATGCAACAAGGAAGAAAGTAAGAGTTGAATTTTATAATAATGATATAACAAAAGCATTCAGGGTTGTGCTGGAAGGTGTAAATGAAATCGGCAAAATGGTCAGGATAGAAAAGGTTATACAACAGGCAAAATAAGCAGGAAATATAACTTCATTTTTTGAAATAAACGTTGCTTATGTCTACAATACTAATTACGGGCGGCACAGGATTGATTGGATCTGCTCTTACAAACATGCTGACAGGCAAAGGGCATAAAGTTATTATATTAACAAGAACTGAAAAACATTCTGACGACAGTAATATTTCCTATGCTCTTTGGGATGTAAAATTGCAAAAAATAAATGAAAAGGCTGTTTCATCTGCAGATTATATAATACATCTTTCCGGTGCAGGCGTAGCAGATAAAAGATGGACAAGCGACAGAAAAAAAGAAATTGTTGAAAGCCGTACACAAGGGGGCGCTTTATTGGTAAAGGCTTTGCAACAGATGCCTAATAAAATAAAAGCAGTAGTTAGTGCATCGGCAATAGGCTGGTATGGAAAAGATGAAAACCGGCCGCCAAAGAAAAAAGCTTTTACCGAAGATATGCGTGCCAATGAAGAATTTTTAGGTGAAACATGCCGCCTGTGGGAAGAAAGCATTGCACCCGTACAACAAGCAGGTAAGCGTTTGGTAAAACTGCGGGTCGGCATTGTTTTAAGTAATGACGGAGGTGCACTGCCCGAATTTAAAAAGCCGGTAAAGTTTGGAATAGCAGGTGTATTAGGCAGCGGCAAACAGATGATAAGCTGGATACATGTTGAAGATCTATGTCGCATGTTTACTTATGCCATTGAAAATGAAAGCCTGGAAGGCGCATACAATGCTGTGGCGCCAACACCTGTAAGAAACAAAGAATTAACTTTATTACTGGCGCAGAAAATGAAGGGAAAATTTTTTGTGCACATGCATGTTCCGGTATTTATATTAAAGACAATGCTGGGTGAAATGAGCACAGAAGTGCTGAAAAGCGCAACAGTAAGTTCAGAAAAAATAAGAGCAGCGGGTTTCACTTTTCTTTATCCTTCAATTGAAAGCGCTTTGGATAATCTCGTTAAATAAAACCAGAATCTTTTTAGCTTAGGTATTAATAATAACTTTCATTAGTCTTCCCTTGTATACTCTCGTACTGCAAAATAAAAACACGTAATATTCATTTTGCACTGTCAGCCCTTACGGGTTTGGAGTATCTTGTCTTGTAAGGGCAGGTAGATTTTTATTGCCATCCTCATACAGCAAATTAAAGATCATACTGTTAACTTTCCATTTTCCGGCAATTTTTTCAAGTTTAAAGTCATAGGTTCCAATAGTTGTCCATATGTCGCCGCCTTCTGCGTCTGGTAAATAATGTATTGCCTGGCCTTTGCAAAATACCTCTGCATTTGCTCCTTTTACTGTTATTTCAAAGTTAGTTATTACATGATGTGTAAATTTGAACTTTGGAAGAAAATCACTCCATCCTTTTATAATTTCAACAGACTTTACCTTTTCCCCCGGTTTTTTGCTTAATGAAAAGTAATCAAGAAAAACTTCATAATGAAAGGAGTTGCTAACGAGCTCCCAGTCGTGTTTGTCAGAACCATTAAAAATATTTATGATGATATTTATTATGATTTGTTCTTCCATAGTTTCAGCGTTCTGTTCAAAACAAATTAACCTGTTTTTTATGTTGCTTTTATCAATAAAGAGTGTTTAAAGAATTGTATGTTTGTTATATAAATAAAAGTTGCCGAATTAATTCATAATCTTAATCGATTTTTTTATTACTAAAACTTGAATGAGGCAATTTTTCTGTAACTATTGTTTGCGTATATAGTTTTGAATCTACTTTGGCAGGATCTCCCTGGTACACCCACGACATGTGGGTCAGATATTTATTAAATGCCGCAGATACATCTTTTGCAGTAATATCTTTTAATTCTTCATTTAGGTTAATAGCCCGCCCCCAGTTGTTATGCAAAACTTCATTTGATGCTAATGAATAAGCCTGAGCAGCATTCGTTTCGTCCTTGTAATATTGGCTAGTTATATAAGTTGTTTTCATGTTCCTGACTTCTTCTTCGGTAAAGCCTTTTTTTGTCTTGTCAATAAGTTTGTTAAAAACCTGTATATACTTATTAGGGTCTGTAGTGGAGACACCGATGTTTCCGGAAGGAGTTAATCCGCCATCAAAATAAGTGTATGGCGCATAAGATAAACCGTTGTTACTTCTGATTTCGAGAAAGTGGCGATCAGAAAAAATACGCATTGCTAACAAAAAGGCATTAAAATCTTTTGTTCCCGGGGCAGGGCCGCTTGAAATTGCCCGCAAATAGTTGGTAGCCAGTTCTTTTTTTTCTGCCTTAAAAGTATTCGCCTTTGCTGCAAAACTTTCTTTTTGGTAAACAAATGGTTTACCTTTAGGGATAGCTGTTAAGAGATTATGAATTTTTTGTTCGATTTCTGACCTGTCAAGATCTGCCACTACCACAAACAGCATTCTTGATTTTGTGGCTATTGTTTTATAAAAATCTTTTGCTTCCGAAACAGTTATGCTTTTTACCGAAGTTTCTGTGCCTGATGGATCTTTTGCATAATTTAAACCTGCAAAAGCAGTGGTTTTTGCAAGTTTTTCAATTGAGTAATCAGGCTGCGATTCCATTTGTTTTATATTATTTATTGCATCCTGTTTTATCCGGCTAAATTCCTTTTCATCAAAGCGGGGTTTTGTAAGTGCATCAGTGTACAAAGGCCATACCGTATTAAAATCTTCTTTGATGCAGTTTAAATTAAAGTTTGAAAAATCCATTCCTGCATAGCCATATATCTGTCCGCTTACTTTATCCAGCTTATTTTTAAAACTATTTTTATCGTCCTTTGCTGTGCCGCATTCTGTCAGCGCTCTTATTGCCAGGTCTTCAATTCCGGCTTTTAATGTGTCATAATTTTGCACTCCGCCTTTAAAAACAGTCTGAACTTGAACGATTTCATTATTAACCGGCTGCACAATTACTTTTACGCCATCCACCATCATCTCGTACGGTTCTTTTTTTTGTGATTTGGCAGAAACAATAAAGACTACAATAAAAAAAGCTGAAAAAAATGTTTTATAAATATTAGTGTTCATTATTAATTTTTTTTGCTGTTTTAGAAAGAAGTTGCCTTGAAGAAAGTTTCAGCCTTTGCCTCTTTATTCATAGCGGGATTAATAATAATTCCTGCTACAAATGGTTTATTCTGAATATAAGTTTTCACGTACCGCTGAATGTCGCCTTTTGTTATTTTCTGCAGATTGCTTTCATAATCAGTAAAATAATCTATAGAAGTGCTGCACCAGTGAAAGCTCAACTGCATTCCAAGCCGCGAAGGTTTTTCCTGTTCGCGAACATAATTTCTGCGTAATACCTGTTTAGCTGTATTTAACTGTTCATCTGTGAAATAATTATCATCTGCCCACGTATTTACCTGTTTCATAACTTCAGTATAACATTCCTTCAGCTTATTTGGATTGGGCAAAACACTTACTCCTATCGAACCTGTATGCCTGGCTGTCTGGTAATATTCTGCGGCATACGTTGCAAGCCCCTTATCTACAAGCGCCTGTTGCCATTTTGAAGAATTTAATTGGAGCACTGCTGAAAAAACATCTGCTGCCACTGTAGCTGCCGAGTCTTTCCTGTAATCGGGTCCTTGCCAATACATATTCAAATAAGGTGTTTGTGCAATAGAAGACTCTTTTACAAAATACTGAGTGCCGCTCAGAGGCGTAAACTCAGGAATGGGATATTTGGCGAAAATATCCATTCCGCTGGCTGGCCAACTGCCTAAGACATCTTGTGCCCGTTTAAAAACGTCTTCGTGTTTTACATCGCCCGATACTGTCAAAACAGAATTATCCGGGTAATAATATTTATTCTTAATAATCATCATTTTCTCCGGCGTAGCCGTATTAATGATGTT
>JAABUS010004443.1_pt1 | contig 20197 bp, 11 predicted proteins | sample 5560161 | NCBI WGS metagenome assembly JAABUS01 (sample SAMN10711885, study PRJNA513376) | rock metagenome | isolation source: Antarctica rocks | place: Antarctica: Victoria Land, Trio Nunatak nord | collected 2016-01-04 | reverse complement strand
GATAGAAGCTTCGTGCTCGACTCATGTAAGTAGTCAATACATATTATTGTCTCAGCTATCTTCAGATCTCAAGTCTAGTAATAGTGATTACTGTTTGATCTCTGTATATATCTTGTGTTGTTAAAGAGACAATCATTACACTTTGAGCATCACTCTTTCACAAGATATCAGAGACGTTCATTCTCTTCAGTCATGTCTAGTCAGTCAGAACGAGTCACGCTCAGTCAAGAAGCAATCATCTTCAGCGCAAATAAGATCAAGATTTCAACATTGAATTTGTATCATGATGATCGAAATAAGCTTGAAGCATATCTAGTACAGATAGAGCTATACGTCAAACGACACTCATTTCAGTTCAAGTTCACTGAGAACAAAGTACTCTTTGCATTCATTTATCTAAGAGATAATGCATTTACATGATTTCATCACTATCTAACGAATTATCTGCAGAAGAAATCAGAAGAATGAGAAGAGAAAATCAACACGATGTTTCGTGATTCTCAGACGTTCAAGAAACGTCTAAGAAGAGTATTTGAAGACATTGACAAGAAACGTACAGCGAAACGACAGTTGTACAACTTGCGACAGAAAATCTTCGCAGCGACATATTCGATCAGCTTTCAACATATTGCGATGAATACGAAATGAGACGACGCAGCTCTCATCAGTCAGTTCTATCAGAGACTACGAGAGAAAGTCAAGAATGAAATCGTTAGAATCGATAGACTCGTTGACTTACAGAAGATGATAATCAGAGCGATGATCATTGACAACAGGCAGTACGAGAAACGTCTGAAAAAAGATAAAGAATCAGTAATGTCAGTAGTATTGAGTCGAAAATTCAAGAAGAAACGACGACAGTCATACTATGATTCTCAACCTATGAAGCTAGACGCAACTCGAAAGATATCGATGAACGCTCGCGATAAAACAGTTCAACAGAGCAAGACATGTTACACATGTGAAAAGCTAGATCACTACTTCAAGAATTGTACTCAGAACAAGTACAAGAACAAGTCAAAGTCTTATGACAAGCAAGACAGATCTTTTGCAGCAACGAAAGAAGATCAGAAAGACAAGCATCAAGCATTGTCGTGAACAGCGTGTTACGAGAACAACTGTCGCACTCATCTGAGCGATAAGAAAGATTCTGAATGATATTCAAAATTCTCACGAAAGAATCGTTTCTACGCAGCAACTCATCGTCAATCAGAAATACACGATGAGGATAGTGATGAAAGTTCGTTCACTATGATCGCGAAACCAGAAATTTCCGACAGCGAAGCATATGACTCGGATAGGTCGAACGACATCGAAGAAGCTATTCGTCAAGCAGTCGAGAAAGAAAGTCGACTTAGCGAAACTCTACGAGCATTCACTATCGCAGCAGAAGATGTTCTCGATCAAGAAGAAGATCGTCTTGAAGTAAAGAAAGATCTCAGAAAGCTCACAAGTCAAGCAAGCTTTATAAGCATGTACAACGAATTGTACACTCTCTTTAAACAGAAAGAGAAAGATTTTTCACAGCGAATGCAACAGATCAAAAATGATATACATCAAGCTATTTATGACACTATGCAAGATGAGTCGATTGCATCGCGCAAAGACGTTCGATATCGTGACATAGTCATGAAGAAGTCACTCACAGAAGTCAAGTTCATCAAGCAAGAAGAATATGTACTTTCTGATGAAGATCACATATTCAGAGAACTTAGACAGATGACGAAAGTCATCAGAGAGAGATTTGACCTGTGTGATTCGAAGAAATATTCACTTAAGAAGATCAATTCGAATCGATTTCAGTACATAGAAAAAGTACTGAAAGAAAGAGCTTCTAGTTCAAAAAACTAGAAGACTCTTCGATCGACAGATCATCGAAGAAGTCTAGTTGAAGATCGAAAATCGAAAGCATATTTATCTTCATCAATGACTCGTCGCAGTTACGAGTCTGAGCCAAAGTTAATGATCACGCAGCATGACTATTCATAGACAGTGACTGCACGAAAAGTTACATATTCTCAGAATTTGCTGAAAAGACGCAAATATCTACGCAGAAGAAGAAAGAATCTTACAATCTGCGAAACTTCGATGAAACACTCATGAAGTACAATAACGAACTAATAGATCAAGAGACTCGACTCATTCATTTGAGGCTCGAACGACATTGAAAGAAGTTACGTTTAGATGTTACGAAGCAGTCAGGCAGTGATATAGTTCTTGACATATCATGACTTCGTACGATCAATTCGATGATTGATTGAGTCAACGAGACAATCGCATTTCTAGGTACAGAAACGACGCGATTACACTCGATATTGAAGTCATCACAAGATGTGAAAATATTCGTCATGACGAGCGAAGAAATGCGCGAAGAGTTCAGAGAAATCAATGATGCACAGATGTTATGAAGCAGAAAGATTCAGAATGATCATTCAAAGAATCTCGCTATCGCTATTATTTCTAAAGAATATCAGAAATATAAGATTCTGTTTGAGAAAGAAAGTGATCAGAAGGCACTACTCAAACATCAATCGTGAAATCACGAGATTAAGCTCGTTGACGGCAAGAAACTCACGAAACAGTTCATTTACTCATTGTCGACAGAAAAGCTCGATGCTTTGCGACAATATCTGAAAGAGAACATGCGAAAAGAATTCATTAGAGAATCGCAGTCGTCAGCAGAATACTCAATTCTGTTTGTTTCAAAATCGAATGAAAGTCTAAGACTATGTGTTGACTATAGAGCACTGAATAACATCACGATTAAAAACAGCTATTCGTTATTGCTCATAGCAGAACTGCAGAATAGATTGCAGAGTGCACAGTGATTTACGAAATTCAATATACTCGAGACATTCAATCGAATACAAATTAAAGAAGAAGACGAGTGAAAGACAGTCTTTCGCACTCGACTAGAACATTACGAGTATTTGATCATGTCTTTCGACTTAATCAATGCTTCAGTCACGTTTCAGATCTTTGTGAATAACGTGCTACGACGTTATCTGAATCAATTCGTTATAGTATATCTAGACGATATACTAGTATACTCAAAGACGAAGAAAGAACATGTGCAACATGTTAAAAAAGTTCTACAGACTTTACAGAAAGTCGATCTGTGTATCAAGTCAGAAAAAAGTGAATTTCATGTACAGAGCGTACAGTTTTTGAAATTCATAGTCACGTCTCAGAGTCTAAGAATGAACTCAAAGAAGATAGAAGCTGTTATGACTTGATCGATGTCAAAGTCGAAAGTCGAAGTTCAATTCTTTTTGAAATTCGCAAACTTCTATAGACGCTTTATAGAGAAATACTTCAGAATTGCCTCGTCACTTACGAATCTTACGAGAAAGAACATATCGTTCGTGTGAACTGAGAAAGCAGAAGAAGCTTTCAAAAAGCTGAAGAAATTGTTCATCTCTCAGTCAGTACTGATCATGTTTGAACCAGAAAAACTCATTACGCTCGAGATGAACGCGTCAGACGAAGCTATTGAAGCATGTATCAGTCAATCAGACGATAAGAAACATCTGCATCTCATTGCATTTCACAGTAGAAAGCTTACAGACGCTGAATTGAACTATGAGATACACGACAAAGAGCTGTTAGCTATTGTCGACTCTTTCAAACAATGAAGAGTGTATCTGAAAGAATCTAGACATCAGATTCAAGTATATACAGATCATAAGAATCTGCTATACTTTACGATCACGAAAGTTCTGAATCGAAGACAGGTTAAATGATTGAAAGAGTTGTCATCGTACAACTTTCAAATTCAGTATCGAAAGAGATCTGAAAACTCAAAGATCGACGTCTTAAGCAGAAGAGCAGATCACATGACAGATAGATCACAAGTAAATCAGACTATCTTGCAAGAGAACTCAGACGATTCGATTGTCTATAATAGACAAAACGCAGCTACTTTACGAATCAACAACAGAGATCTTGAGAAACGAGTAAAGTTAAAGCTAGCGAAGAACTCAGTCGCGCAAGATATTATAAAGAATATCGAAGACAACGCGAACTTTGAGATTGTCAATGAAATACTAACATTTCAAGATCTGATCTATGTTTCAACAAGATGCAGACAAGAAGTGATAGACGATCATCACAAATCGATGGTACATGAACATCAGAATTCGAAGAAAATCATTGAGAGAATATCTAGAACCTACTATTTTTCAAAGATGAGAAAACAGATAGAAGATATTATTAGAAAGTGCGATGTGTGTATTCGTACGAAACACAATCGACATAATCTCTATGAACTTTTGAAAAGTCTCAGCACATCAGATCATGCGTGAAAAAGCATAGTCTTGAACTTTATAGTCAAGCTATCTAAGTCAAAGAAAAGAGTCATCGAAACAACATATGACTCTATCTTGATTATAACAGACAGATTAATCAAGTATGAATACTTCTTGTCATACAAGAAAGCAACATTCGCAGAAGATTTGACTTACACATTTCTGAGAACGATTGTAGCAAATCATGAACTATCAGACGAGATAATTTCGAATAGAGACAAGCTCTTCACATCGAAATTCTGAAAATTCTTGATGAATCAGCTGAAGATTCATCATAAGTTGTCAACAGCTTATCATTTGCAGACGAATGAACAAACGAAAAGAATGAATCAGACACTGAAACAGTATCTCAGATGCTATATTAACTATAGGCAGAATGATTGAGTACAGCTACTATCAGTAGCACAGTTGACTTTCAATAGCGCAACAACAGAAGTAATCAGCGTGTCATCATTTTTTGCAAACTACGAGTTCGAGTCAGAAACTCTCAAGAAACCACGAGAATTTGCACAATTAGCTCAAAAAGCTACGCTGCAGATAGAACAATTGCAGCTTCTACAGAAGAAATTACAGAAAAACATACAGTTTCTCAGCAAGCGCATGACTCTGTACGCAAATAAGAAAAGAGATAGAAGATTTACTCTTAAAGAGAGAGACAAAGTATATCTACTAAGGCGAAATATCAAAACAAAAAGATCAAGTAACAAACTGAATCACACAAAGCTAGAATCTTATAAGATTCTAGAGATCAAAGAATCGATTAACTACAAGTTAGATCTGTCAGCATCTATGAGAATACATTCGATATTTCATATTTGTCTGTTGAAATCTGCGAACGCGAATACATCAGTTCAGACAGAATCTTCAGAGATCGATTCAGAGAGTCAGAACGTCGAGTACGAAGTAGAAGATATACTAGATCAGCAAGACATCACAGATCAGTCTCATTGATTGATCAAGTGAAAAGATTATGATCATATCGAGAACACTTGAGAATCAGAGAAAAATCTCAAGAACTGTCAGAAGCTTCTTCGACAATTTCAGCAAAGAAACTCGACAATCAGTCGAAATCAGAAGAGATTTCGAGCTGTTCGAAATCGACGTTAAAGAGAAGATCATTAATAGATGACTCGATCATTCAACGACGTTCGTTCTTCTTGAGTTCTGCAATATTCTTGAACTTTCGTTGCATCATATTCTCTCAGCGAGACTCAATTAATTCTTGTTGCTTTTGCAGATGAGCTGCTCTAGTCAGAGTCTCACTCAGCTCAGCACGAAGACGAGCTCGTTTCTTACGAACTCGCTCTCATTCAGTCTCTGAGATGATCAGATCGCATTTGCGATCTAGATGCACACACTCGATACAACGATCGAAGTCAGTGTCAACACGACACTTCACGAAACGATTGAAACAGTGATTGCAGAGACGCATAACTGAACTATCGTTGTAACGAAGTTTCTTCGAGAGACGACGACGCTTTGCGACAGAACTCGACGATTTGAATACTTGATTCAAATACATAGAAACGATGATTTCTGAAGACAGAAACCTTGAAGAGAATCTAGTGTTAGAACACGACTTGAATTGAGATAGAAACTACGATAGAATAAGACGTAGTTCGCAGCATGATGAACTCTGAGCTAGTAAGATCATGATCACGTGCTAATGATTCATTATATGAAATCATTGAGATCATGAAGCGACTCTCATGATTCAGGGTCTGAATCGACGAGATCATTCAACGACTCAGACGATTGCACGAATCTTCTATGTCTATATAACGATGATTGTTTTCTTAGATAGAAGCTTCGTGCTCGACTCATGTAAGTAGTCAATACATATTATTGTCTCAGCTATCTTCAGATCTCAAGTCTAGTAATAGTGATTACTGTTTGATCTCTGTATATATCTTGTGTTGTTAAAGAAACAATCATTACATCACTGCTGATTCAGATCTACTACATAGTAGAGCTTGTTTCGTTCGTTGATTGACTCAATCAAGAGATCAATCATTGTTCATCATTGTAGCAGACTCACTGTTGAGATTTCAATATAGAAACAAGGTCATGAATTTGCTTGTTATCGAAGATGATCGTGTCATTGAAGCAGACTCACTAGTTGCACATGAACGTTTGATCAGATTCACTGATGAGTAGAGCGATGAGAGCGAGTAGATCATCGCATTGAGAATGTCATTGTAGCAGACTCACTAGTTGCACGCGAATGAGTCGACAGATCGATTCACTGATAGATAGAGCGATGTGAGTAGATGAATCATTGCATTGACGAAAGATGTCATTGTAGCAGACTCACTATTTGCACATGATCGAGTTGATGAATCAATTCACTGATAGATAGAGCGATGAAGATGAGTAGATCATCGCTTTGACGATGTCATTGAAGCAGACTCACTGAGAGGTTTGCTCATCGAGATAGAGACTTCACGCAGTTCTAGACTGATCTCTTTGATTGCTCTTTGAGATAGAGGCTTCACGCAGTCATAGACTGACTTCGTTTGATTGTTCAACAAATTCGAAAAATCTCTTGCAAATCTGAATGAACGATTAATTCGCTGATCTTTGACCTAGTCGAATGATTTCAATCGTTTGTTTATACTCGCTGATCAGCGCACGAGTGAAGAAAGGTGAGTGCTGCTGCATGAACGCAAGTCACTAGATCAAAGTCGATAGAGAGTTGAAGAACTACTAGCAGAAGCACTTGAAGAAATCAATGCAGATTATTTCACTTCGCCTGTAACGAAGAAGCATTTATATAATGTTAGAGATCAGCATAGAGCGAGTCATATGAGTGTAATGTAACGAGTATATAAATGCTAAGGAAGAAAAGTATCTAGAAGGGAAGAATCGACTATCTATATGACTCAGAAGAACATAAGCTAACCCTGAATAGAGTTGACTTCAAAACAACTCGATAGTCTAGTGATGAGTGATCGACGATAGTCAGGAACATAGTCATTAACATAGTCATCAACATAGCTATCAACATAGATGCGTAGCTAGAATCGTAACATTTTCATGTTACAAACACATTTCTTTCGAGTCTAGCGCAGTCTCTGAACATTACATAAATAGAAGCTCTTGCATCAATCTTCTTCTGTATTCTTAATATTCAGTTATAGCTATCTCTAAAGATCAAGCACTATCAACTCTGATCTTCATCGATTGTATCATCTAGGCACGATTCTGACACAAGACTGATAAGACTGAACAAGATTAAAGTTTTAATCAATTTGCAATACACGCTAGCAAGTATTCTGTGTAATGATTAAAGCTAGTCAATGATCTGATCAAGATCTGACTCAGGTTTAACTCAAATATGACTCAACATCTTTTTTCTTTCTCAACACTCTTTTCTTTCATCAACATCTTGTTCATCTACATCATTTTCTTTTCATGTCACAAACACATTTCTTTCAAGTCTAACGCAGTCTCTAAACATTACATAAATAGAAGCTTTTGTATCAATCTTCTTCTGTATTCTTAATATTCAGTTATAGTTATCTTTAAAGATCAAGCACTATCAATTCTGATCTTCATTAATTGTATCATTTAGACATGATTCTGACACATTGCAAGATCAACTTCAAGAAAAAGTCTTGTAACAATCATCTTTCATTGCAAATATAGTTGCTAAACGAAATTTCAGATGTCACAATTTGTCATCACTTATTTCAACTAAAGAAGCGAAGAGATAACTGAAACAGAGTATGTTTTTCTTCTTTATTTCGTTTATTACATAATTAATGTTATTTCATAATTCTTTTGCAATCAATTTTGCAATTGATTTTGAAGTCAACTGTTTTAAAATATCAAATTTTAATAAGCTATAAATTCTGTTCAAGACATCAATCTCATTAAGTTTTAAAGAAACTATTTCAGAAACTTTGTTCATTTAAGCAGAATGACTTAAGATATTTTAGCAATTTCAGCTATCTTAACAAATGTTGAACGAGTTTTCAATTTGAAACAAGACGTATTATTTTATTGTTGCAGCTTTCTTGTTGCTAACATCATAGCAAATATCATGATGATTAAGCATGCAAATGCTCTGAAGTTAAAATCAAAGTTTGAGTCTCACAAGCTTATCAAGAAGAAAAGAGCTTTCGATGCACAGAAATAAGAAAAGAACAAAGATTTAATCTTCATCATCAACATTAATGAAGATTTAGAGTATATCAACGATGCATCAAATGATGATGTTGATGATAATGAGTATGATAAGTAATGTTATGTTTTTCATCATTAAACATTTAATTAACAATATCAGAGTTGAAGAATGATGATTCAATTGATGTTGATCTTTTCATAACATTTTCGTAATTTAGATTCTCAAACTTTGAAGAACTTATGTTGTCTACGTTACTCAATACTGCAAGATCTACAACAACTTTACTTTTGAATGCTCAATTTTCAGCGTCTGCTCATTTTGATCAAGTTACATCACACTTAACTGAGAGAAATAAATTGAAAAAAGATGATTAATCATTACAAAAGATTGTAAATCAAAGAAATTTGATAAAATTCGTCTCAGACTTTAAATTAAGTGAAAGATTTAACTCATCATTATTAGCAGTGAAAAAAAAACAGCGCAGAATGACTTTTTCTTTGAAGTCAAGTTCTAATTTAACATGTAAACGTAGCTTTGAAATGATTAATTTGAAGAAAGAATCATAATTTAAAAGTAAAGTTAAATTAGATGCAATTTCTGAGCAAAAAAGACAAGAAAATCTCAATAGAAAGCTTATGTAAATAGTTTTGCAATCTATTTTGCAATTCATTTTGCAATTCATTTTGCAATTTACTGTTATTATGAAATTGCTTACACATTTCTTGAGCAGTTTACTTGAAGACAAAGACTGAGATTTGAGCTAGTGATAAAAGAGTCAAAGACATTTCTCTACATATATATAAATTTCTTTTCAACATGTAAATAAAGATTATTCATACACACATATTTTACAGTTTTATAACTTTCTTCTACTAGTAGCATGCAGTCTTAAACCTGTCTTTGAGTTTAAGTCAACTCATCAAGTTGATCGAGTTGAATTGAAAGTCTGACTCAATTCATTTGAATTAAGTTGATCTTTCTTAACTCAACTTAACTTGAGAACTTGAGTCAAGTTGAGTTGAGTAACTTGAACTCAACGACAGATTTATTAATAACTCATTTAAATCAGCATAATATAATTATTGAAAATGTCTGATTGAAAAGAAATTAAATTTTGATAAACTCTGTAAATAATCATTTAATATTTTCATTAAATATTTGAATATTAAAATCTATTGTTTCAAAAGTAAGCAGTCAATCAGCATTTGACAGATCTGAGTTAAGCAAAATCTGTAAAATGAATAATAATAATAATAAATAATAATAATAATAATAATAATAATAATAATAATAATAATAATAATAATAAATTCATACATTCTTGTGACATTGATTAAATTGACTCATGAAGAACTTTATGCTATTTGTATCAAGTGAACAAAACTCTCTGAGATAGAAAATCACTTACAATTTATACAATTGTTTCATGCAGTTGAAACAGTGAGTTTTGAAACTGTGTATCAAATTTATTCACGTTGATCACACATTAAAGAACGAGTATTCTAGTCACTTTAAATTGTTTCAAGAGCTTCGTTTTCATCATTATTTTCGCTACTGCTTTGAGACTTTTTGTGATGATGATGATTATTTAATAGTTCAAGAAGTCAGCATCTTATAGCATTTTTAATTGCAGATGCAATCAGTTTAAGCAATGCATGAGTACATGCTTCGTCATCTAATGACTTCATTCGCAGTTGCATTGCAAGTTATTCATGTTTGAAACGTTTCTAAAGTGCAGATAAGCATTTAGATTTATGTGTTCAGTTCTGATGTAAGTTGCAAGAATGCTTTCTGCTTTCTGAAAATTATTATGCATCTTCATCATCTTGTTGAATAGATGCAATCTTTGTGTCAAGATGACATTAACATTTGCAATGCATTTTCTGTAGTTTTTTCATCTTTGATCTCATTGATTCTTATGATACTGCGCTATTATGATGCTATCACTTATCAAAGTTATTGCAGAAAGAAGTAATCATTTGCATCTCATCTGTATTCTTGTATCTTCTTAAATTAAAATGTTTAGAAACATTATTTTCTTGATGATGAGTAAGCAAAAAATGACATGATTAACTCTCATCAAATTAGCGCATATTAGTTTGCATGCTTGTCTGATTTCTTGTGTTCGCTCATTGACTCAACTGCGTAGCGTGATCTTGTTTTATAACATGTTCAAATGAATATGTAGTAAGCTTGTATATGTTTCTGTCTTTAAAGTTTTGATGCTTACTTTTTTGAATACTTCTGCTATGTGATACAAAGTCTGATTCTGAAGTGTTTCTAATCTGCATTCTTTGTTCAACAATTTATCTTTCTTGTCACGCTGATGTCAGACTGATGTTTCAAATGCAATTTCTGATCTTATTACTGCTGAGTATATTTGTCTCGCTTTTGTAAAGATAGCTTTTCATGTGAAGACTTCAAGATGACTAAGTATTAGCATTCTTGTGACGTGATTCATCTTTATTTGTTAAAAGTGTGCATTTCATTGTAGTTTCATGTTTAGTTGCATTTTTAAAACTCGTACATCTGATTTTAATTTAATAACTGAGTTTTCTATTTATATGCTAATTATCATGTTGAATCTCTTCAATTTTCTAGTGAAATGCGTAAGCTTATACTTTTCTGATGCGAACGTTACATCATGAATGCAAACTCATTTCACGCAAACGTTGTGTGCTTTGCTCAATGTTTTGCAAATTTCTTCAGTGAATCTGTTGTAAACTAGAATGTTAATATCATTTACAAAGTCAAGCACTTCAATTTTAATTCTCAATGCTTTGCATTTTTCAATTAAACTTGCGTTGAAGAATAAAAAGAGTATCAATGAAATGAAAGATCTTTGCGATATGTTTGCGTTTATTTCACGCATGTCACTTATTTATTCATTAAATATTAGTGATGTTTCTTGATTCTTTAGAAAGCTGCATGTTCATTCAATTATGTAACTCAACATTCTTTTCATTTTTAGTGTATGCAAAAGTTTAACATGTAAGACTTGATTGAATGCTTCAACAACGTTTAAACTTAGCATGAAGATTACATATTTAATTTTACAGTTTTACACTGTGTGAACTTGATTTATCAATAAATTTAACGTTGAGATCATAAATCACTTGCATCTCACTCTCATTTAAGCATTTGATAGCATGCAATGAGTCTCAACTATGTCACTTAATCTTTTGATCATGATTGACTTCAGTAATTTGCTCATGATATTGAGCAAAGCAATGAGTCAATACATCTTTGAATTAATATAATCACTTTTCTTTAATTTGCATAATACTATTGTCTGAGTCTTTTTGAACTGCTTTAAATAATACTTATGTATTATGCATGCATTGAATAAACTCATCAGTACTGAGATCAGTTTTGCAAGACTCACTTGAAGCACTCTGTTTGAAATATCTGAAGTGCTTGATGCTTTGTCTGCTTTTACTCATTTAATTGTTTGCTTCACTTCATTTTCTGTAATGCGTGAATTGAATGAGATTTTCAGAAATATGAATGATTTTGCAATGTTGTTGATATTCACTTGAAAAGATGAGAAAAAGAACTTCTCTTGCAGTATCTTGATTTTTTTCTTGAACATTGTTATCATATAATTGATGTTGCTTCACTTTAATGACAAAAACTGAGAAAGCTTTTTAAATAACTGACTTTTAATTCTAGTTTATTTTGCAAAGCATCATATCAATTTGAATGCTTTGCTCAACTCATGCATTTATGTTCTGAAGTGTATACATTTCATTTGTTGAATGATCTTATTTTTATGATTATTATACTTCAGATATTCATTTCATGCTTTTAATATATTTATCAAAAATATGCTGCATATATTGCATGTAACATACATAAAACATGATTTTTATGCTGATTTTTCTCTTAGCGAGAAATAGTTTCTTGCAGCAGATTCATAGTTCAAGATGAGCAAAATCTTTCACTGCTCAGATTTTAACAGTTTACTTCTTAAGCATGAGTTGCAGATGTTTCATCAGCGATACATATGTATGTTGCAGTCAATTTCTTCTTTAATCACATTAATATATACTACTGTTTTTTCAAACTATATAGATGATGTTTTTGATTAGAAATTGACTTTATTATCAAGACATTCAAGAGTCAGAACTCAATGAAGAAATAAGATTCTTAAGATCAACAATCATCATCATTGTATATCATGCTTTGCAGATGCTCACTTCGCTTGTAAAATGTGCAACTCATTTATTTTGCATTATTTGTAAAGATTTTTCTCATGCAGATTAATTGTATCTTGCAAAAATGTTGATATGTTACACTTTTAATCAAACAGTGTAATTCAATCATTTTCTATTAATTTGCTTGTGTCTCTCTTCTTTTAATGAAGTTTTCTCATCAATATATTGCTTATGTATAAAATGTCTGTATTTGAACGTCTGTTAAACAATATTAATGAGATTCTCAAGTTTGCTCATGTCAAACTTAATGAGTCTTGTGAGTTGCTTATGTTGTAGTAACAGACATGCAGTCTTAACAAGATTTATATGTAGTTAGCATGTAGATTTAAAGAATGTTTGTGATTTAAGTTCTTTCTGCTAATCACTCTTAACAGATCAAATGCAAGAATGTTCTGTTTCAGTTCTTGTCATCATAATGACAAGATATTGAATTGAATGATTTTCATAAGTGATTTTTCTCGTAGTTCTACGTTTTATTTGACTTTCTCATCTGCATGCAGATTGCTTGTAGCATGTGCATTGAGATTATCAAAGTCTGTGCAATCGCGAAAACTCTGCATGCAATCAACGCATAGTGCTTCATCATCATGCAGTATCTCAATATCATTTAAACTTTTGATAATCTTTAAACTTTACTGTAGTTAAACAGTAAATTTGTAATCAGCATTGTGTACAGATGAGTTTTATCGCTGATCAACTATGTATTAACATATGAGCAGTTATTGAACAGAATTAAAAAACTTGTTAAGATATTAATTTAAACAATTGTTAAATACTTGATGAAGTGCTTTGAAAAGATAACAAACTATGAGTTTCTCAGTTAAAAATCATTCAATTAATAAGAAAAGCATATGATCTTTTAATTAATGATTATTTTAACATGAATTAAACATTAAACTTGCTTAAATGATCATATTGCTGATTGAAAATGAGAATGATGATCAAGTGCTACATTCAAAACTATTACATTTATTGTAAATTAAAAAAATCAAGAGATTGAATCAATAAACTGTTGAAATCATTGCTCATACTTAAACAATGATGAAAAAACATATTCTTGAACTTCATTATTAATTTATTAGAAAGTGAAGAAAGCAATGCAATTCTGACAGTCATAAATCGATTATCAAAAGAATAACACTATATATTATGTTGATCAAATGACGAAAAAATCTTCGCAGAATAAACAATTAAGCTGCTGTTAATATGAGTCTTTAAAACTCATGAACTATTGAGATTAATAATATTCAGTTGAAATTCTCAATTCATATTGATTGTCTGAAAGTTTTTATGTTTGAAACTCAACATCAAGATGAAACTATTCATTAACTATCATTTACAGATTGATGATCAGACAGAAAGAGTAAATCAAAATGTAGAATGATATTTATAAAGCTACTGCTCATATATGCAAGATAATTGATTCATCTGATTATTTATGACTGAATTCATTAATAACAATGCTATTTCATTATTAATTAAACAGTTAACATTCTTTCTGAATAAAAGCTTTCACTTTCATATAAATTTTGTTTTAAATTCAATTGAATATAAAATCATTCAAGCTAAAATTGAAGTGATCAAAGCAGAAAATATATTTAAACATATGAAATGATCACTAGCATTGATTAAGCAAGCAATAGCAAGAGTCAGAATCACAATGAAGAAATAAATTAACAAGCATTAAAAGAAAATGATTTACAAGATAAATGACATAATGTTTCTGAATTTTAAAAACATTATGATTTCAAGATCATTAAAGAAATTAAATGATAAAATGCTAGAATCTTTCAAGATTTTGATCAAGATTAAACATGCATATTGACTAAAACTGTCATTAATAATGAAGATTTTTTCAAAGTTTATCTTGAATCTGCTGCAACTAAATTTAAAGAACTTTTTAAAAAAACAATGAAATGAATCATCTGATTTTATAATGATTAAAGACAAAGATGAATAAAAGATGAAGAATATATTGAACTTCAGACACTATGAACAAGACAAATGACTATAATATCATGTTAATTAAAAAGAGTATAACATTGATTTACATTAATACAACGTTAATGAAAGTGAATTCAAAGAATGCTTAAAGATTGTAAATAACTTTCATGAATGATATTTGAACAAGTCAAGATAGAAATTAACTCAAAAGATGAAAGATTAACTGAACTGTAAAAATGAGAACATTGTTTAATAAAGAAGAAAAGTAATGTTATGAGCATGCATTTCAAGTTAGTTTAACATAAATTATGTTAAACTATCATAAACTAGTATAAAACTGATGTTGACACGCTAGCAATCTAATGTGTCTTCATGAGTAAAACTTACAACGTGTTTCATCTTTCTTCTTCTTTAACTTTAAACTTCTAGTTAAAATACATTCATATGATTCACTTTATGCAAACTTATAACAATGTTGAGATCATGTCTAGATCATTCAATCAAAGAAACTCAGAACTGATATGTATATATTGTTCTTTAGAGATAACTATAACAAGACATTAAGAATACAGAAGAGAAAGAGTGCAAGCTCTTCTATAAATAATGACTTGAGACTGCGCTAGACTCGATACAGATGTGATGTAATATGTCAGATGTGTTTGTTTAAAAGAATGATGAAAGAAATGAATGAAGAAAGTGCTGAACAACGAGAAGAAGTGCTGAAAATGACTCGAAGAGATGCGCTAGATTCAAACTAGGCATAGCATCATGACTTGCTTTAATCAAATTGATTAGAGTTAGATCTGAACTCTGATTGATTCAGACATGTTCGTAACATTATTCTTTTCTTTGAACATTCATGTTTGCATGAATAGAAAAGAAATAAAAGCAAAAAATTCATCATGTTTTCAATTTAGTGCAACTTATTCGAGTATAGCTTGTGAAATTCGTTCAGAACTTTCTTCGAGTCATTGAATTTTCCTTTATCGACATAGTATCATTCGTCGTCATGATCTATCTCGATTCATTTAACTTTGTATTGTAGTCTTTCTCTATATCATCTGAAGTTCAATATATTGTCTACTTCTCAGTGCTCTTCATTCTCTTCAATGATCATCGATTTAGAAAACTCAGAGTGTTGTTCTGATAAAGAGTCATTTGATGAAGATTGTAGATACTTCGAGCTGAACACTGAATGTATATGCTTCATGCTTCTAGATAGCTGAAGACGATAGAAGATCTCAACTTTGACTGTGATTGAATAGAAGTCGAGCTGCTTGTCTTTCAAATCTTTGCATGATCTAGTGATTTTGATGTTTTCGAAGATTAATCAAACTTGATCATCTACTTCATAGATGACGTCTCATCTATGCTTGTTCATCTGAGCTTCAATGATCTGCTTGATCTTTTTCAATTGTTGATGATTGAAGATAAGAAGCTCGCTCATTCAAATGATAATGTCATCGATCTTTCTAGTCTCAATACGTTGATGAGTCGTTTTGTAATCAGTCGTATCTGAATTGAAACTCATTCGAAAGTGAAAGTCTCTATTGAAGTAGAAAGAGATCATCGAGATAGTCAAGAATGTATTGAAATTGTCACTGAATTTCATCATTGAAAGTCATTTAGCTCAGTCATTCTGCATGTAATTGCAGTAGATTCAAAGTTCGCGTTCAACATCTTGATTAGCTTGTTTCGACTGATCGTCGATCTCTGAATGATAGACTGTTGATAGATTGGCTTGAATCTTCAGTCGTTTACAAAGACTTTGTCACATGATCGATATGAACTGAAAGTCTCTATTCGAAACGATAGAACTGAGTAGATCATGAAGTCAATAGACGTTTCATAGCATGATTCATACTGTTTCTTCGATTGAGATGTCATCGTCTTTTCAATGACAGAAAACATAGTGACGTTCTTTGAAGAGACGACATATGATCATGCAAATGACGTTATGTTGAAATCGTGCCTAGAATCTAATCACACTGCAGCGAGATAGTGCGTAGCTGAATAGAATGTTTGATCAATAGAGATAGCTATAACTAGAAAACTAAGAATACAGAAGAAAGAAGACACTTTCGAGCTGTATCTATAGTAGAGCGAACAAAGAAGCGAAGTAGTCGATTTGCTAGAGCTCGAATAGATGAAATGTTTCAGCATATTTCGATTCAAAACATCGTTGTTTCTTGTTCACATATTGAAATCTCTAGAGTCTATTGACTAGATTCTATTCAATGTCGACACACTTCGTAACACGTTATAGTTTTTCGATAGAGATAGCTCAGTGATGAAGTTCATAGCTATATCTTGTCAACGCTGCTGAGAAATTGATAGAAGCTGAAGCAAATCATTTGTATCATCTCAAGATGCTTTGCTTCGCTGACAGGCATGACAGTTTCGAATGTATTGTCAAATAGTTGCTCGATGATCTGATCAATAGTAGAAGCGTTGAACTAGATCAATCATTCGTCTAATGTCAGAGTGCGAGATTGATGATTGATCATGAATCTTTCGAAGCAATTTCGTATGCATTTGTTTCAACATTCATAGTAGACTCTTTTTGAATAAAACGTTGTCAATGATTTGACAGTTCTTTAGCTTCGTATCATGAAGCTTCAGTTCATCTTTGTTCATAGCTTGTTGATACTCATTGCATAGTTCATTCTTCTGATTGACTAGATGTATGCATTAATAGAGATTGATCTTGTATTCAGATTCGATTTCAAACTCAATTGACAAAATGTTTATTCAATTTAAGATCAGTATAGTCTGAAAATGATCATTTATGTCTTTAACTGATTCAAAACTATCGATCATTGACATTCTAGTTAAAGCATCAACTTTGATGTTTATTTTGCCTGATCGAAAGATAATCTGAAAGTTAAACTTCAATAGAATATTCAGATAGTTCACTTGTCATCGAGTCAGCTGTTTGTTTTTCATAAAGATCTTCAAAGTCTGATGATCAGTAAACATTTGAATAAATAGCTCAGTATTTTCTAGTTCAAGTCGTCAGTGTTCGAAGCATTGAATGATAGCTAGCAATTTCTTGTCATAGATGTGATAATTGCATTTAGCTGAAATCATGCTCTTGCTATAGAAGACTATCGAATGAAGCACACTCTCGTCATTGTACTGAGATAGTATGTCGTCTTTTACATAGTTGAATGCATCGATTTTCAAAATAGCTTGACGTTTGACATCGAAATGACGCAGAACTGAGGTCGAGCTGATCTGCTTCTTTAGATTGTCAAAGACTTCAACGCAGACTTCGTTTCAAACAAAAGACGTGTCTTTTCAAGTCAGCTGAGTGAATGACTTGACTAGTTTCAAAAAGTTCTTGATGAAGCGTCGATAGAAATTGATGAAGTCAACGAAGTCTTGTATCTCTTTTAGATTAATAAATGTAGCTCAATTGACTATAGCTTTCACTTTGATAGAGTTCATGTGAAGATCTTGTTTGAATACTATGATTTCTAAGAAGACTGTTTCTTCTACGTCGAATTCGCACTTTCGAATATCTATCTGCAAATCAGCGTCTCGTAGACGATCTAGTATCATCTTGACATGTTGTTTATGCTTCTTTTGAGTCTTGCTGTATATGAGAATATTGTCTAAATAAGCTTGACAAAAGTCATTTAGAAAGTCTCATAGAATATCGTTCATATATTGCTGAAACGAGATCGAATCGTTTGTTAATTCGAATGATAGAATCTTTGATTTGTACGCTTCTAGAGCGATAATGAAGATCGTATAGTTCTCACTATCGAGATGCATACGAAGTTTGTTGAAAGCGAAAATTATATTCAGTTGAATCAGATGCTTGCAGTCAACGATTTTGTCAATCATCTCATCTATGAGCGATAGAGAGTAGCGATTTCTTTTGATAATGACATTGAGCTTTCGATAGTAAACGCAGAAGCGAAGATCATCATTGATCTTCAGAGCGAATAGAACGAGTGAGAAATATGAGATCTTACTAGAAGTAATAAAACTCTTTGACAGATTTTCGTTCAGATATTCTTTGATCTTCTGAAGCTTGTAGAGTGACATTCAATAAACTCGACATTTAGAAGAAGTGACATCGTTAGTGAGCTCTATCTTATGATCATATGAACGATGAGATGATAGCTTATCGACTTGAGCTCGATCAAACACGTCAAGAAAATTCTGATATTTCGAAAATAGCTTGACTTTGATGTCTTCTAGATTTTGAGCTGATGCATCGATGAAAGCGACGTCTAGAACGTTCAGTTTGCATTGAATGTTGTAGACTATTTCTCTATCAATATCTTCGATCGACATAGCGAAAATCTCGATGCGATTCTTCTTTGATCATTTAATCAGTGCATGAAAAGATGCAGCTTTCACACTGAACATAGAAAAGTTCTTTTTCGAAGCAGTAGAAGTGAGTCGTTGAAGCACTTTGAGAGCTGAACTGATAGAAGAATTTGATGATCATGATCATTTTGAATGTGAAGCTCTGACTGACATTGAAAAAACAGAAATGAGAGCTTCTAATTGATTCAAAAAAACGATGACATCGTTTTGCATATCTAGTAGTATTTCATTTTTGTTCATTCAGAGCTTTTCTAATATGACGTCATGATGATCTATATCAGCTATTAACATTGAAACAGTCAATTTCTTATGACTTTCGACTGTGAGATTGAGTAGAATTTTATGAATAATGATCTTCTTTGTCAGCTTTTCGTCATATTCTCTTATTAACTTCTCTTTAGCTAGTCATATGAGTTGAATTTCGAGCTTCTGACATATTTGATCGACTAGCTTTGTATGAATCAAGATGTAGATCGTCGAGTCACTATCTATCAGAGATCGTAACTTGAAGAATTCGTCTTGCGAGAATAGAGTGACATTGACTAGAAATGACTTTTCGAAGTAGTTCTCTTTCATAGATGAAATTTCGTCGATTAGATTGCACAAAGAAATGATCTCTATCTCTTTGATGACTCTGAAAGAGATGACTAGTTTTTTGAATCAGACTCTGAATTGAAGTTCAAAGAATGATCAAACTCGTCATTTAATATGTTAGTTCTGAAAGATCTATTCAAGCACTCTTTAGAAGTATGATCAGACTTATGACAAAGAAAGCAGTTTTCGATTAGTAAGTCATTTTCTTTGACGCTAGTCAAAACAGCGTCGCGTGATTTTGACTGATCAGTCATCTTCGTTTCTATGATTCTACGAGTAGCTTTGTATGATTCTTCAGCGAAGATGATCTGTTTAATTGTTTGAGCTTTGATCATTGCTTCTCTATTCTTGATCTCTTGAATAGCTCGTTGATCGTTATTCAATTGAATGAGGTAGAAATGAATTTCTTTCAGAGTACTGAGTTGAATCAATTGAGTTACTCAAGCGAATCGAAGTCAAGAGTTTATTTTATTCTTTAGATCAAAGATCAGCTGTTTTTCTTGATAGTCTAGATAGAAGAATAGTCGTTGAAATCAAGTATAAAACTCGCTGAATTTCTTCTGTTCTTGAATCAAGTTGTAGTAGTTTCTACGAAAGTTGACTTCTTTATCTGAGTCATCAAACAACTGAGCTAGCTCTTTCAAAAGCTCGTCTACGATCTT
>JAABUS010004438.1_pt1 | contig 20218 bp, 17 predicted proteins | sample 5560161 | NCBI WGS metagenome assembly JAABUS01 (sample SAMN10711885, study PRJNA513376) | rock metagenome | isolation source: Antarctica rocks | place: Antarctica: Victoria Land, Trio Nunatak nord | collected 2016-01-04 | reverse complement strand
AAAGCAAATTTTTCTAGATTATCATCGATTTGAGATAAATTATCATAAATTTGAAATGCTTTGCACATTTCAATATTTATCTTGAAATTTGTAAGTTGAAAGCAAATTTCTTTAGATTATCATTAATTTGAGATAAATTATCGTAAATTTGAAATGCTTTCACAAAATGCTCAATCAGCTAGTATGTCATAGTTATAGTCTTTGCGCTTTGATAACTTTATAAAATATTAGAAATTATTTTATATAAAGAGAATCTAATGTGCAGTACTCTTCAAATTAATGAGAAGATGAATACAGATAATTCGTTGTCAAAGTGTGTTGTAAACAAATTTGCTTTTGCTTAGCATAATTTGCAATATGAGAACGAAAGTTGATCTTTGCTTCATCTTTAACTTATCAACTCACAACTTTTTGTTCTTTTGATACTCATTGTCGCGATAAGCACTTTCACTCTATCTGTTACAAAGCTCAGTGCGTACATCATCTGTCATCAGCATGTAGTGAAATCTGTAAGTGATTCAAAATAGGGAAAATGTCACATGTACTCTTATCTCACTTCTCAACATCATGACAGTAATCACTTCACATTCTATCATATGACTTCTAGAAATTCTCAGAACTGATAACAATATTTGCGTATCTGCTAGTCTTTCAATATGTTACGAAGATTCAAGTTGATTTTAGATATACTTGCAGACTTTAACTATGATGAGATTTTATTGAATTGAATCAAGATGATAATCACTTAAGATCTTGTCATTAACGATGACAAGTATAATGCATTGAAGATACACATTAAACAAATGCTGAGAAACGCAAGATTACTTGAAACATCACTTGATAATAAAATTAAGAAAGAAACAGTCAGAAAGATTGCAATCATTATAGATGATGAACTCTTGCACTCTCTGATAGAAAATCATCAAGTAACATGAAAAGATGCATGTTTTATAAAGTGAGTGAGATGAATAAACAGTAAGAAAAGAGATAAAGCAACGAGCATAAAGATAGAGAAATCTGCTCATCTGATTGAGCAAGCACAACTCAGCTCAGTCTCATCATTCATTTTATCAATGATGATTGACTTTGATTGCATGATCTTGACTTCAAATGATACGATGAATAATAAGATGATTCATCATTCACAGCTTTTCATAACGAATGAAAAGCAGAGCAATTTCACTCTGAAAAATGTCAATTTCAATAACTATTAAAGACAGTTTGTTAGCAAGACAATGTTCAACTTCAAAAAGAAGAAAATTATCTATGAAGTTAAGAACTTTGAAAAAGTTGAGATCAGAAATGCAGTCAACTTTCATGTTACATTGACAAATATGACAAAGAAGAGAATATTCTATTACATCTTTCGAGTTCAAGCTATAGAAAAATGTAAGAGAAGTGAACATGAGAATTTCATGCAGTGTTTGAGCAGCGCAGTTGAGAGTACAGATAACTTCACTTCATTCAAGATTTCATCAGAAGATGAGAGTGAACAACTCATCACAAAGAAGCAAAAACTTTGCAAAAAAGCTCATCTCAATGTTTTGATAGTGACTCTTGAAGTTCTCAACGTCGTCAAGACTATCAGTTTCAATGAATCACTTTCTTCGACAACAGATTCTTTGACAATTAATGATGACTTGAACATGAGAAAAGTGATGAAATACAATCAAGAGCACATCGATCTGTCTTTCATCATCAACTTCATTGATATCACTCAGACGTAAGTGCAAGTGCAAAGCAATCATGTAGTAAAACATGCTAACTTTATGATATAGATTCAAAGATCTGCAGAAACAACAAGCATGCATTCAAATGAATGAAAATATATTTCTTAAAATCTTGCAATTTTGAAAACGCGATTTAAGCTGTACAGATATCGACGATAAAAAAATCAACAAAGATGCAGATGCAGATCAAAATGTGCAAATAAAGAGTATGATACAAATTTTACTACTCATACAAGCGTTGAGAATATATTGACAACTTCATGTTGAGAGAATGATTCAATATGAAGAGTTTCAATGCAATCAGATGAGAATGAGAAAGATAAGTTTTCTTCGCTTTTCAAAGCTACAGACAGAATAACATACTTACTTTTCTTCATTCACAGATCATTCAAGTCATAGAATTGATAGTGATGAAGCATTGATTTCATCTTGTTCATGTGAAAGTCAATCTCTTTCATGAGAAGCTCAATGATAAACATCTGCTCATTGAATCTCAGAAATTTTCTCAAAATCTTGAGATGAAATGTTCATTAAATGAGTCATGATCAATGATTTGTTTTTGCATGAAGAGCAGTTTCACAATGATGTTAAAGTTAAATCTTGAATCAATTCTGATTCTGCTATCTTTGATCTTGATATTGAATTGACAGAGTAAATTCGCAAAGACATTGACATCTGTGTCACGTCTTGATATCAAACTGTATGTGAATCATTGCTCTGAAAAGAACAAACTTCTCTTAGAAGATCATTTGCTGTTTCAAGATCAAAAAAAGATAGAAACAGATGAGAATGAGATCGACGTGACAGTGACAACTTTCATAAAAGAACAGAAATGACTTGTAATGCTGACTGAATCGAAGTCGTACAAGACACATGTGAAGCATGTCATTGTCAATCAAAGAGATGTTTGAAATGAAATTGACAGAAGTAAAAGAAGAGTAACTTTGTATGATTCGTGAACATGCTGAGATTGAATACTAAGAGATGAATTTCACATGAAGAAAAGCAGAAATTCTAAGATCATAAGCATTTTATGAGCATTCAAACATTGCATGCACTTCGTACTGTGAATCTATTCAAGTACATCTTTTGAGATCTCATCAGATAATTTAAATCACTATGTGAAGATTCTGAAGCATTCTGATGAATGAAAGAATGAACACATTCTAAAGTCAAGCGATTCAGAGAAAGTGCTGTTATGAGACAAATCGATGTTCAACGCATTAAAACATAAGCATGATGTACAGATGAACGATGAACTGCAGAAAATCACAAGAAAATTTGATAAACTTCTCACTTTTCTTATGATTCAACGTCTATCATCAATGAATTGATTCAACGCTCTCTGCATGAAGCTATCTTCTCATGAGATGCAAGATGTAAACTGTTCAATCATCAAAAAGTATAAAAAGATGCATGTGAAACTCAAGAGTAAGACTGCAAGAAGTGTAAAAGAAGAGCTGCAAGTATGTGTTGATGACTGAGTATCAGATGACAAGAAGAAATCAATGTCTGTGTTCTTTTTCTTCAACTTTGTTCAGATTTCATGACAGATGAGACTGTGCATTACATTCTCATATCTTGTTGAATTGAAGACAAAGCACAATTTGATGTTTATCTGAATCGAACTTGTTCATAATAAATGATTGACAGTTGTTGATAACTGTTTCTATGATGATGATATTGAGAAACTGTATGAATCAAGCAGCAAGTTACAGCGAGTCATGAAGATATTGAACAAATCTATAATCATTGAAGATGATCAGAGAAAGAAAATTCTGATAATGTTCTTCTTTTTAATCATAGCGAAGATCATCTAATTGATACGTTTACTTGAATTCTCTCGATCATAATTTCTATGTTTTGCATCATGCATGATGTTTTTGACTCATTGAATGTTGAGTATATTTATCTTTTTACTAACAACAAGCTAGTATTTTATCAAGATTCATGAAATAAACGTTGCATTCTTTCATAGCAATCTAAGTTTTGAAAATCAACAGAGCTTAATTGATAGTTTTCAAGACATGAAAAAGAATGATTCTGATTTCAATATTCTGATTAAAACTACTGAAGTTCTAGAAACAAATTACATTCTTCATTGTGCATTTCAAGTGATACTGATGAAGCTCAACTATATAATCTGAATGAAACAGCAGACTTTTTTTCAAATCAGTAGATATAATCAAATTGCAAAGAAGACGTGAGCATATCAATTTTATACTTTGAAATTCAATGTCAAGAAATTTATTAAAGATCATCAGACGTGACATCAGATCTTTCAAAATAATACATATGATGATAGTAAAGTGAAAGAAATGAGTGATGAAAAGATGAGAAAGAATAATCAGATAGTAGAGACTGTGTGAGAGACTTTAGTTTAATGCTTTTGCTTCATAGTCTATTAACTGTTATTAGTGAGTCGTTGTTAGTTATTTCAGTCAAAAGAAGTAATTGTTGACAGCAGAAACATAGACATAATGACATAAGTAATAAGATGCTGTGTTTTGAAAATATCAAAAATGCAAAGAAAATAACATCATGTGTATATTTTCACTGTCGTAGAAATATGACAATTTACCATTTTTTATTCAGATTATTCAAATGATTTATCTTGTCAGATGATAATTTATCATTTCTTACTCTGTTTTTACATTAGCAATGTGTTTTCTAGATATTCTAAAAGTCATTAGAATCAAACTCACGCAAGACTTACAACGCGACTGTAACACAACTAAAGCTACATCTTTTTGTATTCATCAGATTATTATCATCAAGTCTTTCAACTATCAACACAGCTTTTATAATCATACTTTGTGATAATCATAGAATTCAAGTGTAATAGAAATCATTAGTCTGTCTTGAAATTAAAATAACAGCATTTCATTTCTGCGCATTCTTCGTTGCATAAACAACATTGCATCTGTATCACATTCGTGTTTCTTTTAAGTCTTTGATGCTTTTCAAGACTCACTGCGATTCTGTTGCATAAGAAAAATCAACATGTTCAGTATAAGATTTTCAATGATTTTCTACAATGAATTGCAGCGACATAATTGAATCAGAAAGATGATGCAGAAAGATTTAATGATTGACGATGACAAATGAAGTGAGATCATAATGATAATGAAGAAGAAGATAATATCTTTAAAAATATATGACATAAAACTTGATAGTGAGCTGACAAAGAAAAAGCTTCAAACAATGACTGCAAAGATTATTGTCATCTTTGACAAAGAGATTGAAAGCATATCACAGAATTGACTGCACAAGACATTAATGATCATGACTCAGTAACTGAACAACAACGAAAGATGAAGAGCACAACATCAAGAATGAACACATGAAAACATTCAGTGTCAAAGAAAGTCGCAAGAAGAAATTAAAGATAATAATGCTGATCAACTATCGTTGATGTCGTAAAATGCTACAACGTTATTGATGATGAAGAAATCAGATAATCAAACATCATTAATGAGTTCTATTAACTTAATTATGAATAAAAGATAAAAAGAGATCAATCTGCTGAACATGCAATTCAAAGAGTATAAAAGATTATTAATCAAGAAGAAAATTTACGACGTGATGAAGAATAAAATTCTTTATGATAGTGAAGATATGAGATGAATTGAGATTGAAAATGAGCGATGCTGACAGACTGCATTGATAAAGATGATAGCAAAAAGCTGCTGTTGCTTTCAGTTCATCATTGATCAACTTTCTTCAGATCAGTAACTAGAAAATTGTAAAAATTATATTAATTCATTCACTGACTTTGAAAGTAGTAAAATCAATCTTCGCTACTTCAACATCTGAGAATACACTTAAGTTATTAATCAAACGTTGCAAACTGCGATCACGAAAGATCTTGAAAAGAGATGCAATAGCTAGATTGAGAAAGATTACATGCATGCAGAACTCAAGAATGAAAATTCAAGAAGAATAAAAGAATAACTGAAAGCATGCGTTGATGTTCTGATTTCATTAACAGCAAAGATCATGTCTGTGCTATACAAGTTTATAAAGAAGATTTTATGATCAATGAGCAAAAGTTCTATTACTTTTTGAACTAACAATATTCATAATGTTTCAGTTCTAAAGCAAAGTCTTTGATACATCATCAGCGAAAACTTGCTCTTTAGCAACGAAGATTTTGCAAAGAAGAAGTGATTGACACTCATGAAAGAGATACTCGATCATCAAGAGATCTCTCAGTAGACATTACTCAGTTTTTGTCAAGATCTTCAATGATGAGATTGTTATCTACGATGTCTGCTCTACAGACTTTTCGTTCAAGCACAACTACTTCTTCAAACGAAGATCATGAGCAATTTCGTTGATGAAATGAGATTTTTGTCAATGTTAAAAAGTTTAGATAAATTGATGCAGTTATGAGTAGATCAATCTTCAACGTTCTAAAACGCAAGCAGAATGTTAAGATGAATGATGATCTACAGAAAATTGTCAGAAGATTTGATAAACTTCTTATTATGCTCATGATTCAATAACTATCATTCATGAATTAATTCAACACGTTGTGTATGAAGCTATTTTCTCATGAAGTGTAAGATGTGAACTGTCTCATTATTGCAAAGTATAGAGAGATGCAAGCAGAACTTAAGAACAAAACTACAAGTGTGAAAGCATACTCAATGATAGATTGAGAATCGAATTTAAATATTAATAATGATCTCAAGAATAGAAGTCTCTGTCACAAATGTCACTATTCTTCAAATGAATTCTGAGTAATCAGCTGTTTTCATGTCTACTGCAAAGAATGTCTTAATGCTCTTGTTTACAAAGTCGTCAAGCATGATGAAAAGTAAACTGCATGTTTAAATTGCAACAGCATTTACATTGAGTTTTGATCATGCGATGAATTAAAAAAATTGCAGATGAATGTTGAAAACAGTGAGAGAATTTCTTCATGCACTCGCAAAGATCTTGAACAAGATCTCAAATGAATCAATTTCAACAACTCAATTCTTTCATCTTCGAAAATGATGATGATGCAGATGCAGATTAAGCTGTGATTGATGAAGAAGTTGAACAAGAAGATCATTATCTTCACTCAGTTTCACATGCTGTAAGCTCTCATCATGTCATGAATTCTCTGACTTGAGAACAAGTTAATTGCAAAACAGCATAAAAGTGCTGAATCATCTTTTTCAACAGCGTGACTGAATCTTTGTCAACTATCACGACAAAATAAGTTAGAAAGCTCGTGATCACATCATCATCACATTTTGCGACGATTTGATCATGAAGATCATGATCATCTTTCTCAAATGTGATGATATTAAGCTTAATCTCATCATAATCTTGCGCATCATCTGCGTTGATTTGTGATGAAACAGCAGCGTGAAACAACAAGTCTTCTGTCACATCTTTCACATTGATCAGTTCTTTAAAATCTTCATCACTCATTATGTTATTTAGAACAACATCAATGAGAAACTGATTTCACATGTCATCTGCATTGATCTGTAATAAAACAGCAGCATGAAACAACAAGTTTTCTGTCATATTTTTCACATTGATCAATTCTTTGAAATCTTCATCACTCATCTCATCATCAAGAACAGCATTGACAAGAAACTGCAGATGCTGCAGAACAGCAAGCGTGAGATCATTGATAACGTCATTGACAACATCAAGATGCTGAATCAGCTGAGCTTGACAAAGTTGATGCAACTGTTTGAGTCAATGAGTGTTGAAAAGAATAAGAAGTCATTTATTCTGATGAATAAAAGCGAAAAGAATAAAGATGTTAATGAAAGAGCATCAACGATGAGAGATTGTGAGTTGAGAATGAGAGAGATGTTAATTGTGATTTCATAAATTTAAGCTTTTTTTCTTCTTTTTCTTTCTTCTTTTGACACATTGTTTCTTTCACATCACTACTTTCTTTTCACTTTTCTTCTTTTCTTGCTCTCTAGTACTTCTTGATCAGCAACAAACACGTTGTTTGCACACTGCACGCTTGCACGCATGCATGCACTCAGTTCAGCTGATTCAACTTCACTCACATAAACAACATTATTCATCTTATTTTGTATTTTACTCAAATCGATGAAATTCTTCTTGAACATCTCAACAGTTTCTGTACATGAAACGCAAAGAAACTTGAAGAATGAAAAGAATTTTTCTACTTAATTCTAATCATTCAACAATGCTTTTTCATCAGATCTCTGCAGACTATAAAGTTCTGAAACAGATGATTCTTGATGATTTGAGCTTCATCAAGCATGATACGATGAAAATGAACTTGATGAAAGATATCACGATTCTTCTTGTACATCTTCGTTCATCATTCTCGTCTATGAAGTCATCAAGCGTGATGAAGAGCAAACTGCATGTTTAGATCTAACTGCAACATCATGTACATTGAGTTTCAATCATGTGATGAGTGAGACTCAGAGTTCTTCAGCAATAAAATGCACAGTTCGCGTTCTCAGTTTGCATATGCAAAAACAAATTATTGTAAATCTTTTAAAATTTATTTTGAATAATCAGAGTTCTTCAACAATAAAATGTGCAGTTCACATTCTCAGTTTGCACATGCAAAGATAAATTTATCATAAATCACTTGAAATTTATCTCTGATAATTAGAGTTCTTCAGCAATAATATTCGCAGTTCGCATTCTCACTTTTTATAATGTGCAAAGATAATTTATCGAATTTTCTCTTAAATTTATCTTTGATAGTCAGCTTGAGCTCAGAGTTCTTCAGCAATAAAATTCGTAATTCGCATTCTCAGTTTGCATGTGCAATGATAAATCATTGCAAATTTTCAAATTTATCTACACTTTTGAGTAAGTCATGAAAACATTATCACAATCTCGATGCAACGAAGTTAGAACATGAATCTGACAAAGTAGATGAGCATTAAAATGTTAATCTACTCATTCTTAGTTAATAATTGAACATAATAGTGTCAACAACAACAGAATTACACGCTTTCAAAGATCATATATCTTCAAGTATGCATCATGTCTTTTTCTTCTTCACTCTTTTTCCCTTTTATCTCAGAACTCGATTGCATTCATCAATTCATCATGTATCAATCATTATTTCACGTCGTCTTCTAAGTAAACTGTCATGACAAGTAATAAAAACAAGAAGAACTTAAACACTGCGATTGATAGTCAGATGTGTAACATGTATTATGAATTGTTGACATGCAGTTAACTGACTCAATAATCATGTTTAGTTCATCTATCAATGAGATGTCAAAAGAAAAGTTGAGAAAGTAAGCGATAATTTCAACATATCATTGAAAGAATCTGAACTTAGATTTAAAAAACAAGAACGCAAGTTTCTTGACATGTTGAACAGCTTGAATGATAATTTATTATCTTAAAAACAGTAATCTGCAGAATGATTGCAGAAGAAGACAAAATCAATGTCAATATTATCATGTATATTCTCAGTTAATATGATCTCAACATAGTTCACTAGAATCATTCGATTTTTCAAGAACATCTTGTCAAAGAAAAAAATGCATCAGCGTAAACAGCATTTTCACTCGTCGTTATCAATTTCATCATCTTCTCAGCTCAATGAGCGAATCTCAAAGTTTCAAAGATTGACAGAATTTTCATTAAGTTTTTTTGCATTGAGTTCATGATACAACGCAGCACAGATTGATGATTCAGATGACAACTTTAGAGAAATTCTTTGAGCAGAATTCAGATGATGATTGAGAACAGTCTTTGTTGCAGCTTATGTCGATGTGCTTAAATACATAGAACTCATTTTACTGACAACAATTATGACGTGTGAAGTAGAAGAGAGCATAACATCATGATCAGAGCTGCAATGAATTCTCTTGAGCAATCTTATGTGCAATCTCTGAAACAGAGATCGCGCACATCAATTAAAACACAGATCACGAACAAACTACTTTGTCATGAAAAGATTAACAATAAATGAAGCTCAAAAGATAATGTGCAACTCAAATCTTGTCATATCATCAATAGATTGACAGACACAATTATATGATTCTATCAAACAATATTAAGCACAAATAATGTTTCAAATTCGAGATGTAGTGAAGAATCATTATGTCTTTTACGAGAAAGTCAATACATCAAACTATGTCGTTAAATTGTTAGTTAATGATAACTTCATCAGTTCTGATATTAAAAAGATAAACATCTTCATAGACATGATGCGTTGATTGACATGTACTTAGTTTGAAAAATGTCATTTTCTAGTCTCGATGATCATGAAGATCACTGCTGTCTTATTTTTCAATCAAGAAAATCGTAGTTTTGATCAACTATCAAACACGAGAATCATGTTTACTAAGCTGAAAGACGAAATCATGATACTCATAGCAATCATGATTCAATATGTCATCAGCGAATGAACAAGTGATCAGAAGAAGATCGAGAAATGAGAAGAGACTGCAGTAGAGAGTATAACATCTTAACTGTCAATGTTCTCTTGTGCTTTATCTTTAAAATAATTGAACAATAATTGACTAACATGTAACAGTAATATATAAGCGAATAATCAAGAGCTGATAAAAGCAAATTGAGACTTGAAGAAATTTGATATTGAGCATGCTGCATGAACGCATCATAAGTCATATTGAATATCACGAAAATGATGTATTCAACAGCATCTCTGCGACGTATAATCTTAATTGCAATCAAATAGATGATTTACTGACTATTAACAAGTCTTGAAAAATCATCAGAGAATGTTCTTTCTCTTCTCTCACTGATTCAAGATACTCATCAATGTATTCTATGAATGAAATCTCTAGTCTCATAAGAAATTGAACATCGCAGCTTGAAAAGTCAAACAACACAGAAATCGCGACAGAAAAGACAAAGAATACAACAAATCAATCAAAATCAATGAATAGTGATGAACATGAAACACTTCAAGAAACATTAAATGATGAACAGAATCAAGATCAGAAGAATGATTCAGATGTGAGCATTCATTTTTCAGCTATAGAAATGAGCAATAACTAATGCAAGATAAATGTCTGAAGAGTTTGAAGACACAACTGAAGTTGAATCTGATCAGATTTCGCTCAACGAAGTCAGAGATACATATCGACTATGAACATCGAAGATGAAAGATAATTGAAAGATGAGCTACGCTTAATCATTTAACAACTTTCGCAAGCAGCTGAAGATAGACACTAAGACTCTGTATTATTGAAGAGCAAATAAAAGTGAATGTGTATTGATATTTGAAGACGAGTATCAGATTTTTCTGAAGAGAGTAGAGAAGAAATTGAACGTCAATGTTGATGTTCAACGAGAAAGTAAGAGTGATTATATAGAACTCAAGTGATAGTAGTAGAATATTTTGTATATGAACAATGAACACAATCGTAAGTTGCTTTGATGCTTTTAATTCTATTGATTGCGAGTAATTTATACAACGTGCTTGCAAGAATGAAGAATTGTACAAGACATTATGAAATACACAAGCTTGTCTTCAAGAAACTAAAACTTTTGAGCAGTGCACAACATGATGTTTCAATGCAACAACGAGATAAATCTGAATAAAATATCTCAATTTATTTATCATGAAATAATGACGTGATAAGTATTTGTCAAGAAACGTGCACAGATTACAAATTTCACATACTGATAATAATGAGCGCTGAATGTGAACATTGATCAAATAATACACATTGCGCATTGTATTATTTGAGCATAAAAAGCAAATGACTGTCATCAAGAACTACAAGTGATTGTAGTTAGCTATTAGTTATTGATGAGTGATTATTAAAGCTTGTGAGCTAAAAGCTCAACTAAACAGATATTTTTGACTGATGCTAGCTTGATGAGCTTGTAGTCAGTTTTAGCTGATTTCATTAAATGATCAATGTTGATTCTTGTAAAGAAGATCTAAGATGTAAACAGTGTCAAGAATGAAAGTATGATCAGAGTTTCATGCTTTTTTCTTTTCATTTAGCGCTCTTTGATACATCTTCTTCGCTTCAACATGATTGTCTTGATTCATATAAAGAATACTCAAATTGTTGACAATGTCAAAGATGAAAGTGTGATCAGAGTTTCATGCTTTTTTCTTTTCATTTAGCGCTTTTTGATACATCTTCTTTGTCTCGATATGCTTGTCTTGATTCTTGTAAAGAATACTTAAGTTGTTGACAGTGTCAAGAATAAAAATATAATCAGAATCTCATGCTTTCTTCTTTTCATTTAGCGCTCTTTGATACAATTTCTTCGCTTCAACATGCTTGTTTTGATTCATATAAAGAAGATTCAAGTTGTTGATAATATCAAGAGTCAAGATATGATTTGAGTCTCATGCTTTCTTCTTTTTATTCAACGCTCGCTGAAACATCTTCTTCGCTTTGACATGCTTATCTTGATATCTGTAAAGAATGCTCAAATAATGAACAATGTTGAGAGTGAAGATATAATCAAAGCTTCATGCTTTCTTCTTTTCATTCAGCGCTCGCTAATACATTTTCTTTGCTTCGACATGCTTGTCTTGATCAGCATAGAGACGATCAAGACTATGAAAAGCATCACAAATCTCAGTGAATGCATTGTCATTAAGCACATTGATGTTATGAAGTTCTCATGCACATCAATCTGCATGCGAAAGCAATTGTTGTTGAGAAATTCAATACTTCGCTTCTGATCAATCTGACGCTGCATTATTTACAATTATCAGAGTCGCTATCATCAAGTCATACTTGTTGAAGCTGATCATTTCTGCGCATCAATCATGCACGACTGAATGCATAAAGTAGCTTTCGCTGTGTTAACGCGATTCAATGAGCGAGTAGTTCAATAAAGTCTTTATTATTCTCTTGAAGTCAATTTCGCTCTGTGCTAGCTTTTGAAGTCAGTCATATTCTCGATAGTCTTCACTCTCACGCAAGATCAGCTCATATCACATATCTTGATGATTCAAATATGCTCACAACTGCAAGAATCATGTCATTGTTGAACTGCTTTGTCGAATGCGCTCGTAAAAGATTATTCACGTTGTCTGAATGCTTCTGTTCTCATAGTCACGCAGGTAAGATGTCTTCATCATCAGTCGAAATCATGAAATCTCGTATAGATTGAGATACTTTAAGCAGCTCGTCTTAGTTTCGCGCATATACGTGCTCGCTTGAATCAAAGCAAGTGAGAGATAGTCTAATTGTTGAACAAGCTTGTTAATGTTTGCAGATCATTCAATCAGCTTATATCTTAATCTTCTAATGAGATGTTTATTGTATCACTGCTGAATTGATGCAGACTTGAGCGATTACTGATGAGCTTCAATGCTTGATCACTTCTGAGTCTTGTAACTTCGATTGACTTTTCTATCTCTTTCAACGAAGAAAGACGAGTGATGATCAGAATGAAGTCATGATCGACTGATGACAGAAACGACGTAATATTGTAGATCTGAGCATCTACTTTCATAGATTGCATGTCTCGATCAACGTTGTCGAAGATCATCAGTCATCATTGATTTCTTTTCAAAGCGAGTCATCTTAGAACAGCATTTGTCTTCGCTTTCATGTTCAAAGTTTGCTGAATCTTCTTGATCATCGAAATCAAGACTTCGCTGACATTCGCATGCTCAGCAAACTCGCTCAGACTCTGCAGCATCATGTCAATACTGTTATCATTCACTTATACTATCACGCTGTACGTGTGCTGATACTTTCAAGCATATGCAATCATCAGCTGCATCTTCTCAATCTTTCTCAGATCATGAAGAATATATATCTTTCGCTCACTCTGCATCTTTGTTGACAGTAGACTTCTCTTCATCTTCTTCATCTTAACGTCTCAATTAACGAAATTGTCAGCAATCAAAAGATTCGTGAATTGAAATTAAATGTGAAAGTTGTCATTTTCTAGAAGATAGATGATCAGAGTTTGTTCAATTCTCTTGCACTTAAAATGATCTCATTTCTGTATTCTTTATTTCATGATGAAGCTGTCTCTATCGTTCTTCATCATCTGTTATGTTATTCAGATGCACTTATCTGTGCTTGATACAACATTGATCGCTCGTTGACTTCTCATCACTTGAACTTTAAGTATGATTTGTAGAAGCTCTTTCACATACGATGTTGTTGTTGCTGTCACGTAGTTTTGTCACTCATCGTTCTTATGCGAGTTCAAGTAATTGCAGATCTCTTGAATGATGATGCACGAAAAATCATTTAACAACTCTGTCATCTTCATCTTAAAGCACATAACATCATGTTGCTGACTGATCTTGTCGCGAATAACAACATCTTTCATCAGTTGATCTGCAAACACAATGATTTCATAATGCACAATTGAATTCTTTGAATCAAGAGATTGCGACTGTCGCTGAATCATGAGTGAAACAGTATGATTGCAGTCAATGTCACACTTTACTGTGTTGTTGACGTGAATATAAATTGATTCGTATCATCGATCTTTTTTCGCACTCGAATATTGATGCTTCTCTTGCACTCGTGAATTTTTGATCATCATCGTTCAAATGATTTTGACAATATGATGTTCTTTTCTCTCATGAATTGCATCAAGTTGATTCAGCGTCGTTAGTAAAAGTGTGAAGAGAGAGTTCAAGCTTTCAATGATCTTGAACTCTTTACCTTGCATCTCTTTATCATACTTGTACGAAAGAATGTCTTTCGTTCTTCTCAACAAGCATTCAATCATCACATCACTCAGTCGAATGTCATGTTTCTGACTTGACGTTTCTTCTTCGATCTCATCATCAGTTCAATGCAAATTGATTTGAAGAATCGAAGCATGTTCTTCGTCATTATGACGACAGAGACGATTTCATACCTGCCTTTTAAAAAACATGCAACAACAACATGATAATCAACAATGCAATTCACAGTGTAAGCATTACTGTCATGCAACGAGACGCTCAAGAGAGAAGAGTACTCTTCGTTCAGAAGTTTGCACGCAGTTACATACTTCGTCTTCACGACACAGATTCATCTCACGATGTAAGCTTGATGATTCATGACTTCTCATTCGTGAAAAATGATCGCTCACTCTGTTTATAATTCTGACATTGAAAGTCTTCATTCTACAAGACTGACGCATGACGAGAGAGCAGAGTTAGCGTGTTCGCTTGATGCATCTATCGCTATCTCATTAAAAGCTGGCAGAATCTTCTATTAACAGAACGCTATAGTGCGAAACATATTGTGATATATATAACAGAAAAGAACTCGAGTAGACACTTTTTAGCGTATTGAGACTGAAATCAACTATTTATGTTACGAAAATTTCTTAAGTCATCGAATTGCAAATTTTAAGATCTGAAAATAGTTTATACAAATTACATAGTAAATTATCAGATAAGACAATCTTGACAAGCAAATTTCTCAATCTTTTAGAGATTTCACGCACGTCGCAAAATTCAACTATTCAATTAACTTCTCAAAGTATCTTGAAACTGCGTTCGAATGTCATCTGAGCAGTCAACGTTGTCGCACAGTCATCGTTGAAGAAAGTCAATTTTTTTGTGATGTCAATCTTTTTCAAAGATCTAGAAAAATTGACTGTCAAGACGAATTTTCTGATAATCTACTACGTAAATTGAATAGAGTATTTTCAGATTCTGAAATTCGCAATTCAATGACTTGAGAAACTTTTGCAACATAAACAGTCAATTTCAGTCTTGATACGCTAAAAAGTGTCTACTCGAGTTCTTTTTCCTAATTGAATGTAGAGAAACTGTTCGTCTCATTCTTTGCATGCTATCAAATGCTGTTTTTTGCTTCTCATTGTGATACTTTTATCACGTCTTTCTGATCAGTAGCACTTCAAAGATATGATTCTTCAAAGTACTATTGATAAACATGATTAATATGCTTTAAAGCAGTCGCTTTATCTTCATAGAATTCACGGCTCACTAATGTCTTCTCATTCAGAAGTCATTCATGTATATGATAGCATTAATATTGCGATCGTGATCTAATAAGACTTCGCATCTCGACAAGATATCTTAAGAAGTTTCTAACTCTGACTTTAAATTATTGTGATCATGATTTTCGAAGTCTCTAAAGCAGAGTAGTCTTAAAGATGAAAAATTGATAAAATATCTAGTCAGATCAGCTTATTGTATTGACGAATAAAAATCTCTGACATTACGTGATGATGAATCGCTCAAACATTGAAGTTGCGATATGCTAAAAACAGTTCATTCGAGTTCTTTGCTGTTGAAAGATATACAAGTTTTCGAAATATATATTTGAAACAGAAACGTTCAAAGTATTTCGTAGAGAAACAAGAGACATGAAAAAAATGTACTTGAAGAGTGTATGAATGTTGTGCAAAGTTGAATAGAAATTCAGCAAGCTATAGAGATCACGAAAGAATCTGATAGCTGAAAGTGTCAGTCAAACGATAACATCTATCGTTAATTGCTTGCTATTGTCTTTTTTGTCGTAATTTCTTTTCTGAATTATTAATTATTCGAATTTTATCAATCATTCTCTTTCTCAAGCATTGAAGAATAGTGTCGTGAGCATACTATCGTTTTCAAATACTTCTCTTCAAGTGTTCTTCTATCTGAGATTGTTCTGATGTTTGAGACTTGTTGACTATTTAACTACGTAGTGATATATCAATTCTGTACACTGTATGAACATCTTGCTCAAGTTCAATAATACACATCACGTCAGATAAGAAATATAGTTTGATCAAAGATCACAAGATTCAAATGATTCAAAAAGTGTATTCAAATCTCGCTATCAGTCTCAATATTAGCTCAGAAGAATGAAGCTCAAAATAATTTCTTCACGAGAATGCTCAGCTTAAGATGACTGAGTAGACATGATGATATTTAAAGCATCAATTCTCTCAGCTGAGTCATCTTTCATTAAAGCATATTACAATCATCAAGAGCAATGAATATCTATGATAGTCAATCTTCAACGTCTACTTCTCTAGACGTTCTTATTAATCACAGTCTCGATTCAATGATTGCATTCAAAGCAACTTCAGAATGACTTCAAGCATTGAAGATGTCAAAATCAACTCTGTTGCAAGAAATTAAACAGTTGATTGAAGAGAATGACTTTTTGAGATAAGAGCTTGCATATCATCAGAAAATGCATGAAGCTAGCTTACGTCTTGCAAGAGAAACGTAGAATATTATGAAAAGACTTTGACGAGCGGTTTTTGATTATAGAAATACGCAGAGAAAGATTGACATCGACTTTTGCAAGTTGATTCGAGCATGATCTGTTGAAAACGAAAAGTACGTGAAAGCATTGTCAATAAAGAAGAATGATGACAACTTCTGTCAAATTGTATTTCAAACGTGAAAGAAATTTATTAACACATGAAGTGCATCTGATTGATCATCAACAGTCGTAGTATCTGAAAGCATATTCGCGTCATAATCATGTCTGCAACGCTGTTAATTTTTAGCGAATGACAAGATCTGTGATCTCTAAACAAAATGCTTGCGACTCTCAATCAATCTTTCATTCGTGCAATGCAACAGTTGTGTGATATAACATTTGTTGAAATTGTTATTCTTCAAGAAACATTCAAATACATCAGAATTGCAGAATGACAGAAACTTTCTCTGCAACATGAAGAACGAAAAGCTTGATCATCAACACTACACAGTTTTTTCTTGAGATGATTGAGATTTCATGAGACTTGTCACTTCAGTTAAATCTGACAAATTAAAATCTCGTTTCTTTCTTTCTTCAGATGTCTGATCATCTCGTTTTCGCTTGTTGTTTATCACTTGATCTTGACTTGACTCTTTAACTCTTTTTATGAATCTTTGAATCTCATTGTAGATCAGTTCTAGTTACGTTCTCAACGCTTGATGTGCAACTTCAGAGTTTGATTGAACTGTCTTCTTCAATGATATCGACATCAACAATCTTGAAGACTCGTTTGTGTCTTCGCTGAAATCATTCGAGTCACTGTATTTTTCAAGACTGTGTGCATTTCTGCCTCATTCTTCGTAATCTTAAATCTTGTAGAAGCGAATAAGATACACTAGTCGATCTACTGTTTTTCTTGTCAATTGAAGTATCTCAGCAACATTTAATATGTAAGACTTACTCTGCGTAGAATCTTTAAGTCTTCAGAAATGTCTGACGTTGCAAGAGAAATAATTCGAAATCTCGATTTCATCATGAGAATCAAGTAATTTCACAGAATAGATCTCTTCTCATTCTCTTGTGTAGCTAGAATATCGTTCAAATAGTTCTCGTCTTTTTCAATATTGAGCTTTTGTTCTTCGAGTTGAAATTGAAGATTTTTTCTAAGATATTTTCTAGAAATCTCTATAGCGAGATGTCGATATTCGCTAGAATTTATAGAAACTTCTAGACTCGTCTGAGTTTCCCGTCGAAAAAACCTTCGAAATTGCTTGAAAGTATATTTTCGAGCGGTTTTTAACCCTTGAGAATTCGATTTTGCTAGAATTTTTTTAACTGAGTTTTCGAAGAGATATTCTGAAAACGACGTTCGAAAAACCTTTAAACCTATAGCCTTCTGAAAAGAAGCTATCAGTTAGAGAAAATAGACTGAAAGAGAGTCTATTTCTTGAGATAAATAGTAATGAATAATTTTCGTAGATTTCGAGATCGAATACTCTTTGTGATAGAAAGTAATAAAGAAAAGAAGATTGTTTTCAACGTAGAGATTTCAAAGTTCGATTTCTATACTATTAAAGCTTCTAATAGATAGTAATTTCGAAGCTCTCGCTGACTGTTCATCTTCTAGATGAATAAACACTAAAAGTTTTTCTAGAAAAATCGAGAAAGAAGTAAGTCATTTCTCTAGTTTTCAAGAATTTCAAGTAAAAGTCTTCTTCTTCGAGACTCGAAAACGACTAGCTAGATTCAAACGACTAGCTATTTTTCAAATAAGTTAATTTTTCGAATTCTTGACTTCTAAATTCGTTCAACTATTCTGAAGAAAATTGAAAAAAGAAGTAGAATTTAGAGAGTTATCAAAAATTCTAGACCAGAGAATTTCAGAAATCAATATAGTACTTTCAATAGTACTATTTTTCGACTGAAAAAGAACGTCTTCGAAAAGAATAGCTTGAGTAGAAGAAAGAAGATCGTGAATAAAAGCTCGAAAGTTGAAAATTGAGAAAGAAATTCGATCGTAGAGTATAGTCTCGTTTAATCACTTTATTAGACTCTCTTTAGTCGTATTCTGAGCTATATTTAACCCGTAGCTTCGAAGATTGAGTGCTCAGTTAACAGAAGAACGAGAACTTCTAACTAGAAAATGATCAACGAGAAAAGAAATTCGTTCAAGAATCTCTCGATTCTCTAGTTCTAAAGAATAGATACTAGTATTTAAGTCTGAATTCAAGTTCGAATCTGTGTTCAAAGTGCTTGATTTTTCTAAAGAAAATCAAAGAACGAGAAAACGAGAAATCTTAATAAAAGACGAGAGAAGAGAGAGATAGAAATCGACTTCTTGTCAGTCTTTTTCTTCAAGTTCTAGAACGACTAAAGTCTTTACTAAAAGAAGCTCATATTCGTCTTCTTTTGCCTGCTGATCGAGAAGAGATATTGAAAAATCTAGACAAGTTCTCTCGATTCGAGTAAGACTAGAGAGCTTAGACCTAGCTCTTGTACTAGAAATAATAGATGTATTTCTAGTACTAGTCTTCTCGTTCTTCGAGTCTTTCCTAGTAGTTGAGGCTTCGTTCTCGTTCGAAGTAGAATTCTGACTCAATTTCTGACTTTTTGAGTTTTCGTTCATCTCTTCGACAATTCAAATAAGTCTTTCAAGAAGATTTTTCTGCGTTTTCAAAAGACTATATCGAGAGTTTTCTTGACTCAAGTCTCAATCGATTTGAGTTCAAATAAAAAAGAAGAAAATTCGTTTTCAAGATAAAAAATACGTTGAAATTCGCTCAGTATTCTGATAAACTCGAAAGAGTTTAGCTCGAAATTGGTTTTTCTTCGTTTGAACTATTTTGAAACGTTTGAAAGAGTTGATATTCAAGACGGTTTCCTGAAATTTTCGAGCTAAATTTTCAAAATTAAACGAAATAATTCAAAGAAGAGAAGTATCGAGCTCTTTGACTAAATCGACTAGATAGAAACGATTTAGATCTTCTAAATAGTTGATTTATCTAGTTCGATCTAGTCAAGAGAAGAAGTCGTCAAGCTTTTCTTTTTGAATTTTCGAGATTTGACGTTTTTGAGACGATTCAACTTCGGAATTTAAGCGAGCAATTTTGACTTCTCAAATAGTAAGATTTAAAAAATATATTAATAGATTTTTTAGAAAAAAATAGCTAAGAAAAATATCTTGGGTTTCGAGAGATATTTGAGATGAACGACGACTTTCAGCGCTAGAAGCTCTTTCTTCTAGAAAACTCGTTTCTTCTCAACTAGTCTTGACTATTCATGACTTTTTAGAATTAACTAGAAAGTATTGAGAATCGAATTTCTTAGGAAAATATTGCTGACAAGAAATCTCGATTTTTCAAGAAACGTTTTTCTTAGTAGATTTCGAAGATC
>JAABUS010004437.1_pt1 | contig 20228 bp, 17 predicted proteins | sample 5560161 | NCBI WGS metagenome assembly JAABUS01 (sample SAMN10711885, study PRJNA513376) | rock metagenome | isolation source: Antarctica rocks | place: Antarctica: Victoria Land, Trio Nunatak nord | collected 2016-01-04 | reverse complement strand
ATTCTAACTAGAAGTTCAAAGCTGAAGAAGAAAGAAGATGCAACACGTCGTGAGTTTTACTCATGAAGACACGCTAGATTGCTAGCGTGTCAACATCAGCTCTATACTAGTTTATGATAGTCTGACACAATCTATGTTAGACTAACTTAAAGTGCATGATTGCAACATTATCTTCTCTCTTCATCTAGCAATGTTCTCATTGCTGCAGTTTGATCAATCTTTCTTAAGTTGATTTCTATCTTAACTTGTTCAAATATCATTCATGAAAGTCATTTACAATCTTCAAGCATTCTTTGAATTCACTTTCATCGACGTTGTATCAATGCAGATCGACGTCGTATTCTTTTCAATTGACATGATATTGTAGTCATTTATCTCGTTCATAGTGTCTGAAGTTCAGTATGTTCTTTATCTTTCATTCATCTTCGTCGTCGATCACTATAAAGTCAGACGATTCATTTCATTGTTCATTCAGAAAGTTCTTTGAATCTAGTTGCAGCAGATTTGATATGAACTTCGAATGTATCTTCATAGTCGATGATAGTTTCAGTTGATACACATGTTTGATCTCAATCAGAATCTTGAAAAGTTCTAGCATTTTATCGTCTAGCTTCTTTGATGATCGTGAGATTATTATGTTTCTAGAATTCAAAAACATCATGTCATTTATCTTGTAAATCATTTTCTTTCAATACTTGTCAATCTGTTTCTTCATTGTGATTCTGACTCTTGTCAAGACTTGTTTGATTAATGCTAGTGATTATTTCATGTGTTTGAATATATTCTTTGCTTTGTCTGCTTTGATTCTAGCTCGAGTGATCTCATATTTGATTGAGTTCGAATCGAAGCTCATATGAGAGTGAAAGTTCTTATTAAGAAAGAACATCAACTGTTCAATTGATGACGAAATAGCATTGTTATCGACGAATTCAATCATGAATAATCAGATGAATCAATCATCTTGCATATACAAGCAGTAGCTTCGTAGATATCATTTCACATTCTGATTTGCTCTTTCTGTTTGATCATCAATCTGCAAATGATAGTCTGTGAATAGTTTTATCTTGATGTCAAGTCTCAGACATAAAGACTTTCAGATAATCAATATGAATTGTGAATCACAATCAAACATTATTGATCTGAGTAGTTCATGAGTTCTGAAGATTCATATCAACAGTAGCTTGACTGTTTATTCTGCGAAGATTTCTTCGTCATCTGATCAACATGATATATAATGTCGTTTCTTAGACAATCGATCTATGACTGTCAGAATCGCGTTGTTTTCATCACTTTCTGATAGATTGATAATGAAGTCTAATGATATGTTCTGTCATCGCTGCTCTGATATGAGCAATGACTTCAGCAGTTTATTGATTTGATCTCTCGATGCTTTTGATCTACGATAAACGTAACAGTTTCAAATGTAATGCTTGATCATCATTCTCATCTTTGATCAGCAATATGATTGTCTCAGCAAGTTCAACGTTTGATTCATGTCAGAATGATCATTGATTGAAAGATCAAATGCTTTTCTTTTCAATCAAGTGATCATTGACTGAGAAATTCATAGTCTATCATCTTTTCAGAGTACTTCATCAAGTACTTTGCAATTGTCTAGATCAATATCTTGACAAGTTCTTCTGTTCTGTTTCATGACTATTCAAATATCAAAGCACAGTTGATTCGTTCGATTTTCGACTATAATTTGATTCTGAATAGAAATCATCTCTTCAATCGAATTTTCATTAGCGTTCAATTCATGTTTCAAATCTGAGTCAGATCTTGATCAGCTTTCTGATCATCTTCTTGATCAGCTTTTATTGACTGCAGTTTAAATCTGTCTTCTGACAATAGCATCTGATGCTGATATAGCTTTTAATCATCATTTGCTTCAACTGACTTGACATCTGACATTCTGATCAACGCGTCGACTTTCAGATTCTGTTTTCTCGACTAATATATGATCTTGAAGTTATATTCAGATAACTTCTCAGCTCATCTAGTCTGTCGTCTGATCAGTTCTTTGATCATCACGAAGTACTTCAAATTCAGATGATTGATGAAGATCTTGATCAAAATATCTGTACATTTCAATTCAGAGCATCAGTGCTTCAAGCAGCGAATAATGATCAGCAGTTTCTTGTCATAAATCTCGTAGTTGCATTCTGCAAAAATCATGTTCTTGCTGTAAAAGATCATTGAATGTAGAATGTCTTCATCGTCATACTGAGACAATACTTCGTCATTCACGTAGTTCAAGAAGTTCATTTTCAGAATAGCTTCTCTGATTGAGTTGAAATGCTTCAGAATGAAGACTGTTGTCATCTGTTGCTTTAATTCTTCAAAGATCATCTGACAGATCTCTGTTCATTTAAAGAAATGATCTTTTCAAATCAGCTTTATCATGAGTTGAACAATCTTTAAGAAGTTCTTTATGAATCATCAATAGAAGTTGCAGAAGTCAATGAAGATCTGCATATGAGTCAATGATTGAGACACTTCTCAGCTTCAAATCACATCTACTTTTCTAGAATTCATTCGCAGATCATTGATGAATATCAGTAGTTCAAGAAACGAGATTTTCTGAATCTTGAATTTGCACTTGTCAATGTTTATCTACAAGTCGACTTCACGAAGCTTGTTTAGCACTTCTTGTTAGAGATCGATCTAAAGCGAGTCATAAAAGTATCATTTAACTAATAGATAAATGCTAAGAAAGAAAAGTATCTACAGAAAAGAACTTGATTCTTATATGTGTGTTTCTCAGTTTTGTGCTAGGCTCAATTAAGTTGACGTCTTACACATATGATGCAGAGTCTCAATGATATCATCTTTAGATCAAATTTTCGCTAGGCTTGATTAGAATGAAATCAGGCGAAGACTAAACGAAGAATAGACGAAGGCTAGAATCGTAACATTATTCTCTTTTCTTGACTATTCATGTTCGCATGAATGTTGTTTCTTAGTGCGCTTTTCTTAAATATTTGATATGAAAGTCATCAATCATCTCTTGAGCGTTCATAAATTCGTCGTCGTCAGCGTTATATTAGTTGAGATCGTTGTCATAGCTCTTTTATTTGACTCGATATTGAAGTCGTCTTCTATAGCGTCGAAAGTTCAGTATATCATCGATTTTTCATTCGTCTTCATCGTTTATCACTATTGATCTCGAAGATTCATTCTTTTGATCAGATAGAGAGTCATCGACGACAGAACGAAGAAGTTCTGAATGAAATACATCATGTATACACATAGTCTCTGATAGTTTCAACTTATAAAATGAGTCAACAGATGCAGTGATCTGAAATGAGTCGAGCATCTTGTCATTCAATTTTTTGAAAGATTTCGCTGTAACGATGTTTCGTTCGTTCAGAAACATCTTTGATTTGATCTCATAATTGATCTTCTTTCTATGCTTATTAGCTTGATTCATCATTTGTTCTCGTGTTTTGATCAGAGCTTCACGAGCGAAGATCAAAGTCTTGTTCATTTGTTCAGATATATTCTTGACTCGATCGATCTGCAAGCGTTCGTGAGCGCTTTCATACTCGATGATGTCAGAGTCGAAGCTCATACGAGAATGAAAGTTCTTGTTCATGAAGAAGAAGATCAAGAAGATGACTGATGACAAGACGTTATTGTTGACAAACTCGATCATGAGTAGTCACTTAGATCAGTCATTCTGCATATATGAACAGAAGAATCAAAGATATCGCTTGACGTTCTGATTGACTCGTTCGCTTTGATCATCGATCTGAGAATGATAGACGATGAACAATCAAAGAAAAATGTTTAGTCGTTTGCAAAGAAACTTTCATAGTATAGAGATGAATTGCGAACCTCGATCAGATACTATGAAGCTTGATAGATCATGAGTTAAATATACTCATTGAATCAGCATTTCAGCTGTCTTTTCAGCTGTGATATCTTCATCATCAGTGATGCAAGAGATATAATGTCTTTCTTTTGATAATCTGCAGATGACAGTCAGAATAACGTTGTAATCGTATGAATCAGATAGATCAATAATGAAGTTCATTGTTATATCTTGTCATCGCTGTTCAGATATAGATAGAGATTGAAGCAAGTCATTTAATTTATTTCTTGATGTCTTTGAACGTTGATATACATAGCAGTTTTGAATATATCGATCTATCATTTTCCGCATAGAAGATCAATAGTAATTTCGCTTTATGATCTTCACTGTTCTAAGAATTTCAGAATGATTAATCGACGATTGATCATATATCTTACGAATCAGATTCATTTGTAGAAGCTCGTTGAACGAGACTCATAGCTGACTATCATGATACAAGATTTCATTCTGAGTTCAACAATTCTTCAATTTGATATCTTCATATTGTGTCTCGTCTCTTGCTATTGCTTCGCGAAGTAGCGTACAATTCTTGTCGATTTCATTAGTCTCAAGAATCTGTTTATAAATTGATTGATCATTATTCTTCTCTAGATCAACGATCTTCATTTGATTCGATGTCAAAATAGTAGTTCTTTGATATCAAACGCGTTCATCGTCGAAATCTCTAGACATAAAGTCAGCTCAACGAGTTAATGCATTGATCTTAATGTTCTGTTTGTCAGATTGATACATTATCTTGAAGTTGAAGTCAGCTAGCTTCTGAACTCAGCGCATCTGACGTCTGCTCAGCTCTTTATCTTTCATCAATGAGGTGAGCGCTTGATGATCGATGAACATCTTGATAGAAATGTCAGTTAGCTTCAGTTTGAATCATCAGTGTTCAAATGCTCAAATGATGATCAGAAGTTCTTTATCATATATCTCGTAGTTGCATTCAGCAAAAGACATGTTTTTGCTATAGAAGACAATCGAATGTAGAACATCTTCGTCATCATATTGAGACAGAACTTCATCGTTGACGTAGTTGAATGAGTTAATTTCAAGAATAGTCTCATGAGTTTGATCAAAGTGACGTAGTATAGAAGTCTCAATCATACATCTCTTCATATGATCGAAGATGATCTGACAGACTTCATTTCATTCAAATATGATCTTCTTTTGAGTGAGTCAAATCATTGAACAAACAATCTTTGAAAAGTTCTTGATGAAGCGTTGATAGAAGTTGCAGAAGTCAATGAAGAACTGCATCTGAGTGAGATTATTGAGTGTAGATCAATCAACGACTGCTTGCATCTTTCGTGAATTTATCTTAAGTTTCTCGATTGACATCAAAAGTTCTAAAAAGATGGTTTTCTGAACATGAAACTTGCATTTATCAATGTCTATCTGTAGATCAGCTTCTCGTAGTCTATTCAAAATCAATCGTACATGTCGCTTGTGTTTCTTCAAGATCTTGCTGTAAATGATAATGTCATCTAGATAAATCTGACAAAACTGATGTAAATATTCAAACAACACGTCATTTATATAGTGTTGATAGAACATCGATTCGTTGATTAATTTGAAGAGCATTACATGATATTTGTATGAGTCGAAGAAGATAATGAAGATAGTCAAATCTTCACTATTTGAGTGCATGCATAGCTTGTTGAACGCGACAATGATGTTCAATCGAGTCAAATACTTGCTTTCTTGTATACGAGCGAGAGTCTCGTCTATCAATGACAAAGAGTAGCGATTTCGTTTGATCAAAGCATTGAGCTTTTTGTAATCGATGCAGAAACGCAGACTTTCGTCTTTCTTTTCAGCAAACAAGATGAGCGAGACGTATAATGTGAAACTGAAGAAAATGAACTCTTTGTTCAGATGTTCAATCAGATACTTCTTTATCTTCTGAAGCTTGTGATGAAACATCTGATATAGTCTGCTTCACAAGAACGTTTCTTCATCGATTAACTCAATTTTGTGATCATAGAAACGATGCAATGATAGTTGATTGATCATTGCTCGATTGAAGATGTCTAGATAGTCGTGATATTCAGAGAAAAGCTTGATCTTGACTTGCTCGAGAGCTTCAGCGTGAAAAAGCTCATGCAGATTCACTTCTTCAGACTTGTTTTCAACTGTAGTTATGAGTCGATCGATTTTCAAGATGATAACAGCAAAGATCTTTACATCTGATCATTTGACTAACATTCTATATGCAACTGTCTCTATCATGAATATGTTAATTGAACTGAAAGCTGATTTCAGACTGAACGTCGATTTAGAGTTGACGCTAGGCGAAACTGCTTCGAGTGATTTTGACTGTTTGATCGTTTTAACGAACTTCTCTTTTGACTGATCAAAAGAGAGTGATTTCTGACTGAGTTGAAAGATAATGAAAGTGAAGAGTCTTCTCAGTATATGAATAAGAGTCAAGCTCTTCTGTTTCGTGATTGTTCTATGATTTAAGAGTAGAACAATCAATTTCTGACTAGAAGTGAAATTCGAAAATTGAAGAAAATCGATTCGCATATCTATTACTAGATCAATTTTGTTCATTCATGTTTTTTCAAGAATCATTTGATATTGCTTTAATTGAATGATCAACATAAAAGCTGTGTCAATCATATGATCTTGAACAGTCAGATTTGAATAGATGGCATGAGTAATGAGTTTCTTAGCATAATGATCGTCAAATTCTCAAATTGACTTCGCTTTGATCAAAGTCAGAGACTTGATTTGCAACTGATCACAAACAATCTGCGTGATCACTTCATCAATGAACAAATAGTCAGCAGCTTTGATGTCTATCAATGACTTCAATGAGTAACTAATTTCATTGCTAGAAAGTATACATTCAGTAATCAAAGATTCAGAAGCAAAAGAATCATCTGACATGCTTGTCGTTAAAGAAATTAACACATCTTTCATCGCGTCTTTGATGAAAGTCTCTAGTTTTTTGCCTCGCTATTCTTCGAAGAAGAAGACATTTTCTCATTCTCTTTATTCTTCGAAATGATGATTTCATGTAGACGAGAAGTGAATGCACAAGATGTTGAAATATTGATCTTGTTCTGAAAGCAATTCTTGAACAAATGATTCGAGATCTTGCAAGTATAGCAGATGATAGACGATCTTGCTGACTCAGAGATAGAAGAGAAGATAGACTTAACATAATCAATTATTGAAGTCATCACTGACAATAAAGTAGCAACGCGTTTATCAGATACGGCAGTGACTTTGATGATGACAGTGCGAAGCTGACTGCGTAGCTGATAGTTGACTCGCTGTTTATTATTCACATCTTGAAGAAAGATTCTTAAGCGAGTGAGCGAAGTAAAATTCTCTGAACAGACTGATAGAGCATTCTGCAAGCGATTATTGATTTTATTCTGAAGATCGTTCATCAAAGTACGATCGTCGTATTCGAGATAGCTGAATAGCTTCATAAAGTTGAAGTAGAAGACATTGAAAGACTTTTCTGCTTGTCTCAGAGCGTTGTACTCGCGACGACACTTTCGATTTCTATTCAGTTTATCGTATATTTCTTTCAGATGCTTAAATAGCTCGTCGATCGAGATGTATGAATGCGAAGCGTCATGTTGACATCAAGCGAAGATATGCTCAGCAGCATCATCTTCTAGTCTAGATATCACATAGACAATACAGGTATTTTCATTGTTGAAGTGATCGATATTTGCCTGAAGCTTGTCGTTCATCTTGATTCTTCAGCTGTCTCATGTTGATTCATCTTCATCAGTGAATATAAATGAGTTCGAAAACTTGAAGAACTTGTGATGATCATTATCGAATAGAGTGAACGACTCACGTCGAGTATGATTCTTGATAAATTGACGAGGTAGAGATTTCATAGACTGACGAGATCGAGACTGATTTGCTGAACGCTGTTTCTTTTTTAGACTCAAGACTTTCTTTCGTAGATTGATGATAGTCTCTTCTTGAGTGTTTATTGTCATTTGATTGATCTCTAGCTCATCAAGTCTCTTGATGTGATCGACTTGAACATCGATTCATTGCTCGTTGAGTTTCAAAGTCATGTCTCATTGATCTCTTAGCTCGATCAGCATCTTGATGATCTCGTCTGACTGATTAATAGCTCATTGACAAAGTTGTTGACTCATGTTGATGTTTCATGAGATAGCAACATTCTGAGATTCAGCTGAAGCATCGAAAGAAATAATGAAAATGCGTCTGCTAGCAATGCTTCTAAGCAGACGAGCTGTTCGTGACTCGACTGATTTGAAGTCGCGTATCATTGTGAGAAAGATAGATAGATAAATTTAATTGAGTGATTGATTTGATAAATTTGAGTAAATTTGAGTAAATTTGAAGATGTGTTTTGATGAAAGTAATTCAAAGAATTTCTTGCGAATTTTCTGAATAAACGAAGTAGATTATTTTGTATCGTCTACACGTCGATAGCAGAGTAGTTGATTAGCATTTATCTACTGTTAGAGATTGATCTAGAGCGAGTCATAAAAGTGTCATTTAACTAATAAATAAATGCTAAGAAAGAAAAGTATCTACAGAAAAGAACTCGATTCTTATATGTGTGTTTCTCAGTTCTGTGCTAGACTCGATTGAGTTGACATCTTACACATATGATGCAGAGTTTCAATGATATCACTTCTAGATCAGATTTTCGCTAGACTCGATTAGAATGAAACCAGGCGAAGACTAGACAAAGAATAGACGAAGACTAGAATCATAACACTTCTTTCACATGAATTCTATGTTCTTTCAAGATCTTACTATAAATGAGAATATCATTCAAGTATGTCTGACAGAACTTGTGCAGACAGTCAAACAACACATCGTTGATATAGTGCTGAAAAGACGCAAGTTCATTGATCAATTCAAAGAACATTACTCTATACTTGTAAACATTGAAGAAAGTAACAAAAGTAGTCAAATTCTCGCTTTTTGAACTCATGCGCAGTTTATTGAACATGATGATAATGTTGAGTTAAGTCAGATACTTACTGTCTTGAATTTGAACTAGTACTTCGTTTATCAAGAGTATTGAATAACGATCTCTTTTGATCAGAGCATTCAGTTTTCAATAATTTATGCAAAAGCGAAGACTATCATCTTTCTTTTCAACAAATAGTATTGACGAAGCGAAGAAAGCTTTGCTGAAAGTAATGAACTTTTTCTTCAAGTTCTCTTCTAGATACTTCTTGATCTTCTGCAACTTGTGACTTAACATGAAATACAATCGACTTCTAGAAGATTGACTCTCATCTTCTAATTCAATCTTATGATCATATGATCGATGTGAGAACAACTGCGTTGTCTTTTCTCTATCAAAAACATTCAGAAAGTCATGATAAACTATCAAAAGCTTCTTCTTCAGTTCATTTAATGACATGACAAAAGTTATTTCATTCAGTTTCGCGAAATCTTCAACTGAGCTAAGCGCTTTGTTGATTTCACTAATGATCAAGAAGAAGATCTTGATCTTCTTATTCTTGACTAGAGTTTGATATACAGCAACTTTGATCATAACAATATTGACGAGTTTCTTTGTCTCAGTTGACTGAAATGAGCGAAGTTGATTGAGATCAACTTGAGTGCTTTGCTTTGCTATGAGAGCAGATTCAATGAATCGAGCAGATTCAATGAATCTATTCACTGATTTCTGATTCATGAATCTCTTCAAGATGATCGTTGATGTAACAATTGAATTCAAGTTCTTTCATTTCATTTTGCAGATTTCGTTTGATTCAGATCTGTAAAATGCTGATTGATTGTTTGCTTTTGAAACAACAGATTTCGATGTTTGAATCTTCAATGATGATATTAATCAATTGTTTGCAGAATCTATCAACATTTGATTTCTTTTCAATCAGAAGTTTTCAATGATTATCTTGTGTTGATCTAGACGAGTTATCAATAGAAACATCATTTCATTCTTGTGTTCTTGTATCATGATTGATGTATACAGAGCGTATGTAATTGACTTTTGATCAGAAGTTTCATCATACAATCAAATTGACTTTGATTTTGAAAGCGATATTGACTGAATATCAAAGCGTTCACATAGCTCTGACATCAAAGATTCATCAATGAAAGTCATGTTAGTGACTTCAATATCTATCTGTTAGAAATCAGCATAAAGCGAGTCAATATGAGTGTCATTTAACTAGAAGATAAATGCTAAGAAAGAAAGATAGTTACAGAAAAGAAGCTGACTACATATGTGTGTTTCTCAGTCGACGCTAGACTCAATAGAGACTAGTCAAGATGACGAAGCTAGAATAAATCTGACAAGACTAAAAGACTGAGTCTGACAAGACTAGAATCATGATATTACTTTCTCTTCTTGACTATTCATGTTCACATGAATGTTGTTTCTTAGTGCGCTTTTCTTGAATATTTGATATGAAAGTCGTCAATCATCTCTTGAGCGTTCATAAATTCGTTGTCGTCAGCGTTATATCAGTTGAGATCGTTGTCATAGTTCTTTCATTTGACTCAATATTGAAGTCATCTTCTATAGCGTTGAAAGTTCAGTATATCATCGATTTTTCATTCGTCTTCATCTTTTACCACTATTGACTTTGAAGATTCATTCTTTTGATCAGACAGAAAGTCGTCGACAACAGAGTGAAGCAGATCAGAATGAAATACATCATGAACATGCATAGACTCTGATAATTTCAGTTTATATGAAGAGTTGACGAGATCTAGATTGGTGAAAGAATCGAGCATTTTGTCATTCAGCTTCTTGAAAGATCTCGCTGTAATGATGTTTCTTTCATTCAGAAACATCTTTGATTCAATCTTGTAATTGATCTTCTTTCTATGCTTGTTAATCTGATTCATCATTTGCTCTCGTGTTTTAATCAGAGCTTCGCGAGCGAAAATCAGTATTCTATTCATGTGATTGAATATATCTTCGACTCAAGCGATCTGCAGACGTTCGCGAGTGCTTTCATACTCGATGATGTCAGGGTCGAAGCTCATACGAGGGTGAAAGTTCTTGTTCATGAAGAAGAGAGTCAAGAAGATGATTGAAGACAAGATGTTATTGTTGACAAACTCGATCATGAATAGTCACTTGAATCAGTCGTTCTGCATGTATGAACAGAAAAAACGAAGATATCGCTCGACATTCTGATTGACTCGTTCGCTTTGATCGTCGATCTGAGAGTGATAGACGATAAACAATCGAAGAGAAATGCTCAGTCGTTTGCAAAGAAACTTTCAAAGAATGAAGATGAACTGAGAATCTCGATTGAATACAATGAAGCTTGATAAATCGTAAGTTTAATATACTCATTGAAGCAACATTTCAGCTGTCTTTTCAACTGTGATATCTTCATCATCAGTGATGCAAAAGATATAATGCCTTTCTTTTGATAATCTGCAGATGATAGTCAGAATAGCGTTGTAGTCGTACGAATCAGATAGGTTGATAATGAAATTCATGACTATGTTCTGTCATCGCTGTTCAGATATCGATAGAGGTTGAAGCAAGTCATTTGATTTATCTCTAGATGTCTTTGATCGTTGACAAACATAGCAGTTTCGAATATATCAATCTACTGTCTTTTGCATGAATGATCAATAGTAGTTTCGTTTGATGATCTTCATCATTCTAAGAATATCGAGATGATCTATTGAGGGTTGATCGTGCATCTCACGAATCAGATTCATTTGCAGAAGTTCATTAAACGAGACTCATAGCTGACTGTCTTTGTATAAGATTTCATTCTGAATTCAACAATTCTTCAGCTTGATGTCTTTGCATTGTGCTTCGTCTCTTTCTATTGCTTCGCGAAGTAGAGTACAATTCTCGTCGATTTCATTCATGTCAAGAACTTGTTTATAGATTGACTTGCTGACGTTCTTCTTTAGATCAGCAATCTTCATTCAATTCAACGTCAGAATAATGATTCATTGATAGCAAACGCGTTTATCATCGAAATCTCTGAGCACGAAGTCAGCTCAACGAGTTAATGCATCGATCTTAATGTTCTGTTTATCAGATCAATACATTATCTTGAAGTTGAAATCAGCTAGCTTCTGAACTCAGCGCATTTGACGTCTACTCAGCTCTTTATTGTTCATTAATGACGTCAGAGCTTGATGATCGATGAACATCTTGATTGATAGCTCAGTCAATTTCAGCTCAGATCGTCAATGCTTGAATGCTTGAATGATCGCTAGTAGCTTCTTGTCATAAATCTCGTAATTGCACTCAGCGAGACTCAGATTCTTGCTGTAGTAGATCATCGAATGCAATGTTTCTTCGTCATCATACTGAGAAAGTATGTCATCATTGACGTAGTTGAATGAGTTTGTTTCAAGAATAGTCTCTCTATTCTGATCAAAATGACGAAGAATAGATGCTTCAGTCATTCGTTTCTTCATATGATCAAAGATTATTTGACAAGCGTGATCTCATTCAAATATCATCTCTTTTTGAGTGAGTCGAATCAGAGAATGAACAATCTTTGAAAAGTTCTTTATAAAACGTTGATAGAAGTTGCAGAAGTTGACGAAGAACTGCATCTGAGTGAGATTTGTAGAAGTAGATCATTCAACTACTGCTTGTACTTTTCTGAGATTCATCTTTAGTTCTTTGATGAATAGCAATAGTTTCAGAAAGAAGATCTTTTGAACATAAAACTTGCACTTGTTTATATTCATCTGAAGATCAGTCTCTCGTAGTCTATGTAGAACTAATCGTACGTGTCGCTTATGTTTCTTCAGTGTTTTGCTGTAAATGATAATGTCATCTAGATAGATCTGACAAAACTGATGAAGATAGTCAAATAGCACGTCGTTCATATAGTGTTGATAGAAAGTCGAGTCGTTGATTAATTTGAAAGACATCACGTGATATTTGTAGAAATCAAAAAAGTGATAAAGATAGTCAAATCTTCGCTATCTGAATGCATTCGCAGTTTATTGAACGCGACAATGATGTTCAATTGAATCAGATATTTGCTTTCTTGTATACGAGCGAGAATCTCGTCTATTAATGGCAAAGAATAGCGATTTCGTTTGATCAAAGCATTGAGCTTTCTGTAATCAACGCAGAAACGCAAGCTATCATCTTTCTTTTCGATGAATAGTATGAGCGAAGCGTATGAAGCTGAGCTAGACGATATGAAATCTTTATTCAGATGCTTGATCAGATAGTTCTTCATCTTTTGAAGCTTGTAGTCAGACATATGATAGAGACGACTTCAAGAAGATGTTTTCTCGTCGATCAACTCAATTTTATGATCGTAGAAACGATGAGAAGATAGTTGATCAGTCATCGCTCAATCAAACACGTCTAGATAGTCATGATATTTCGAAGAAAGCTTAGCTTTGACTTCTTTCAAGATCTCTTCATGTGAAAGCTCTTGTAGATTTACGTCTTCTGATTTATTTCTAGCTGTTTTTAGAAGTCGATCGATTTTCGTGATGATGATCGCGAAAGTAGTCACATTCGATCGTTTGACTAGTGATCTATATGCTGCAGTCTTTATCATTACTATGTTCATTGAATCGAAAGACGAAGCGAAGTTGACTGAATTAGATGATTTCATGATTTTACTGAATGAGAATGACTTCTCGCTGAGTCGAGTGACGACAGAAGAGATAGATCTCTTTAGTATTTGAGTGAGAGTCAAACTTTTCTGTTCTATCGCGATTTTCTTGATGACAGAAAGAGAGATCGAATGAGCTTTGATAGAAGCTTTGATATGAGCTTCGAAACTAGAAAATTGAAGATGATTGTCTCTCATATCAATAGTCATCTCGATCTTGTTCATTCATGTTTTTTCAAGAATCATCTGATGTTGACTCAATCGAGTAATCAGCATAGAAGCGAAACGTTTCATATGATCTTGAACAGTCAGATTCAAATAAATCGCATGAGTAATGAACTTTTTTGCATAATGATCATTGAATTTCCTTATTGACTTGAGCTTGATTAAAGATAACGATTCAATTTGCAAATGATCACAAACATTCTGCGCGATTAATTCATCAATGAACGAATAGTCAGCTGCTTCAGTGTCAATCAATGACTTTAATGAGTAACTAATTTCATTGCTAAATAGTACACATTCAGTAGTCAAAGATTTCGAAGCAAAGAGATCATTTGAGCTGCTCATTGTTGAAGAAATTAACACATCTTTCATTGCATCTTTGATGAAAGTCACTAGTTTTTTGCCTCATTCTTCAATTTCTCTGTAAATAATTTCTTCTCTTCTTTTGACATGACGATCTCATTGAGACGAGGGGTGAATGCACGAGATGTCGAAGTACTAGTCTTCAGCTGAGAGCAGTTCTTTGAAAGATGATTCGATACTTTGCTGTTGAAGCAGATGATTGACATTCTTGATCATTCAGATTCAAGAATGAAAAAAGTAGTGAGCTGAACATAGCTAGTAGTCGAGGCTGAAGCTGATGTCGACGAAGAAACAAAACGTTTTTTCGAAGCTGCTATCGATTTGACTGTTCGTTGCTCGTCACGTAGCTGATAATTGACTCGTTGTTTGTTATTCACATCTTGAAGAAAGATCTTGAGCTTGTCAAGCGAGCTAAACTTTATGAGGCAAACTGACAACGCGTTCTGAAGACGATTGTTGATTTTATTCTGAATGTCGTTCATCAGAGTGATATTGTCGTAGTTCAGAAAGCTGAATATTCTAGTAAATTCTGAATAGAAAGAGCTGAAAGACTTGTTGAGCTGCTTCAGAGCGACGTATTTGCAACGACACTTTCGAATAAGATTCTGATCTTCGTAAATTTCTTTCAGATGTTTCAGTAGCTCTGATAGTGACTGATAGAATGAGAAAGCATCAACATGATGCTTTGCATAAATTTGCTGATCAGCATCGTCTTCTAGTCTGAAAATCACATAGACAATATGAATCTTTTCAGTAGAGTAATGATTTGCATTGACATCGAGCTTGTCAGCTATTTTGATGTTTCATGTCTCTCAGATAGAGTCATCTGTTTCAATGAAGATGAGTGAATTCGAAAGCTTGATGAACTTGTGATGATTATTCTCGTTTTCAGATAGAGTAGAAGACTCTCATTGAAAGTGAGCTTCAAAAGTTGAGCTTCGTTTAACTTTCTGATTGACTCGTTGCTCAGCTGACTGAGTATCTTGACGAGGCATAGATCGATCGACTTGACGTTGTTTCACTCTGAAGTTTAATCGCTCATCTTGTAGCTGACTGATCTTTTTCTCTAGCTCATCATTTTTATCAAAAGTGACTTCTAGTTGTTTCGCTCTCTTTTTGTGATCATCTTGTACAAGAAGTCAATGTTCATTGAGTTTTAAAGTCAAGTCTCGCTGACTTCAAAGCTCGTTCAGCATATTGATGACTTTGTTGAGTTGATTGCTGACTCAATGAAACAGTTGTTCTTCAATGTTTATGTTTCATGCGATGACAGCTTTCTCAGCTTTGACTGAAGCATCGATGAGTAGAAGTGAAACTCTTCTACTGACAGTGCTTCTAAGCAGATGAGTTGTTCGAGACTCAACTGACTTGACGTCGCGTGTCATGATGAGAGAAGGTAGAAGTTGTTGAGATAAGAATAAATGAAGAATTGATGTTTTGAATTGATGTTTTTTGATGAGTGAAAATTCAAAGAATTTCTTGTGAATTTCAGGTAATAACTGAGTGCTTTATTCGAAGAATTTCTTGCGAATAGAATGGTGAAAAATGAGTGTAGAATCGAAGAATTTCTTGCAATCTAAAATGATGATGCAAATTTGAAGAATTTCTTGCAAATTTTCCTTACTGAATAGATTGTTTCATATCATCTATTCATCGATAGCAGAGTAGTAGATGATGAGCATTTATCTAATGTTAAAGATCAGCGTAGAGCGAGTCAATATGAGTGTTATTTAACTAGAAGATAAATGCTAAGAAAGAAAGATAGCTACAGAAAAGAAGCTGACTACATATGTGTGTTTCTCAGTCGACGCTAAACTCAATAGAAACTAGTCAAGGTGACGAAGCTAGAATAAATTTGACAAGACTAGAAGACTGAGTCTGACAAGACTAGAATCATGACACTATCAGAGCAAGAAATCTGAATATCTTTTCTAGACTATTCAAGATGACATCAACAGTGAACGACTTGAAATCAAATGAATCATCAGACATGCTGATGAAGCAGAATATGAGTATATCACTCTCAGTCACTACTTTAACGAGAACAAGTCGTTTTTTGAATTCGCTGTGATTTCGTGCATCTGAGCTGATTCAAGACAGTCATATGCTCTATGTTCTGACTTTTTGCATTTGAAGCAAAGTTCTTTTTTAAACAACTTCTCTCTAGCAAAATCAACGTTCGATATTCTGAGTTTCTTTCATGCAGAGATTGAAGCTGAAGTCGCAGTAGTGATCATCATCAAGATGCTAGTGATAAAGCGAGTGACTTGAGTTGTTGATGTCTTGAGAGCTGAGCGAGCATTCAATTTCGTCAATCGAACGTTGACTTGCATGCAGATGTCAACGAATTCATTCAAATTCATAGTTCGTTCGTTGATCATGACTCGCTGAAGATCTGAGCTAATCTTATGCTGAAGATCATTTAATAAAGTTTCGTTATTGTACTCTAGTTTCGCACTAAGTCTCTGAAATTTCATTCAAAATTCATGAAAGAAGATCTTGTTTTGATACAGCTTCAAGAACTGTCGTTGAGTTGTGTGATGTCAATTGAAATCGTCGTACATCTTATTTATGATCAACAGTATCTCTTCTGCTTCAAGAAACAAGTTCGTAATCATGTTTCTCATTCTGAGTGCTATGTGTTTGATCGTCGTTTCACTGACTCGACTTTTCACATATGCAATCTTCATTTTTTCGATAGAAAAATGATTCTTATTCATCTTCAGCTTGTTTCGCATTCGAGACAATCAATTATTCACATTCTGCTTCGAATCTTTGAACAGAGATGAGTCAGATAGCTTAATCAACTTCGAGAATTGATCTTTTGAAATCGAAGTGCTTAGTCAACTTGATGTCGCTTCTAAATGATGTATAATCACGTTCTTTTTCTTCATCTCTTTCTGTAAACGCGTTTGAACAGCGTTCAACGTTGTCTGTGTAACTTTCAACTCGATGTTGATAGCTTTCAATTCAACGTTGATCTTGTTGACGTCATTCAACATCTGAATCATGTCATTGTAAGTCTCAATTTCGATGTCATGCTGTTGATACATGTACTTGATAAAGACAACGAGATCGTCTGCTTTATGAGCGCTTATTCAAGCATTCAGTTCAGTGCTGATGCTGATCTTGATTATTTCGTGATTGAAGAGCAACGCGTTCGTGTTCTCTTCTTTGATATTCAATGATGCATTCGTGTCTTCTTCTTCTGATGCTGTTTGATTCTGTGATAGAAGTGATTTTCTTTCAGCATCTTGAGTTTCATAGCGAGTCATGCTCACTGATTCTGATTTTACTTCTGTGCTTCTAGTCATTGTGTGAGTAGAAAATTGCTGATTGAAATTCAACTGAAATTTCTGATTTCAGTTCTAGAACAACGCGTTCATGTTCTTCTGTTCTTCTGTTCTGACGACGAGCTCAGTAAAGAGTTAGTCTAAAGCAATGTGTTCATGTTTTTCTGTTCTGTTCTAGAAATTTCTTGATTTCTAATGAGTCTTCTGAGCTCAATTTTCTGATTTCGATTCTGATTCAAGTTTGAGTGATGTAGCTTGTTTTTATATCGTCTACACGTTGATAGCAAGATTAATGAGCTTTGAACTAATGTTATGAGTCTGCATAAAGCGAATCATATGAGTATATTCTAACTAGAAGTTCAAAGCTGAAGAAGAAAGAAGATGCAACACGTTGTGAGTTTTACTCACGAAGGCACGCTAGATCGCTAGCGTGTCAACATCAGCTCTATACTAGTCTATGATAGTCTGACATGATCTATGTTAGACTAACTCGAAGTGCACAATCGCAACACATATCTTCAGAATTCACGATACTCAGATTCAGCAATAATCTCACTGTCATCAGCTATTTTTCTTTCATAGTCGCTCATTCTACTCTTTACTATGATTGATTGAATATGATGTTGTCAATCTCTTCAGTGACTAAGAAATACAATGATAATATGAAAGATTCGAATGAAAATGATCAACAGAGATTCTATTATTCTTTGCATCGAAGAAATAGCAAATATTTCTGAAGACTGTTCAAGTTTCTTTTTGAAGCAGCTGTTCTGAATAGCTTCAAACTGCACAAGCTATGAGATCTCATCTTCAAGCTGAAGCATAAAGACTTCGTTTTGCAATTAGCTTTGAAACTCATGCAGAATTTCTATGATAATGATCGTTTGCAAGAGTCAAAAGTCTTTATTACTACTTCGAATATGATCTATTCTTCGAAGCATCACTACATTAAGCTCGCTAAAAAGACTTATTGCACGTCATGTAGCAAACTGAAGAGAAAGAATTACACTCTGAAGCGCAAGGCTTTAGCTGAAATTTCTGACGTCAACGTCAATCAGCTCAGGAAGAAACGACGACAGCAAGATGCAGAGACTTCATGAGGCTGTTCTGCAGCAGAGTGCTTCAAACTAGTCTGTTGCAGACGATCGAAGTGCTGAACTGCTATGCATAGCACACTAGATTAATAGAAAATGAGAATATTCGGGTTCACTGTCAAGCTTCATTTTAATTGAATTCGGCGAGTCGACGACAGCGGGGTTCATTAAGCATCGGTACCTCATCAGGTCAAGCTGCTACCAAATTGGGCCTAGCTGTTGATCGTAGGGGGTGGTCGACCTTGTGGCGGTTAAAGGGATAGGTTCTGGCGGTCCTTTCGGCCCCGTCGGTCCCGGTAGCCCAGACCCCCCTGACAAGCCAGATTCCCCCTGAGACCCCTGTAATCTAGTCGGCCCTGTCGGGCCAACTGACCCCAAACAGTAAGTATGCCGTCTATAACACTGCCTGAAGCAACACATGACGTTACTAAATAACCATCAGCATTAAGCGATAGCAGCATACTCATGAATGGGATACTGACACTCCGCTATGGTGAGATCAACGAGACACAAGTCTCAGGCTGTGTATCCTGAGCGAAGACAGCAATAAGGATGCCAGATGGCATAATACAAAAGAGTGCGCCCCCATTGAAGAAGGCGTTATTCGTCCAAAGGAGTGAACCACTATTGCTGAGGGAAAAAGTTGTTGTAATGTCTCCAGGCGTAGAGCTGGGAGGAAAATTGGCGTATGAAGTTCCTGTGGAAGTCGAGAATTGTTCCGTGGTCCCATTGGCGAACTGGACGAGCAACTGCCCATTGTAAAGGCTATAGCTGCTCGCCTCCGAACATGACGAGGTTGCTCTGCCGTTGGAGGTGACAAATGTTCCTGCCTGACGCCGCCGGTGCCGTGCTAACTCGCTTTTCACAATCACTAGTGCGAAGCTCCCTGGAGGGTTTCGCATCAATGGTACGGTGTTGACTCTGCAATGACATTGGCAGGTACATCGACTTCAGTGCCTCAAAAACTGACACGTTTGACGATCTTGTTAGAATCTCCCTTGAAGTATAGGATGTAGTAAGATCGATGTTTGTTGAGGCATTGTCTATGGTAACTGTGAGGTCGGTATTGACCGGGAATGATTTGTTATACTCAATATGGGTTTAAATGTATATTGAGTACTCCACCACGTAAACCCTAGTCGGGGGATTTGTTCTTACTGCACACGCATCTTGTGCATCTGTAGGAGTAGCCAGAGACGTCAAGAATGCGAAAAGGCAAGGGCCGAACCAACGAAATCCGTGTCCGAAAAACATAGCTGATAACCGTACAGGAGAGGCCGAGTGGAGATGGTCGGTCAAGAAGAATACATAGCGGAATCACGAAGACCTGAGACAAAATTCGACAGATTGGCTGCCACATGGCAACGACCTGGTTGCGGGGTTCAAGCGTGGAATGTGTCGAAGAGCACGAGGTCTTCTGCAACCAACGACGAAATGCCATCACTCTACCCGCCACTATCAATTCGACCCACAGAACTGTTGCGCTGAGCATGGAAATTCTCCGAATTCGAAAGGAGGTTGCTATGTAGATTACCAGAACACGCGAAACGGAAAGGTCAATCGCTAGGGGAGCGATGCGAAAAAGTTAGCAGGCCCAAATGATCTTGAGATTGACTCATAAGGCGGAATCCGGGACATTGGCAACTAAAAGGGGATCTGCCGACCGAATTGAGGTGCATCGACGACGTCTATGGTTACAGACGCATCTATATCTCGAAGGCTTGTTCAATGTGACGTCTTCGTAATTCTGTCGACTTTGGAAGGCTGAAAATTAACAGTGGATAGAACAGCCTATTCGCATGACAAGTGACATCCGAGGCTT
>JAABUS010004436.1_pt1 | contig 20230 bp, 20 predicted proteins | sample 5560161 | NCBI WGS metagenome assembly JAABUS01 (sample SAMN10711885, study PRJNA513376) | rock metagenome | isolation source: Antarctica rocks | place: Antarctica: Victoria Land, Trio Nunatak nord | collected 2016-01-04 | reverse complement strand
GAGCATTCCGGTTAGGCCAGCGCGAGCGCTTGCCGCAGGCCGTGCTCGAACCCGGCGAGGCCGGTGGGGCGGCGCGCACGCCTTCGTCCCCCGAGGCCGTACGAAGACGGGCCGGGGAAACGCGGGCACGCGCGTCACCGCGCGGGCACTTCCGGGCCTGCCCATCGGACGCGTCGCACTCGCACCAAGCTTCGAAGTTACCTGCAAATCGGCATAAAACTCGCGGGGCAAAACCCCCTTCACGAGTTGCGAAGGTGTTCAGAGATGTACCCGTTTCGTACCCGCCTAGCAATCTCCGCTGTTGCCAACGCGGAGAAATCCCTGCAAATCAGTGGAAGCCAACGCGCGGACTCGAACCGCGGACCCCTTCATTACGAGTGGTGAGACGGACATCGGAAGATCCCTGCAAGATCGATTCTTGCGTTGAGCTTGGAGGGCGTGAACCCGCCATGAACCCGCTTATGCACGCCGTCCGTCGAACCTCGTCGTAGAACCGGGATGCATCCTGGGACCGCCTCGTGCTGCGCTCGGACGCCCGACGCGACAGTCATGAAAACGAGAAGTCCACCTGCTACGACTCCTGGACGATCTACGAGGCCGCAGGGGCGCGAACGCGCAGCGCCTTTCCGGCCCGGGCCATTTCCTTGGGCAAGTCGAACGTCGAGGCGGAACACCCAGCGTTCGGTGCCTACGTTTCGATGCTCGACGGCGGCATCAGATCGCCCTGGAGCGCCGCCTCACGGCGCTCATGATCGCGCTTGGCTAGCGCATCGGCATACCAATAGCCCTCGAGCGCGTCCGGGCTTAGCCTGCGGATCGCTTCCCTGTCAACCCCGAGAAACCGAGTGGGACCGTTTCCGCCGCACTTTTCGTCATTGTGACGGAACGGCTCATGCAACGCTCCGATAGTCAGTCGTATGAGGCGTTTTCGCAACCGACGCTGGACGGCCGCTGAGGGAGGAGCGGTGGTGTTCACACCCCGTCCGCCACGGAGGCGGCGGAAGCCGGAGCGCCTGCTGCCGTGGCTCACGTGGGCGACCGGCCGCTGTTCTCGCGGTTCCCGCCGCGGCGGTGAGCCTCAGCCAGCTGCTCGATCACGGGAACGTGAACGACTCCGCGGTCCGGCAGCCGGTGATCTGCCTCGGCGCAGTGGAGTGGCGCGACCACGGGCGTCCACCCGCGGCAGACCCAGGTGGGCGCTGGCGCAAAGCTCGACGATGGCGGTTGCGCTGGCGCAACTGCGAGCGCCATCCCGGCGCGTCCAAGGCGCTGCGCTTGCTGTCCTAATCGGTCGCGCCGTCGCCGCCGCGCGGCGGGGCTTCTCGGAGTGGAACCCCATCGGCCATGTGTCACCGCAGACGAGGCAGCAGTAATCCTCGGGTGGTGCGCCCATGTCCTGGATCGTTCCGTAGCGATCATGCTCGCAGTACGGCCCGCCCCGTCGCGACCCAGCGGTCGTAGATGTCGCCTACCTGGTCTGGTTGCACCTGAGCCATCGCATGGAACCTTGCTGATCGCCCTTTCACGGAGAGGGACACGGTCGGACTGCGTTGGCGCGGCGGCAGCGCCGGGAGCGTTCAGGCGCCCTGGCCGAGGTTGATCATCAGCCCGCCGTCCATGAAGTACGTGGCGCCGGTGACGTAGTCGCTGTCCGCGGAAGCGAGGAAGACCGCCAGTCGGCCGATCTCTGCCGGCTCCGCGGCGCGCTTCCAGGGGATGCTCTGAACCTGTTCCTCGAGGAGCTCGGGGTCGTCGATCGCCGCCTGGTTGAACGGCGTCAGGACCATCCCGGGGCCGAGGCTGTTGACGTTGATCTTGAGAGGCGCCAGCTCGAGCGCCAGGGTGCGGGTGAGCATGCGGAGGGCTCCCTTGGAGCAGTCGTAGTCGGCTCCGCCGGCGTTCGGGATGTTCTGGTGCACCGAGGTGACGTTGATGATCTTGCCGCCCGTCTCGCTGCCCGACTTGCGCAGTTGCACGTAGCGCCGGCAGCAGAAGAAAGCGCCATAGAGGTTGGTCCGGATGGCCTTGTCGAAGGTCTCGGTGGAGAGGTCGGCGACCTCGTCGCCGGAGGCGTCGACTCCCGCGTTGTTCATGAGGATGTCGACGCGCCCGAATTCCTTCACGGCGTCGTCGAAGAGCCGGCCGACCTGGTTCTCGTCGGAGATGTCGGCCCGGACGACGATCGCGCTGCGGCCCTGCGCCTCGACCTGCTGCCGGGTTTCCTCGGCGCCCTCTGCGTCGTCGAGGTAGTGCACAACGAGGTCGGCGCCTTCCTTGGCGAACTCGATCGCCGTCGCCTGTCCGATCCCCGAATCGGATCCGGTGATCAGGGCGATCCGGTCTTGCAGTCGTCCCGTCATGACGCCTCCTTTGGTGTCTGCTTCTGTTCTGCCCCCGCCTCGGTCAGGCGCCACGCCGCGTTGACGAGCCCGACGTGCGAGAACGCCTGCGGGTAGTTCCCCAGGAGCTCCTTGCGGTCGGGATCGGCCTCCTCGGCCAGGAGCCCGAGGTCGTTGGCGTAGGCGCTCGCCCGCTCGAACCACTCCTCCGCGCGGGCGAGCTCGCCGCCCAGAGCGAGACACTCGACGAGCCAGTAGGTGCAGATGAGGAAGCCCATCGGGTCGTCGGGCCAGCGGCGGACGAGCCCGATGTCGCCGAGCTCTCGCTCGATCGCCTCGATCGTCGCCCACATCCGCTCGTCGCGAGCGGGGAGGAAGCGCACGAGCGGCAGCACGAGGACCGAGGCATCGAGGTCGTCGGAGCCGAAGGCGCCGGTGTAGGCTCCGGCCCGCTCGCTCCAGGCCTTGCTCAGCACGGCGATGCGAACGCGTTCGCGGGCCTCCTCCCAGCGTTCGACGTCGACTCCGTCGCCCAGGAGCGGGGCCAGTCGGACCGCGCGGTCGAGGGCGACCCAGCACATGACCTTGGAGGAGACGTACTGGCGCCGCTGGTCACGGGCCTCCCACATTCCGGCGTCGGGCTCGCGCCAGGTCGAAGCGGCCCGGTTCGCCAGCGTGACGAGCAGCTCGCGCGTGGGCTCGTCGAGCTCGCCGAGCTGTTCGCGCAGCTGCTCGACCGCGTCCAGGACCTCACCCAGCACGTCGAGCTGCTCCTGGTCCCACGCAGCGTTTCCGACCCGCACCGGCCGGCTGTCGCGAAAGCCGGGCAGGTGGGCGAGCTCGTGCTCGGCGAGGTTCCGCTCACCCTCGACGCCGTACATGATCTGGACGCGCTCGCCCTCCGCCAGGTGACCGGCGGCGTCCGCGATCCACCGGAAGAGCCGGTTCGCCTCGTCGGGGCACGCCGCGATCCACAAGGAGCGGACCGTCAGGCTGAGGTCGCGCAGCCAGGCGTAGCGGTAGTCGAAGTTGAGATCCGCGCCCACCCGCTCCGGCAGGGAGGTCGTCGCGGCCGCCACCACAGCGCCGGTCGGCTGAAAGGTCAGTCCCTGCAGCACCAGGGAGCTGCGTCGAACGGCATCCCGATGACGCCCCTGATAGCCGTCGTGCAGCTGCGCCCACGACTCCCAGCCGGCGAGCGTGTCCTCGAGCGTGGGCTGGTCTTGCGTTTCCGTCGCGGGCGATCCTCCGGACGAGGGCGTGAAGACCAGCCTGAACTCGACCTGTTCGCCGGCATGGACGGTGAAGCGACCCCTGGCGAAGCCGCGGCTCGGTGAGAGCGTGATCCCGCCGGTGAGGGTCAGGGCGACCGGCCCGCCCCGCGCGACGACGCCACCCTCGGAGCCGAGGACGTTGGGGACGGTCAGCCCGTACTCCATGCGTGGAGCGAACTCGGTGACGAGCTCGACAGCGCCGCGGGATCCCTCGACCCGCCGCAGCAACACATGCGGGCTCCGAAGCCCGATCTCGTGGCCACGCGCCCCCGGCGCGAGCCCGAGCGCGTCCGACACGGTCACCTCGCCGCCCGCCGTCGTGAAGACGGTTCGCAGCACCAGAGAGTCGGGCAGGTAGTGGCGCCTCGACTCGAAGGCGGCCGACGGGCACAGCGACCAATGGCCGGCGTCCGGGCCGAGCAACCGACCGAACACCGACGGGGAATCGAAGCGCGGAACGCACCACCAATCCACCGAACCGGCGCGATCGATCAGCGCAGCCGATTGACAGTCGGAGACGAACCCGTAGTCCCCGATCGAGCTTGGTCGCCCGCCCGAGTCACCCATCTAGTGCTACGGCCCTGTTCCGCCGAATGTCCGTCGACCTGGCGGTCGCGCCTGCCGCACCGCTCTTCTCGACGACGTGATGGTGCTCGTGGGTCTCGAGGATCCGCTCGGAGTCACCCGAGAGGATCTCGTGATCGAGAGCGATCAGGAACCAGGCCGAGTTGGAGCGAACGTGCTCGTACTCGCTCGTGAGCAGTGAGATGAGATCGGCGCACGAGTCGTCGCCGCATTCGCAGACATACTCGATCGGTCCGGGCTCAAAGGGGCCGAGTCGCTCGCTCAGACGCTCGTTCGACCGGCGAAATACCGTCTGGTTCGCGGCAAAGCGCCGCTCGCGGAGAGAACCCACACCGTCGCCGTCAGCCATCAGAGCTCCCTCGTGTCACGCACTGTTCGAATCCGGCAGCGAGATCGCGTCGCAAAGCAACATAGGCGCCGGCCGAGCGAGCCGCCGGGTTGTGAGCAGACCTGAATCTCCTCTAGTCACTCGCTCATCCCCGGAGCACACCGAAGAGTCCTTTCTCACCCGCGCTCGCGTCCTTCCGTAGCAGCTCGTCGATCTCGACGCCCACGAGGAAGATGATCGAGGCCGTGTAGAGAAACGCTGCGAGCACGAGGAACACAGTGAGGGCCCCGCTCGCGGAGGTGAAGTCGGCGAACGAGCCGACGTACCAGGCGAAGAGCAGCGACTGGACGATCCACGCCGCCACGACGGTGACCGCGCCGACGCTGGCCCACCGCACCTGTCTGCGCTCCGCCGGGCCGTAGCGGACGAGCAGGCCGACCGCGAGCCCGAGTGCGAGGACGGCAAACGGCCATCGGAGCACGAGCAGGAGAAGGTGGATCGCCCCGCTGCGATCGATCCGCGGGCCCACCGTGACCGCCAGCACCGAGAGCACGACGGCGCCGGTCACGCAGACGGCGAGCACGAAGGAGAGACTCCAACGTCGCAGCAGCGACCGCTTCTCGTCGGCCTCGTAGATCGAGTTCATGCCGCCCATGCAGGCACGCACCAACCCGGAGACGTACCAGAGGAGCAGGGCGCCCGCGAAGCTGGGCAGCGCCGGGCTCCCTTCCGTCATGATCTTGCCGACGGCGGTGTCGATCGCGACGAACACCGTCGGCGTGAACTGCTGCGAGACGCCCTCCCTGAGCGAGTCGTCCCAAACGTTCGAGAGCCCCAGGACGCCGGGCAGGGCGATCCCGAAGAGCGCGAGCGGGACGAGCGCCTTCAGGGCCTGGAACGAGATCGCGCTCGCATTGTTCAGGATACGGTGCCGGTCGAAGAGGTCGACCCAGAGGCGCAGCGCCGCACCGGCGCGTTCCCGAAGCGGCAGAGGCCTCGCAGTCATGGTTCGAGGCGTCTCCAGAGACGCCGGTTGGAAACCGCAGCGCGCGCTAAGTTCGCCGCGACCGGCCCCGCGCGGATGCATCTTGGTAGGAATGGCTCGCCGGCTTCGGCGCCTGGTCGGCCGTCGTCAAACGCCATGAGCGACTCGTCGGAACATGCGTGATCCTTTCGCGTGATCGACATCGAGGCCTGTTCTCTCGCGACTCCCCGCTCGGGACCGGGAGAAACGGATGTGAGCGAAGCCCAACTCGGCGCTCACGTGACGCTCACACGAGCAGCGCAATACTCGGCCGAGCGCGGCTGAAGACGCTCGCCCCGATGTGTGAGCAAATCTACACGCGACGCTCACGAGCTGCTCAAGACGCGCATAGACCATGCGCCGTCACAGCCCGGGCTTGACAACGGAGGGAGAGGGTTCGCATGAGCTGGAGAGATCGAAGGAGACTCGTTGTACTGCTCCTGGCGCTGACGGGGTCGCTCGCGGTCGCCGCGTCCGCGCTCGGCCAGGAGATCACACCGCCGCCGCCGTCCGTCGGGACGAACGTCCCGGCGACCTATTTCGGCCCGTTCCCGTCGCAGATCGACAGGAAGCTCGTCGGGCCGGTGCAGCTCCTCCGCTCGGGAACGCTCGACGTGCGCAAGGCCACGATCGAGATCCCGCTCTACCTGGGGCATCTCGAGGACGGCCGCAACGTCTGGTACATCCTCACCGACACGACCGACAAGGACAACGCGGAGGCTCTCGGCCTGAACCATTCCGCGAAGCTCCACTACGGGAACGTCGGGAAGGCGACCCGCGTCGGCCGGCTGACCAAGGAGGCCGGTCTGATCTTCGACAAGGGCGCGGTCGACTTCTCGCCCAAGCGGACGGTCGTTCCAGGCAAGGGCGCGAACGCCTTCCCGCCGAGCGTCGCCACTCCCGGCTCGGTCGGTGACGAGGAATACACGCCGTTCGTCCGGATCGAGAACGCCGGCGGGCACGTCTATAACGCGCCGGTCGTTGCCTTCGACAAGACGGCGGCCCAGATCCGCGCCTGCAACGGCAAGCCGAATTACGACCTCGTGCACGACCGGGTCGCCAAGATCTGCCCCAAAGGGAACGGCGGCGGCACCGTGACGATCAAGCTGACCCCGATCTTCAGCTTCGCGAAGCCGTCGCTCTACATGAGCATGGAGGCCTCGGATCCGCTGGTCGCGGCGCTCGACCAGGCGACCCTCGCCACGGCGATCGGCGACCTGCCGGTCGGTCGCGACGACAGCGTCTTCAGCGCGATCGAGCGGCTGTTCGTGATCGCGAATGGTCCGACCGGGAAGCTGAACCCGCAGAGGCAGGGCCTCAACAGCGCCCTGATGGACAACCTGCCGCCGCTCAATCTCGTCGGCGGACTCCCGACCGTCGCGCTCGACTACAGCCCGGCCTGGGATCTCAACCTCGGCTTCTGGACGGCGGAGGCGATCCGCAAGGGCTACCGCTCCCGCGTAATCGACGAGTTCCAACTGCTCAGCCTGGTCGTCGGCGGCCACGTCACCGGACCGGGTGGGAAGCCCTTCGGCTCCACGGGCATCGTCGTCAACTGCCCAATCGTCGCGCGGCTCCTCTAGCGAGGGCACCACCAGCAGGCCCGTGCGGCGGGAGGTCTCGAGCCTCTCGCCGCACGGCGGGCGCGCGTCGGATCAGACCGCCACGAGCTTGTAGCCGACCTCGCGCACCGTCACGAGCCGCGTCGGATGCGAGGGGTCGGTCTCGATTTTCTGCCGCAGGTTGTGGACGTGAACGTCGCACGCGCGGGCGTCGCCGACGTAGAGCGTGTCCCAGAGGTGCTCCATCACCTGCTCGCGGGAATAGACCTGCTCGGGCCGCTCGGCCAGGTAGACGAGCAGCTTCAGCTCGGAGCGGGTCAGTTGCACGGGCACGCCGTCGATCTCGACGCGGTAGCGCGCGAGGTCGATCCGGAGGCCGCCGATCTCCCGGACGGCTCCCGCCATCGCAGTCCGCTCGAAGTCGCGGCGCCGCAGGATCGCATGCACCCGTCCGACGAACTCGGCGACCGAGAACGGCTTCGTCACGTAGTCGTCGGCCCCGACCTCGAGCCCGAGCACGCGATCGAGCTCGGCGTCTCTCGCGGTCAGCATCATGATCGGGACGATGCTCTTCGTCCGGAGGCGCCGGCACACCTCGGTTCCGGAGAGCCGAGGCATGGCGATGTCGAGAACGATCATGTCGTAGGGCTCCCTTTGCGCCGCCTCGAGCGCCGCCTCTCCGTCCGACACCGCGTCCACCTCGTAGCCCTCGGCCGAGAGCGCGTAGACGAGGGTGTCGAGGATGTCCTGCTCGTCGTCCGCGATCAGGATCCGGCCGCTCATCCGGGCCTCGCGAGCGGAAGCGTGACGGCGGCACGCGTGCCCTCGCCCACCTCGGAATGCACCTCGATCGTGCCGTTGAGGGCGCCGATTGCCTGGCCCACGATCGCGAGGCCGAGCCCGAAGCCGTTCGGGTCGCGTGTTCCGCCGCGATAGAAGCGATCGAAGATGCGGGCCCGCTCTTCAGTGGAGATTCCGGAGCCTGTGTCGACGAGCTCGATCGAGACCCGCTCGTCGTCGAGCGCTCTGGCGGTGATCGTGATCCGGCCGCGCTCGGTGTGCTTCGCCGCGTTGGCGGCGAGGTTCGAGAACACCTGGTCGACGAGGTCGCGGTCGGCGTGGACGAGGAGCCCGCGCGGGCAGCTCACCTGCACCTCGACTCCTTCGGCGGCACCGAGGGAGACGCCGATCTCCTCGAGCAGCGGGCAGAGCTCGACCGGCGAGCGACGCACATCCTCCTCCCCCGTCTGCGCCCGGGCGAGCACGAGCAGCGAGCGGGAGAGCCGGGCGAGCCTCTCCGACTGGCGGTCGATGATCGCCAGGAAGCGATCTCGATCCTCCGGTCGCTCCTTCGCGCCCTGCATGAGGACCTCGACGGCACCGGAGATGGCGGCCACCGGCGTCCGCAGCTCGTGGGCGGCGTTCGCGACGAACTCGCGCTCGGCTCGCTCGCGGAGCTCGAGCGCCGAGACGTCGGTGACGACGAGAAGAGCGGTGCGGAAGCCCTCACCGGCCGGGATCCCGTAGAGCGTGTACGAACGGTCGGGATCGGGCGCGACGCGAGCCCGGCACACGTCGGTCTCGGCCCCGAAGAGGTCGGCGCAGAAGCCGCGGAGAGGGAAGTCCGGCCAGGGATCGGGAAGCGCCTCGCCCTCGGCGAGTCCTTCGAGGAGTCGAAGGGCAGCCTGGTTGGCCGCCTCCACCCGCAGGTCGGGGTCGATCGTGAGCACGCCCTGATCGAGCCGCTCGAGCGTCCTGCGCAGCCGTAGCCGCTCGGTCTGGATTCCCTCGAACGACCCCTGCAGGCGCACCCGCATCCGGTCGAACGACTCGGCCAGCATCCCGATCTCGTCAGCGAGGCGCGAGTCGATCCTGAGCGAGAAGTCACCCCCTTCGATCGCGCGGGCGGCCTTCGCGATCCGGCGCAGCCGCCGGGCGATCAGCGTCGCGATCAGGAGGCCCGCGAGACCGCCGAGCAGGATCGCCCACCCGACCGCCGAGGCGATCTGGTCACGGATCATCGTCATCGTCGTCCCGTAGCCGGGCTGGAGGGAGTAGGTCAGGAGCGCGCTCGCCTGATCCCACGGCATCGGCAGCGCGACGACCGTGACGCGGCCCTGCTCGTAGGAGCGGACGTAGCGCCTGCCGTCGATCGCCGCATCGACCGCGACCTTCGCGCCGGGGACCGCGTCGAGCTCGGTCTGAGCGGTGCGGTCGGCGCTGACCGGGTTCCCCTCGCTGTCGAAGAGGAAGAGCGCGAGCCGCCGGCGGGTTGAGACAGCCTCGATCGCGTCGTCCACGTTCCCCCGAGGCAAGGCCCGGCGCACCGCCGTGGCCGCCGCCACGCTCTGCTCGACCGCGCGGCGCTCGGCGTCCTCGCGAAACGCCTTCTCCGACCGGTTTGCCATTCCCTGCGCGACCGCGACGGCCGTGCCCGCGGCGACGAGGGCGAAGGCGAAGCCGAGCCACCACCGCATGCTCAGGCTCCAGGAGCGCACGGGGAGGTATTGCCCTCCAGCAGCGTCGGAACCCGATTTCGCGGCCGTGTTAGCGAATCTTAAGATCTTCGAGACATCCTGCTCAGATCCCGCCTTCAGCATCGAGTCACCTCAACCGACGTACGAACCAAGGGGGATCCATGAATCGGAAAGGTCTGCTGACGGCGGCGCTCGCCGTCTGCCTGCTCGCGCTCGGAGCTTTCGGCGGCTCCGGCAGCGCGGGCGCTGCGACAGGAAGCGGCTTCGTCTACACGATGTCCAACGCGGGCTCGGGGAACAGCGTCATCGCCTACACGCGGGCGGCCGACGGCACGCTCACGCCGAACGGGACGTACGCGACAGGCGGTCGTGGAACCGGTCAGCCGCGGCTCGGCTCGCAGGGCCCGGTGATCCTGACGAACGACAACCGCTGGCTCCTCGTCGCCAATCCGGGCAGCGACGACGTGTCCGTCTTCGCGGTCGCCGCGAACGGCACCCTGACGCTGACCGACGTCGAGCCCTCGAACGGGGACCGTCCGGAGAGCATCACGATCCGCGGCAGCCTCGTCTACGTGCTCAACACCGGCGCGCCGAACAACATCTCCGGCTACACCCTCGACGGGAGCGGCAACCTGACCAGGTTGCGCGGCTCGATCAGGGAGCTCAGCCGGGAAGGCGCCCTGCCCGCGCAGGTGCAGTTCAGCCCCGACGGGCGCACGCTCGTCGTCACCGAGCGGACGACCGGCCTGATCGACACCTTCAAGATCAATCCCACGGGCCGGCCGAGCGACGTGATGCCGCATCCAGGGAGCGGGATCGGCCCGTTCGGCTTTGCCTTCCGCTCCGACGGCGTCTTCGTGGTCACGGAATCGTTCGACGGCGCAGCAGGGGCGGCTGCGGCTTCCTCGTACACCCTGGCGGGCGGCTTCCGGCTGATCTCGGGCACGGTCGGCGACACGCAGACCGACGTCTGCTGGGCCGTGATCTCGACTGACGGGCGCTACTCCTACATCACGAACAACGGCAGCGGCACGATCTCGAGCTACACGGTCGCGGCCGACGGCAGGATCGCGCTCCTGCAAGCCGTTGCCGGAGTGACCGGCGTACCCGGCGGCTTCGGAACCCGCGACGCCGACTTCGACGACAGCGGCGCCTATCTCTACGCGATCGACGTCGGGACGCTCACGGTCTCCGCGTTCCGCGCGAACGCCGACGGCACGCTGACGAAGCTGGCGGCCTACGGCGGCCTCCCGTCCACCTTCGCCGGCCTGGCCGCGAGCTAGGCACAGCGGGTCGGGAGCGGGCGCGAGCCCGCTCCCGACTCCCGGAGAGAGGAGAGCGTGGCGGAATTGTCAGAGAACGTTAATTCCCGCCGTGCAGGCAACCTGAAAGCTGCCGGGACGTGACGGCGACCTCTCTCCAGAGCGTCCAAGGCCTCAAGCTCGAGCGGTTCTTCGGCGAGCTGGGAGGGAAGGCCGAGCATCTCCTCTGCACGTCGGACGTGGAGCCCTATCGCCTGCGCGACCTGCTCGAGCTGGCCGACGACGAGCTGCGCGTGGAGTGGGATCGGCTCGCCCTCGGCTACACGGATCCGGGTGGGATGCCGGCGCTGCGCGAGGAGATCGCAGGCATGTACGCGAGCATCGAGGCCGACGACGTCGTCACCTTCGCCGGTGCGGACGAGGCGATCTTCCTTGCCCTGAACGCAATCTTGCGCCCTGGTGACCACGCCGTCGTGATCTGGCCCGCGTATCAGTCGCTGCATGAGGTCGCCCACGTCCGCATCCCGCCCGGCGGCGCAACGAGCGTGCACACGCATCCCGGGCCGGAGCTGATCTACCAGTTGACCGGCCGGATTCTCTACCAGAACGCGCTGATCGGGACCGTCGAGCTCGGCCCGGCTGGCCCGGAGGGCATCCCGCCCGGTACGGCGGTGCAGAAGCGCAACCGCTTCGACGCGGACGCGGAGTTTCTCTCGTGGTTCCTCGTCGATCCGGAGGAGCCGTTCGCCCCGGGCGCGGAGTTCCGGACCTAGGGCTCCGATTCGTGTGAGCAAATCTTCACGCGCGGCCTGCATATCGATCGCGCCCGGCGGAGAACCCACTTGACTAACGACAAGGAGCGGAGATGAGCACCACCACCGCGGACTTCCTGCTCGAGCGCCTCTCGAGCTGGGGCGTGCGTCGCATCTATGGCTACCCCGGCGACGGGATCATCGGGATCATGGGCGCGCTCGACCGAGCTTCCGACTCGCTCGAGTTCGTGCAGGTGCGCCACGAGGAGATGGCCGCCTTCATGGCGTGCGCGCACGCGAAGTGGACGGGCGAGGTCGGCGTCTGCCTGGCGACCTCCGGGCCCGGGGCGATCCATCTCCTGAACGGCCTCTACGACGCGAAGCTCGACCATCAGCCCGTGCTCGCGATCGTCGGCCAGCAGGCCCGCGCCGCGCTCGGCGGGAGCTACCAGCAGGAGGTCGACCTGACGACGCTCTTCAAGGATGTCGCGCACGAGTACGTGCAGATGGCGGTCGAGCCGAGCCAGATGCGCCACCTCGTCGACCGGGCGATGCGGATCGCGCTCGCCGAGCGGACCGTGACCTGCCTGATCGTCCCGAACGAGCTCCAGACAGAGGAGGCCGCCGAGCCGGCACGCGCTCACGGCACGATTCACTCCTCGCCCGGCTGGAGCCCGCCGCGGGTGATTCCGACCGACGCCGACCTCCAGCGCGCCGCCGAAGTCCTGAACGCGGGCGAGAAGGTGGCGATCCTGGTCGGCGCGGGCGCCCTGGCGGCGACCGACGAGGTGATCGAGGTCGCGGACCTCCTCGGCGCCGGCGTCGCGAAGGCGCTCCTCGGCAAGGCCGCCGTGCCGGACGAGCTTCCCTTCGTCACCGGCTCGATCGGCCTCCTCGGGACGAAGCCGAGCTGGGATCTGATGACGGACTGCGACACGCTCCTGATGGTCGGGACGAGTTTCCCGTACTCCGAGTTCCTGCCCGAGGAGGGCCAGGCGCGCGGCGTCCAGATCGACATCGACGGACGCATGCTCGGGATCCGCTACCCGACCGAGGTCAACCTCGTCGGCGATAGCGCCGAGACGCTGCGGGCGCTGATCCCGCTCCTCCAGCGCAAGGAGGACCGCTCGTGGCGGGAGGAGATCGAGAAGAACGTCGCGGGCTGGTGGGAGGTGCTGGAGGCGCGCGCGATGAACGACGCCGACCCGATCAACCCTCAGCGCGTCTTCTGGGAGCTCTCCTCGCGCCTGCCCGACGACTGCATCATCTCCTCGGACTCGGGCTCCTCGGCCAACTGGTACGCACGCGACCTCAAGCTCAGGCGCGGGATGAAGGCCTCGCTCTCGGGGACGCTCGCGACGATGGGGCCGGGAGTGCCCTACGCGATCGCCGCGAAGTTCGCGTACCCCGAGCGGGTCGCGATCGCGCTCGTCGGCGACGGGGCGATGCAGATGAACGGGCTCGCGGAGCTGCTCACGGTCGCGAAGTACTGGGAACGCTGGAGCGACCCGCGCCTTGTCGTGCTCGTCCTTCACAACGGCGACCTGAATCAGGTGACCTGGGAGCAGCGGGCGATGGCGGGCGACCCGAGGTTCGATGCCTCGCAGGACGTGCCCCACTTTCCCTACGCGCGCTTCGCGGAGCTGATCGGGCTGAAGGGGATCCGGGTCGACGAGCCGGAGCAGGTCGGGCCTGCCTGGGACGAAGCGCTCGCCGCCGAACGACCGGTCGTGCTCGAGGCGATCACCGACCCGGAGGTGCCGCCGCTGCCGCCGCACATCACCTTCGACCAGGCCCGGGCCCTGATGTCGGCCCTCCGCAAGGGCGACTCGGGAGCGCGCGGGATCGTCCGGCAGAGCTTCAAGGACAAGATCCAGGAGTTCCTGCCCCACCGATGAGCGGCGCGATGGCCACCCGAGTCCGGCGCGAGCTCACGGTGGAGAGACTCGGCGTGGGCGCCTATACGATTCCGACGGACGCCCCGGAGTCGGACGGCACGATCGAGTGGGACTCGACGACGATCGTCGTCGTCGAGGCACGGGGCGGAGGCGAGATCGGGCTCGGCTACACCTATGCGGACGTCTCCGCTGCGGCGCTCGTGACCGAACGGCTGGCGCCGCTCGTCTGCGGGCTCGACGCGACGGCGGTGCCGCATGCCTGGGAGAGGATGGTCGCGGCGGTTCGGAACATCGGCCGGCCGGGAATCGCCTCGACCGCGATCGCGGCGGTCGACTCGGCGCTCTGGGACTTGAAGGCGCGTCTGCTGGGCATCCCGCTCGTCGCGTTGCTCGGCCTCGTCCGCGAACGCGTCGAACTGTACGGGAGCGGCGGCTTCACCTCCTATTCGGACGCGCAGCTCGAGCGCCAGCTCGGCGGCTGGGCAGAGGACGGCTTCGGCAGCGTCAAGATGAAGATCGGGCGCGAGCCGGCGCTCGACCCGAGGCGTGTCGCCGTCGCACGGGCCGCGATCGGGACCGCCAGGCTGATGGTCGATGCCAATGGCGCACTCGACCGGAAGCTGGCGCTCGCGCTCGCGGAGCGTCTTGCCGAGCTCGACGTCGCGTGGTTCGAGGAACCCGTCTCCTCCGACGACCTCGCCGGGCTCCGGCTCCTGCGCGACCGGGCCCCCGCCGGAATGGAGATCGCGGCGGGCGAGTACGGCTATGACCTCCCGTACTACCGGCGCCTGCTCGACGCCGGCGCGGTCGACGTGCTCCAGGCAGATGCAACCCGCTGCGCCGGCATCACCGGCTTCCTCCGCACCGGCGCGCTCTGCGAGGCATATGGGATCCCGCTCTCCGCGCACACCTCGCCTGCGCTCCATCTGCACCCCTGCTGCGCCGTCGGGCCGCTCCGAGATCTCGAGTACTTCCACGATCACGCGCGGATCGAGCGGCTGCTCTTCGACGGGATCGTGGAGCCGGCCGAAGGCGAGCTCAGGCCGGATCTCGACCGGCCGGGCAACGGACTCGAGCTGAAGCGCGCCGACGCGGCCCGGTACGCCGCCTAACAAGGGAGAAGAGCGATGGGGAGCCGGAGTGGACGTCTCTGGAGGAACATCAGGCGAGGGCGGATGCAGCGGACGCTCTCGGCCGCGAGCGCCGCGGCGGTGCTGCCGCTCGGAGTCGAGATCTACTTCGAGCACTATCGCGGCTCGTTCGGGGACAAATGGATGTGGACGCCGATCGCCCTGACCCCGCCGCTCGCGCTCGCCGGCGTGGCCGGCGTCTTCTCCGAGCGCGCGGCGACCCGCTGGCTCCCCGCGCTATCGGCGCTCTACGCCCTGGACGGACTGATCGGGGTCGCCACGCACATTCGAGGTGTCCGGCGCAAGCCCGGCGGGTTCAAGGAGCCGCTTTACAACATCGTGATGGGCCCGCCACTCCTCGCGCCCGGTTCGCTCGTCATGGTCGGCGCTATCGGGCTGCTGGCAGCGGTCGTCGAGCGGGAGCGCCTGTGAGCCCCGATTTCAGTGGCGCGGGTCATCTGCCGAAGCGGGCCGGCGCGAACCAGATGGACCCGGACGAGCTGCCCCGCCAGCGGCGGGGCACAACGCCGCAGATGCACGGTCGCTATCCCGACTTCAACGTGCTCTCGTTCACCCGCCACTGGGACGAGCTGACGCGCACGCTGATCCTGAACAGGGTCTCGAGCCCACCGCCGCGCCGCTTCTTCGACGACCCCGAGGCCGAGACGTTGACCGCCTTCTGCGACACGGTGCTGCACCAGACCCGCGAGCCGCGGATCCCGGTGCTCGCCTTCGTGGACGAGAAGCTGCATACCGGCCGCCTCGACGGTTTCCAGTACGTCGACATGCCGGACGACGGGGAGACGTGGCGGCAGCTCGCGCGAGCGCTCGACGAGGAGGCGCGCGCCAGAGGGGGAGACTCGTTCGGCCGCGTCTCCGAGGAGCTCCGCCTCGAGATCTGCGGCGCCCTCGCCGATGGTGAGCTGGAGGAGGGCCTATGGGCGCCGATCCCGCGCGTCTTCGAGGTGGCAATGCGGGCGATTCTCGCCGCGTTCTACTCGCACCCCTGGGCCTGGAACGAGATCGGGTTCCCCGGCCCTGCATATCCGCGCGGCTACAGCCGTCTCGGCGTCGACCAGCACGAGGAGTGGACGGAGGACGAGGCGTTCGAGGTCGACCCCGTCAGCGACGTGGTGGAACGCGGCCTCGAGTGAGCGGCGCGAAGCTCTTCCTCAAGGGCTCGTTGCGGCCGCCCGAGAACGACTCGGCCTGGCTCCTCGACGTGCACCGGCGGGGGCTCCCGAACCGGGGCCGGATGGCGAGCTACCGCGACGAGGACGAGGTCGACCTCCTGGTGGTGGGCTGTGGCGCGGGCGGCAGCGTGCTCGCGCAGCGCCTCGGGCGGGCGGGCTGGCGCGTCGTCGTGCTCGAGAAGGGCCCCTTCTGGGACCCGGACGAGGACTGGGTGAGCGACGAGGAGGGGTCGCACGCGCTCTACTGGAACGAGAAGCGAATCGTCGGCGGCGAGGATCCGGTGGAGCTGGGAAAGAACAACTGCGGCCACGGCGTCGGTGGGTCGATGGCGCACTTCGCCGGCTACGCGCCCCGCTTCCACCCGTCCGACTTCGAGGTGCGGACGCGCGACGGCGTCGGCGCCGACTGGCCGATCTCCTACTGGGACCTGAAGGCGTCCTTCGAGCGCGTCGAGCGCGAGCTGCCGGTGGCCGGCCAGCACTGGCCGTGGGGCGACCCGCACGGCTATCCGCACGGGCCGCACCCGATCACCGGCGCCGCCGAGCGCGCCTGGGCGGGCGCGCGGGCCCGCGGGATCGAGATGCGCGTCGGCCCGGTCGCGATCACGAACGGCGTCTTCGGGAACCGGCCTCACTGCATCTACCGCGGCTTCTGCCTCCAGGGGTGCAAGGCGAACGCGAAGGCGAGCCCCCTCGTCACGCACGTACCGGACGCGATCGAGCACGGCGTCGAGATCCGCGCCGGGAGCATGGCCGTCCGGATCGAGATCGACGAGAGCGGTCGCTGCACCGGCGTCACCTACGTGCGCGAGGGGCGCGAGCACCACCAGCGCGCCGCCCTCGTCGCGGTTGCCGGCTACGCGATCGAGACCCCGCGCTTGCTCCTCAACTCGACGAGCGCGCGCTATCCGAACGGGCTTGCCAACAACGACGACCAGGTCGGCCGCTACGTGATGGTGCAGGGCGCGCCGCAGGTCGCCGGCCGCTTCCCCGAGCGGCTCTCGATGTACAAGGGCCCACCGCCGGAGGTCTCCTCCGAGCAGTTCTACGAGACCGACGAGTCGCGTGGGTTCGCGCGAGGATTCTCGATCCAGTCGGTCGGCCCGCTGCCGATCGGCTGGGCTGAGCACGTGCGCGCCGACGGGCACTGGGGCGCCGCCCTGCGCGAGTACATGCGCGACTACAACCACTGGGCCGTCCTCGGCGCCCTCTCCGAGCTGCTCCCCCTCCCCGACAACAGGGTCACGCTCGCAGACGAGACCGATCACAACGGGATGCCGATCGCTCGCTTCGACTACACCCAGTGCGACAACGACCGTGCCAACATCGCCTACGCGACGAAGGTCATGCACGAGATCTGGGACGCGGCGGACGCGCAGGACGTGCTCACGATCGACCGGTACGCGCACCTCGTCGGCGGCGCGCGGATGGGAATCTCGCCGCAAGAGAGCGTGATCGACTCCGACCACCGTGCCTGGGGGATCCCGAACCTGCTCGTGGCCGACGGCAGCGTGATGCCGACGCAGGGCGCCGCCAACCCGGCGCTCGCGATCATGGCGCTCGCCGACCGGCTCGCGGGACTCCTGCAGGCGAAGCGCGTCCGGGCCGAGCGTCCGCCCCGGCGGGGTCTCGTGGCCGCGATCGATTCGACGGAGGCCTCCGCTGCGTGAGGACTTGAAGACCGGCGGGACGTTTCCCGACCTCGAGCTGCCCGATCACGCGGGCAATCCGCGGCGGCTCTCCGAGCTCGCGGGCGGCGATCCACTCGTTCTCACCTTCTACCGCGGCTGGTTCTGCCCGAAGGAGCAGTCGTTCTTCCGGCGGTTGGTCGAGTTCCAGGACGAGGTCGAGGTCGCCTACACGCGCATGGTCTCGGTCAGCGTCGACCCGCCCGAGGTCGAGTCCGCGTTCCGCGCCGGGCTCGGGGCGCGCTGGACGTTCCTCTCGGACGCCGAGCGCCGCTATCTCCACGAGCTCGACCTGCTCGAGACGACGGACACGATCCACCACCCGTATGTCCCGACCGCGTTCACGCTGTATCCCGACCTGACGATCTGCTCGGCCTGGAACGGCTACTGGGTCTGGGGGAGGCCGTCGCTCGAGGAGTTGCGCCGGGATCTGCGCACGATCACGAAGGCGATCCGGCCCGACTGGGAGGTATCGAAGGAATGAGCTGGTGTTGGCTCGCACGCGTCGGCGAACGGCCCCGGAACGCACTCGCGGTCGCCGAGCTGTCAGCCGGCGGCTACCTCGCCGCCTTCGCGTCCGACGCGGACCCGCCTTCGGGCGAGCGGAAGGTGGACGCCCGCGCAATCGATCCGGAAGGTGCTCCCGCGCTCGCCTCGCTCGTGCTCCCGCCCGACGGGGTCACGATCCTCTTCGACGACCCCGCGGTCAGCGGGGCGCTCCGGGGGGCGCTCGCAGCGCCGTGGCCCGACGTGCTCTCGACACTCGTCGTCGAGTCGAGCCGCTTCGCCGGCGCGCTCACCGCCGTGCGCGACGGCGACCGGGCGCGGCTCGCGTCGGACCCGTTCGCCCGGATCTTCCCGGCCGAGCTCGTCGAGGTCGGCCCGGGATTGCTCGGCCGGACGCCCGCCCCGACCGGCCCGGTGATCCAACGTTACGGCGGCGGGAACCCGTGGCCGTGGGACCGTTTCTAGCATCGAACACGAGAGGGGAAGCACAGATGAACGGAAAGACGCCACTTGCAGCGGTCGCCCAGGGCCTCCTGGCCGGACTGATCGGGAACGCGATCTTCACCGGCTATCAGATGCTCCAGGCGAAGCTCGCGAGCCCGGACGAGTCCAGCGAGCCGCCGAAGGACTGGAGCGAGACCCCGAAGCCGGCGCAGGTCGGCCAGCGCGTCGTCGAGGGCGTGTTCGAGAAGGACGTTCCGCTCGAGAAGGCAGGGACGGTGGGGAACGCCGTCGACTGGATCTTCGGCACGAGCTGGGGAGCGGTCTACGGGATCCTCGAGGAGACCTTCCATCGCCCGCTCGTGAACGCCGTCGTCCTCGCGAGCAGCGTAATCGCGGTCGACTACACCATGTTGCCGGCGATGAACCTCTACAAGCCGCCCTGGAAGTACCCGGCGGCCACGCTCGCGAAGGACTACGGTAACCACCTCGTCTATGGGCTGGCCGTCGCCGGCGCCTACCGCGCGCTCGACCGATTGTTCGACGGAGGAGAGATTCGATGAGCGCCCCGTACAACTACGAGCACTTCTGGCTCAAGCACCTGTTGACCGACCTCGTCAACTCGGCCAAGGCCGCTGGTCTGCGTCCGGGAGCCGAGGCCCCCGACTTCGAGCTCGAGTCGACCGACGGCGGTCGCGTCCGGCTCGGCCACCTGCGCGGGCGACCGGTCCTGCTCCATTTCGGCAGCGGCACCTGACCGATCACCACCGGCTCAGTTGAGCCGCTGAAGAAACTGCACGGCTGGTACGGCGACCGCGTCCAGTTCTATGAGGTCAGCGTCCGCCAGGCTCATCCCGGGGAGGATCGACACGGGTTCGAGACGTACGGGCAGAAGCTCGAGGCCGCGCGGGAGTACAAGCGGCTCGAGACCCTCCCCTGGCCGGTGCTCGTCGACGACTACGAGGGGACGACGCACCGTGCGTACAGCCAGGCGATGGCCGACCCGGCCTTCCTGCTCGACACCGACGGTCGGGTCGCGTTCTACAACATGTGGACGCACGTGCCGACGCTGAAGACGGCGATCGACGCGCTCCTCGCCCAGGAGGGCCGTGGCGTCGTCAAGGGCGGGATCGACCGGACGCCGCATCTCCTGGCCTCGTTCGTCGACGGCTATCGCGGCCCGCGCCGGGGCGGCCGGCGAGCCCATCTCGAGTACGACCTGGGCGGCTTCGGCGCCGGAACGCTGACCTTCCTCGGTCAGAAGGCGAAACCGCTGCTCGCCGGCTTCGCGCTCCGGGCCGCACCACGCGGCGACCCTATGGAGAAGTAACTCGTCAGATCGCGGCCGCCGAGTCGAAGTAGACGTGATCCTCCTTCCAGCCGCCGTGCCCGTCACCGATCTGCGCGACATCGTCGACGAGCTCGATCGCGCGGAGCCACTTGACCATCTTGAAGCCGAGCTGGTTCTCGAGCCGGAGCCGCAAGGGCGCGCCGTGCTCGACCGCGAGCGGCTCACCGTTCATCTCGTAGGCCAGGAGTGCTTGCGGATGCCGGGCGACGGCGAGCTCTATCGTCTCGTAGAAGAGGCCGGTGCCCGGCTCGATCTCGTCTGGCGTGTCGGCCTTGTCGTCGAGCGCATGGAAGACGACGAAGCGGGCGGCGGGAAGCGGACCGCAGAGCTCGAAGACGCGGGCCAGCGGCACACCGGTCCATTCGGCGACGCCTGTCCAGCCCTGGATGCAGTTGTGCGTCACGACCTGCGTGCTCGGC
>JAABUS010004433.1_pt1 | contig 20242 bp, 15 predicted proteins | sample 5560161 | NCBI WGS metagenome assembly JAABUS01 (sample SAMN10711885, study PRJNA513376) | rock metagenome | isolation source: Antarctica rocks | place: Antarctica: Victoria Land, Trio Nunatak nord | collected 2016-01-04 | reverse complement strand
CCACGACCGCCTTGCCGACGCCCCCGCCTTCGGCTGGCAGTGACCCCCACCCCCTCGTCCTCCCCGTCGCGCGCGCACCGTTTGCGTCCTGGCCTGCCTTCCGCGATAGCCGGCGAGCCGTCCGCGGCGAATCGCTCACGCCGCCCCGGCGCCGACCGCCACCATACCGTCGCCCTCCCCCTCCACGATCCGCACCAGTGCCCGCGCCGCATCCTCGTCGGTAATCAGGACGTTGATCAGCCCGGCCCGGATCGCGCCCAGGCTCGGCAGCGCCTTCTGCTCCCCCCAGCCGACCCCGACCCGCAACGGCACGCCCCGCATCACCTCCGCCGGCGCGGCGATCGTCCGCTCGCTCAACTCCAACGAACAGGCCGAGCCATCCTGCTTAAAGTAGCTGCCGCAGATATCGCCGACCGCCCCTTGACCCTGGATGTACTCCAGATCGGCGTCGTTCAGGTAACCCGCCCGGTAGATGCCGGATGCCTGCGTCACCGCCCCGACCGAGACGAGGAGGACGCCCGCCCGCCGCGCCATCTCCAGCGTCTTACGGATGTGCTGGTCGCGCAGCAGCCCCGCCCGCACCGCCGCGTCGGTCACCACCATCGGCGCGTGCAGGTAGTACACCCGGCCGCCGAGCGTCCGGCCGAGCCGGCCCGCGATCTGCGCCCCGTCGATGTCCGGCGTCGCTCCGCCGACACTCCCCATCAGTTGGACGACCGTGATCCCGCTCTTCTTCTGCAGATAGCCGCTCGTCACGACGTGGTAGACGGTGCTTCCCCAGCCGACCCCAATCGTCGATCCGTCATCGACGCGCTCCCGCAAATACCGCGCGGCCAGCGCGCCGAGTTGGTGGGCGACGTCGCGACCGCCGCTGCCCGCCGGCTCGCCTGACGATCCTGGTGCCGGCGACGCTAGGACCAGGCAATTCCGCAGACCGAGCTCCTGGCGCAATCGCTCCCCCAAATCCGCCACCGTCCGCAGCGGATGGTGAATCCGGATCTCGACCAGCCCCCGCGCCCGCGCCTCCTTCAGCATCCGGGAGACGTTGGAGCGGGAGACTCCGATCCGGCGCGCGATCTGCTCCTGGGTCAGGTCCTCGAGGTAGTACTGCTGGGCGACCTCGGCCAGCGCCAGCAGGTCGTCGCCGTCCTGCCGGTCCGGTCCCCGTCGGTCCGATCCCACGGCCAACCCTCCCCGCGCGCCCGGCCGACCCGGCACCAGTTCGACCCGCGGCCCAGCGGCCCAATCGCAGGTGCTCGGCGCTGGCGCGGAGTATAGGGAGAGGCTGACCGGTGTGCAATCCCTCGCACGAATGGCCTGCGCTCGCTGTCGACACCCCTCTATGATGCCTCCTCCAGACTATCGCGCCTCACAGACGCGCACGCCGCGAACAGCTGTGCACGCCGCTGTTGACAGCCTCTAGGGCGCGTGCTAAGGTCCGGCAGCATCAAGTTCCCGGTCGATTGACCGAGCTGACCGGCCGCCAACCGCGGCCGGGGCCGCCTCACCCCCAGCAACCGCGAGGGCCGCCGCCCTCGGGAGGACGGATGGCCAACGTCGATCGGGTCGCTGGTATCGAGCGCGGCCAGGGCTGGCGAGACACCATCTGGCGGCCGGCGCCGTCCGTCGCCCGCAAAGTCCTGACCTGGGACAAGCCGTGGCCCTGGCTCCTCCCGGTCGTCCTCCTCCTCCTCGCTCTCGGCGTCTACCCCCTCATCTACAACATTTACAATTCCTTTCGTGAATTCGACCCCGTCAAGGGCGGGTGGGAGTGGGTCCGCTTCGACAACTGGACCCATATGCTCCGCGACGATCGCGTCCACGGCGCCCTCTGGATCACCTTCAAATACGTCGTCATCGCCCTTATCATCGAGTTCTCGCTTGGTCTGGCGATCGCTCTCCTCTTCAATAGCGGTCCCTGGGCCTCGGGGCTCTGGCAGGCCTTGCTCATCCTGCCGATGGTGATTCCCCCAACCGTTGCCGCTCTGATGTTCACCCTCCTCGAGAACTCCGACTACGGTACGCTCTCCTGGCTCCTCTATAAGACGGGGCTGATCCACAAGTCCGAGCCGCTGCTGGGCGGCACCGGGCGGCACGCCCTCGAGGCGGTCCTTCTCCCCGATATCTGGCAATGGACTCCCTTCTTCGTTCTCATCCTCCTCGCCGGTCTCAAGGCGCTACCAACCGAACCGCTCGAAGCCTCGCGGGTCGACGGCGCCACCACCTGGCAGACCTTTCTCCACGTCACCCTGCCGATGCTCCGGCCGATGGTCGCGATCGCGGTCCTCTTCCGTCTCGTCGACCTCCTGAAGGTCTTCGATTATGTCTACATCATGACCCAGGGTGGTCCCGGTCGCGCGACCGAGGTGGTCAGCCTCTACGCCTACCTCCAATCGTTCAGCTACATCAAGTGGGGCTACGGTTCGACCCTCGGCCTTGGCATCCTGATCCTCGCCATCCTCGTCGCCAATCTCTATGTCCGTTTCTCCAAGGTCGAGTGGTAGGGGGGCGGCATGGCAACAGCCGTCGAGGTCGCCGGGCGCGGCACGGGTGGCACGAGCGGGTTACCGGTCACCGTCAGCACGCGACAGCAGCGCGAGCGGCGGGCGAAGCTCCTGCGAACCATCCTCAGTGCCTTCGTTGCCCTCCTCTTCTTCTCCCCGATCCTCTGGTGGATGGCGGCCTCGATCAAGCCCTTCACCGACATTTTCGCCATCCCACCGCGTCTCACCTTCGCCCCGACCCTCAACTGGTTCCGCGTCGTTCTCGGCCACGTCGACCCCACCACCTTCAACCTCAAGGAGAGCGGCACGGTCGGTCGCGGCTCCGGCGGCTCCACCTTCTACTCCATCCCCTACCTCCGCGACAGCCTGATCGTCGGCGCCGGCAGCACCCTCCTGGTCCTCCTCCTCGCCACCCCGGCCGCCTACGCTATGTCGCGCTTCCGCATGCGCCGCCGCAAAGACCTCGCCTTCTGGTTCCTCTCGCAGCGGATGATGCCGCCGGTGGTCGTCGCCTTGCCGCTCTTCCTCATGTTCCGCGATCGTGGTCTGATCGACACCTACCAGGGGCTGATCCTCGTCCACGCGGCGATCAACGCGCCGCTCGCCATCCTCCTCCTGATGAGCTTCTTCGACGAGGTGCCGCGTGAGCTCGACGAGGCGGCGATGATCGACGGCGCCAGCCGCTTCGGCGCCTTCGCTCGCGTCGTCCTCGGCTATGTCCGCGGTGGCATCGCGGCGACGGCTGTTCTCACCTTCATCTTTTCGTGGAACGAGTTCCTCCTCGCTCTGACGCTCACGACCGGCAAGATCCGCACCGTACCCGTCGCCTCCTCCACCTTCACCACCGCCTTCAGCACCGAGTGGGGCTACCTCGCCGCCCTTGGCACCGCCTCCATCATCCCCATCTTCGTCTTCATCCTCCTCGTCCAACGCCACCTCGTCCGTGGCCTGACTATGGGTGCCGTGAAGTGAGCCGTCAGCTTGTGAGCTATCAGCCGTCAGCTATCAGTCGTCAGGTCCGGCTGGCGCGGGAGGTCGTATCACGACGCGGAGAGACACGGCTCCTCCAAGCACGCAACGCGACCTCCCGAGGCGAATAGCCGCTAGCTAATAGCTGATAGCTGAAAGTAAGGAGGTGACCGCCCCATAACCAGTATCCGGCGCGCCCGACCTCGCGCGCGCCACGCCGAACGACCGGAGCTCATCGGCAACGACGCGAGACCGGCGGCGACGCCGGATCACACAGGAGAGTGCAACGGTGCGCGAGACAACCGATTACCGCGACAAGACCGCCATCTACCAGGCGATCACGGCTTACCGCCAGGGTCGCCTTAGCCGCCGCCAGATGCTGAAGGTGGCGGCCGGCGCTGGCGTTGGTCTCGCCCTGGCCCGGCCGGGCCTGCGCCAGGCGAGCGCGAGCCCCTCCGCTCTGGCTCTGGCGCAGGGATCACCCGTCGCCGGCGACGTCTCCAAGTGGCTGACTGACGTCGGGGGACAGTTCAAGGGCACCTCGATCAAGGTCGTCAGCGAGGACACTCCCCCCAGCCGGGCAATCATCAGCCTGATGGAAGATGAGTTCATCAAGGCGACCGGCATCCAGGTCAACTGGGAGGTCATTCCCCTCGACCAGGTCCTCGCCAAGGTCAGCCAGGACGCCGCCGGCCGCCTCGGCTCCAACGACATCTACTACTTCGACCAGGCCTGGGTCGGCCGCTTCATCAACGACACCTTCGACCCTCGCGAGCTCCTGCAGCAGAAGCCGGACCTCGCCTACCCCAACTACAACATCGACGACTTCCTCCAGCCGCTGGTCCAGCACATCGCCTCCTACGGCGACAAGATGATCGGTTTCCCCTGCGATGTTCCCATCTTCATGTACTTCTACCGCAAGGACATCTACGACAAGATGGGGCTCAAGCCGGCGACGACCATGCAGGAGTACACGGACAACGCCAAGAAGATCAACGACGAGATGAGCGGCCAGGGCACCTACGGGACCATTGGCCAGATGAAGAGCGGTCACTACTCCCTTGAGTGCGACATGACCGCCTACGTCTGGTCACACGGCGGCTCCGTCTTCACCGCCGATGGTAAGTGTTCGCTCAACGACGAGCAGGCGATCCAGGGTCTCGATTACATGCGCCAGCTCCAGACCTACATGCCCAGCGGCGTCACCGCCTGGGACTGGGGTGGTCAGGCCGACGCCATGCAGCAGGGCCAGGGAGGCCAGATCATCACCTGGGGCGAGGACTTCCCCGGCTGGGACGACCCCGCCAAGTCCAAAATCTCCGGTCTGCTGGAACCGGCGCCGCTCCCCGCGAACGCCGCCCAGCGCAAACCCGAGGAGGCCGGCTTCGAGGAGATTCCTGACCTCGGTCACCAGGGCGGCAGCACCTACTGCCTCTCCAAGTACTCCAAGAACGCGGACGCCGCCTGGGTCTTCCTCCAGTGGGCCACTAGCTCCGACACCCAGACCCGGGCCTCGATCATCGGCGGCGGCGCCAGCCCGATGCGCCAGTCCACCTTCGACGACCCTCGGGTCAAGGAGATGGCCAAGATCGGCGGCGGCACCACCCGCCACTTCCCGGCGATGCTCGAAGTGATCAAGACCCGGATGGGCACCGAGCCCCACCTGCCCCAATGGCCGTCGATTGCCACCGACGTCATCGCCGTCGAGCTCGGCAAGCTCACCACCGGCGGCTACAAATCCACCAAGGAAGGAGCCGACGCCATCGTCAAGAAAGTCAACGACGCCGCCCAGTAGGGGAGGGCCCTGTGCCCTCCCTCGTCTTCCACGGCGCGCCTCATCATCGTGGGGGCGGCCCCGGCCCCCCCCCCGACCCCCGCTCCACGATCGCCGATCGTATCCATTTCCGACCTCCCGTCGCCCGACGAGGCAGAGAGCGAGCGCGCACGTTGACCCGGGTCACGATCCTCGGCGCCGGCGACATGGGCACCGCCCTCGCCACCCCACTCGCCCAGAACGGCCACCAGGTCCATCTCTGGGGGACCGAGCGGGATACCGAAATCGTCGCCGCCCTCCGCGCCGGTCAGCCCCACCCTCGGCTCAAGGTCGCCCTTCCCGCCGCCGTCCGCGTCTTCGCCGCCGAGGACGCCCCAAACGCCTTGGCCGGCGCCGATATTGTAGTCATCGCCATCACCTCCGACGCCGTCCGCCCCATCGTCGCCCGCCTCGCCCCGTCCCTCGGCGCCCCCGCCGCCATTGTCACCGTCGCCAAGGGCTTCGACGCCGACGACGACGGCACCGTCCACATTCTCCCCACCGTCATCGCCCGCTCCTGCCCGGCCCCCGTCGTCGCCGTTGGCGGCCCCTCCAAAGCCAACGAGGTCGCTCGCGGCCTCCCGACCGCCGTCGTCTTCGGCGGCACCGACACCGACACCGGCGCCGTCGCTCGTTGCCGCGACACGTTTGCCACCCCCGGCTACCGCATCGAGACGACCGCCGACATCATCGGCCTCGAAGTCGCCGCCGCCATGAAGAACGCCTATGCCATCGCCCTCGGCGTTGCCGATGGCCTCGAACGCGCCACCGGTCAGCCCCACCACAACCTCCGCGCCGCCCTCTTCCCCCGTGCCGTTGCCGAGATGGCCTGCCTCGCCGAATCGATGGGTGGTCGCCGGGAAACCGTGACCGGTCTCGCCGGCAGTGGTGATCTTCAGGTCACGATCACCTCCGGCCGCAACCGCCTCCTCGGCGAACGGATCGGTGCTGGCGAGGCGCCCGGCGACGCGATTCGCGCCCTCTCCGCCGCCGGCACCACCATCGAGGGCTACCCCGCCGCCGACTACGGTCATCGCCTCGCCGCCGGCCTCGTCGCCGCCGCGGCCCTCAGCCCCACTGACCTTCCCCTCCTCGACGCTCTCTGGCGCATCCTCTACGCCGCCGCCCCGCCCCAAGAGACCCTCTGGCAGGCGGCGGCGCCATGAAGGCGTGAGCCACGGTCAGGCGGATCGCCGCTGAATCTGCTAGAGTTTCCGTTGAACGTCGTCGACGCTTAATGCCAGGAATGGTCGCTTCATCGAAGGATGATGAGCCCCGTTCCCCTTCCCACCGTTGCCGGATTCGGCGGCGTTGAGAAACGGTCCTCCGTGAGCGCGTGCCAGCGGCATCCTCGCAACGCTGGCCGCCGCGGACAACGCGGGTGCTCCCCTCGCGGGGCATCACGGGCTTCAGGCTTCCGACGATCGCGGAAGCGGCGGCTGCAGGCTCCTCAACACGGAGCGCGATGCGGCGTCGCATCGGGACGAACGCGATGGCCGGCCTTTCATCGACCTTACGAGCGGGACCGCAACCAGTCCTCGCGGTCGCGACGAGACATCTCGACCTCTCGGCGGCTCGTCTGCCGGTGGCGCTCACGCCGCTCGTCGGGCGGGAAGACGAGATTGCAACGATCGCCGCATTGCTGACCCGCGAGGATGTCCGGCTGGTGACGCTGACCGGTCCCGGCGGCGTCGGGAAGACACGCCTGGCGGTTCACGCCGCCGAGACACTGGTCGACCACTTCGCCGACGGGATCGCTTTCGTCACCCTCGCCTCGGTTGCCGCACCCGAGCTGTTGACCTCGACCATCTTCCACGCCTTGGGTGGACGGGAGGCGGGCGACGGTTTTGTCGTCGACCGGCTCCACCGGCTGCTCGCCGAACGCTCGCTTCTGCTCTTGCTCGATAACTTCGAGCATCTTGTGTCGGCCGCCGCCGCGATCGTCGACCTCCTCTCCGCCTGCCCCCGGCTCAAGATTCTGGTCACCAGCCGGGTCCTGCTTCGACTCTCCGGCGAGCACGAGGTGCCGGTCCCATCGCTAGCCCTCCCGCAGCGCGCCGCCGTTCCAGCACCGGATGACGCCATGCGGGCCGACGCCGTTCGTCTGTTCGTCCAACGCGCCCAGGCGGCCCGGCCAAGCTTCGTCCTCTCCGCCGACAACACCGCGATCGTGGCGGCGCTCTGCCAGCGCCTGGATGGGCTGCCACTGGCGATCGAGCTCGCCGCCGCCCGCGTCACGCACCTCTCCCCTGGCGCCATGGTCGCTCGCCTCGACGAGCCGGGCGCTTCCCGCCTCCCGCTCCTGACCGGAGGCCCCCGCGACCGGCCCGCCAGACACCAGACAATGCGTGACGCGATTGCCTGGAGCCACGACCTGCTCACCGGCGTCGAGTCCGCCCTCTTCCGCCGCCTGGCCGTCTTCGTTGGCGGCTTCTCCATCGATGCCGCCGCCGCTGTCTGCCAGGCGGGTGACTGGGACATCATCGATGGCGTCGGCTCCCTCGTCGCCAAGAGCCTGCTGCGCGAGGAGAGCGACCCGACCGGGACCCCCCGCTATGGCATGCTCGAAACGATCCGTGAGTTCGGGCTGGAGCGGTTGGCGGCGAGTGCCGAGGAAGCGGAGGTTCGTCAACGCCATGCCGCGTGGTGTCTCGCCTTCGCCGGCCAGCCCGGACCACAGGCGAAGGGACCGGATGACGCCGTCTGGCTCGATCGCGTGGAGCGGGAATACCCCAACCTGCGGACAGCCCTGACCTGGCTCTCGGAGCGAGGCGATGGACCCCGTTTGATGCGACTGGTCGGGGCGCTCTGCCCGTTCTGGGAGGGCCACGCCCACTATGGCGAAGGGCGGCGGTGGCTCGAGACCGCGCTCGCCATCGGCCGGGAGGCGCCGGCGGCGGACCAACTCCGCGTGCTGACTGGCGCCGGCACGATGGCCTGGTACCAGGCGGACTTCGCCCAAGCGGTTCGCCGGCACGAGCAGGCGCTGGCGCTGGCGCGGGAGCTCGGGGATTGTGCCGCCGAGGCGTTCGCTCTCAACAACCTGGGAGCGCAGGCGATGGAGGTTGGCGACTTCGACGAAGCGGTCGCCCACTTCCAGGCGAGCCTCGCCGTCGCGCGCGCGGCGGAGGAAACACGGCCGGTGCTCTACGTACTGCACAATCTGGGACAGGTCGAGCGGCTCCGTGGCGAGACCGAGGCGGCCAGGCGCCGGATCGAGGAGTCGCTTGCGCTGGCCCGGGACCTCGGTGATCTCTCGTTGCTCGCCTCCGGGCTCAATGCGTTGGGGCACACGTCGGTCGATAGCGGCGACCTTGCCCGGGCCACGGCGTTGTTTCGAGAAGGTTTGGACATCGGACGCGCCCAGGGCAACCTCGGTCCCGTGATCGACGCCCTCGAGGGGCTGGCGCGGGTCGGTACGGTCCGCGGCCAACCGGAGCGGGCACAGCGCCTCTTCGGCGCCGCGGCCGCCCTCTGCGACGTCGCCGAGACGCCCCACTCCCCGTCGGACCTAGCCTACTTCGAGCCAGCCTTCGACGCGCTCCGGCACGCGTTGGGCGCGACGGGCGCCGCGGCCGCCTTTGCGGCCGGTCGGACGCTGTCGCGCGAGGAGGCGATAACCGAGGCCCTGACCCTCAGCGCCGAGCCGGCCGCGACGCCGACCACCGCCTCCGAAAGCCGATCTGCCATCGCCGCGGGTTTGACCGAGCGCGAGGTGGAAGTGCTTCGCCTGCTCGCCACCGGTCTCAGCAACCGCGAGATCGGCGACCAGCTCTTTATCAGCCCAACAACCGTCGCCCGCCACGTCGCCAACATCTACGCCAAAATCGGGGTCGACTCGCGGCCAAAGGCGACCGCGTTCGCCAACCGTCACGATTTGGCCTGACCCGTCACAGCAACCACCTCCGGCCGTCCACACCCGTCAGCGACGTGCCCTGCTGCCCCGGTTCGCCTCCGACCCGGTGCCCTTCTCCGGCGACGCCGCTGTCCCACCTCTACGCGGCGGCGGTCGCCCGCTGCTTGGAACGGGGCGGGAAGGGTCCACACGCCACCCAGTGCTGCACCGGGAAGGACATGAAGTGGCGGCGTCCCCTCTTCTCGGAAGGGATCTGCACCCTCAAACCGCTCTAAGCACCGCCCATCGCCGGTCGGCACCCCTATTCCTCGCCACCCCAGACAACCATCCGTTAACATTGGTCGCATGTGGTCCCCCTCCCGCCCCTTCCCGCTCGTCCGCCGCCCGACCTTCGCCCTCCGCCTCTCTCCCGATCTCCTCGCCCTCCTCGCCCTCCTCGCCGCGGCGGTCGCCAGCTCCTGGGACGTCCTCCGCCCCGGCGACACTACCGTCGGTCTCGACGCCGTCTCCTTCTTCTACCCCATGTTCTCGTTCATGGGGGAGCGCCTGCGTGACGGTCACCTCCCCGGCTGGAACCCCTACCAGTTCGCTGGCGTCCCCTTCGCCGCCGACCCCGAATCGGGCTGGATGTACCTGCCGGCGATGCTCGCCTTCGCCCTCTTCCCGCTTGCCGCCGCCGCCAAGGTCTTCGCCCTCGTCCATCTCCTCCTCGCCGGGCTCGGCACCTACGCCCTTGCCCGTGTCCTCCGCATCACTCCCGCCGGCGCGCTCACCGCCGCCGTCGCCTTCGAATGCGGCAGCTTCTTCTCCGATCGCCTTCGCTGCTGCTTCGCCCACGTCCAGCTCACCGCCTGGTTGCCCCTCCTCCTCCTCGGTCTGGAGCTGTCGCTCCGCACTCCCCGCTGGTCCAGCCGGCTCGGCTGGTGGTCCGTCTCTGGTTTCGCCCTCAGTCAGATCCTAGCCGGCTGGCTCGGTCAGGGCGCCTATTATGTCCTCCTCACCCTCGGTGCCTATGCCCTCTACCGGTGTGTCATCGACCCTCCCCACGCTCAGACACCCCTCACCACCCGTCTCGTCGCCCTCCCGCTCCACCTTGGCCCGGTCCTCCTCATCGGCTTCGTCCTCGCCGCCGCCGGTATCCTCCCCCGCCTCGAATACAATGCCCGCTCCAATCTCGCCGCCGGCTATGGCGGCAACGCGAATCTCGCCTGGGCCGCCGATCTCGGCGCCTGGCCCTGGCGGCACACCGCCGAGCTGATGGCCGGTCGCACCGGTTGGTACGCCGGTGGCGCCGTCGCCGCCCTCGCCATCCTCGCCCCGTTTATCGCCCGCCGCCGCCACGCCACCCCCTTCTTCGCGACCCTGGTCGTAGCCGGTCTCCTCCTCGTCAGCGAGCGCGCCACTCCCCTCCATACCCTCCTCTACACCCTCCTCCCGCGCTTCGCCGATCTCCACCGCCACCGCCCCGAGCGGGTGCTGGATGTCTGGTATCTGGCGGTCGCCCTCCTCGCGGGCGCCACCGTCGGTGCCCTCCCGTCCTGGCGACCTCGCCTCCTCCCGCTCCTCCTCGTTGCCGGCCTCCCGGTCGCGCTCGGTGGCTGGCTCGCCCTTCGCCACATCCCGATCGCCGCGCCAACCTGGGCCGCGCTCCTCGCCGCCTGCCTTGGTCTCGTGGCCTATGTCCTCCTTCCCCCCTCGGCCAGTCGCTTCCTCCCTCCCCTGTTCGCCCTGATCGTCGCGGTCGATCTCATCGCCGGTGCCCGCGTCAACGTCGCCCGCGGTCTCTTCGCCACCGTCGATCTCACCACCTACGATCGCCCCACCGGCGCCGCCGCGTTCCTCCGCTCCCGCTCCGGTGAGCCGCCCTTCCGCTTCTTTGGCTACGACCCCGCGATCGCCTTCGATGATCACGGCCAAACGGTGCTCTATCGCCTCGCCTACCGTGACCCCCGCACCGCCGACCTCCTCGTCAACAACCGCGGCACCCTCCTCCGCCTCCCCGACCTCCAGGGGTACAACCCAGTTCAACCCCAGCGCTACGTCGACCTCATCGCCGCGCTTAACGGTCAATCCCAGGAGTACCACGGCTCCTATGTCTTCCCGGCTGGTCTCGACTCCCCGCTCCTCAACCTCCTCAATGCTCGCTACATCGTCCTCCCCGCCACCATCCCACCCGACCGCGCCGATCTCACCCGCCTCGTCGCCACGCACCCCACCGTCTATCACGACGCCACCGTCCGCGTCGTCGCCAATCCCGACGCCCTCCCCCGCGCCTGGATCGTCCACGAGGCCCGGCAGGTTCCCACCGGCCAGGCGCTGCCCCTGCTCACCTCCCGTGCCGTCGATCCTCGCCAGACAGCACTCCTCGAAACGCCTCCACCACCCCTCGCTCCTCCCCGCGATCCCGCCGCCGATCGCGCTGACGTCCTCGCCAGCGACCCCGACCGCCTGCTCCTCCAGACTCGTACCGACGCTCCCGGACTCCTCGTGCTCAGCGAGACCTACGACCCCGCCTGGCACGCCCAGATCGACGGCCACCCCGCCCCGCTCGTTGTCGCCGACCACGATCTTCGCGCCATCCCGATCCCTCCCGGCGACCACACCGTCGAGCTTCGCTACGAATCCTCCGCCCTCCGCCTTGGCCTCGCGATCACCCTCGCCGGGTCCGCCGCTCTCGCCCTCCTCCTCATCGCCGCCTGGTGGCGCCGCCGCCGGGAGCTCCCGCGGCTGTCCGCCGCGATCCCTCCCCCACTCCACGACCCGGACCACCCGTAGCGCCCGCTCCCGCGTATACCGCCTCCACCCGCCCCCTCGACACCGGCCCAATCCCCGTGGCACCCTCGCCCTACAGCCACGCGCCCGATGCTTGGAGGTTCCCCAGGTGGCACACGACATCGCCCTCGTGCTGAGTCTGCTGGTCGCCGTCGCCGCGCTCGTCACCCTCTCCGGCCGGCTCCAGCTTCCCTACCCCATCTTCCTCGTCCTCGCCGGTCTCGTCGTCGGCGTTATCCCCGGTCTCCCTCGCGTCGAGCTCGAGCCCGATCTCGTCTTCCTCCTCTTCCTCCCCCCGCTCCTCTACCAGCAGGCCCTCACCACCTCCTACCGCGACTTCCGCGCCGACTTGCGCCCGATCAGCCTCCTTGCCGTCGGTCTCGTCCTCATCACCATCGTCACCGTCGCCGGAGTCGCCCACGCCGCCGCCGCCTTGCCCTGGCCGGCCGCCTTCGCCCTCGGCGCCATCATCGCCCCGACCGATGCCCTCGCCGCCAGCGGCGTCGCCTCCCGCCTCGGCATCCCGCGCCGCATCGTCACCGTCCTCGAAGGCGAAAGCCTCCTCAACGACGCCACCTCCCTCGTCGCCTACCGCTTCGCCGTCGCGGCCGTGGTGACCGGCGCCTTCTCCCTCGGCTCGGCCGCCCTCGGCTTCGTCGCGGTCAGCGCCGGTGGCGTCATCGTCGGGCTCGTCGTCGGCTGGCTGATCGGCGAGCTGCGTCGCCGCCTCGATGACCCTCCCGTCGAAAACCTGATCTCGCTCCTCTCCGGCTTCGCCGCCTACCTCCCCGCCGAGGCCCTCGGCGTCTCCGGCGTCCTCGCCGTTGTCACCGCCGGCTTCTACCTCGGGCGGCTCGGGCCCCGGATCATCTCCTCACGTGCCCGCGTCCAAAACCTGGCAATGTGGGGAGTCGTCACGCTCGTCCTCAACGGCCTCCTCTTCATCCTCGTCGGCCTCCAACTGCCCCCTGTCCTCGACGGGATCGCCGACCGCTCCCTGGCCTCGCTCCTCCGCTCCGCGATCCTGGTCAGCCTGACCGTCATCCTGGTTCGCCTGGTCTGGGTCTATCCCAGCGCCTATGTACCCCGCCGGCTCAGCCCCCGCCTGCGCGCCCGCGATCCTTATCCTCCCTGGCAATACCTCACGGTCCTCGGCTGGGGTGGCATGCGCGGGGCCGTCTCGCTCGCCGCCGCCCTGGCCTTACCCCGCGTCACCGACGCGGGGGCGCCGTTCCCCGGTCGCGCGCTCATCATCTTCCTCACCTTCGCCGTCCTCCTCGCGACCCTCGTCGGCCAGGGGCTCACCCTGCCGCCGCTGATCCGCCGCCTCGATCTCCACGTCGATCCCGCCGTCGCTCGCGAGGAGGCAAAGGCCCGGCTCAAGGCGGCTCATGCCGCGATGGCCCGCCTCGAAGCCCTCGTCGTCGAAGACTGGGTCGATCCCGAGGAGGCCGCCGACGTTCGCTCCCACTACGAGGAGCGTTTTCGCCGCTACGCCGCCCGCTTCGACGGCGCCACCGATGGCGGTCAGGAAGCGCGTGCCGAACGCGCCACCCGCCTCCGACGCGAACTGCTGGACGCCGAGCGGACCGCCATCATCCGTCTCCGTGACGAGAACTACATCAGCGACGACGTCCTCCGCCGGGTCCAGCTCGACCTCGACTTGGACCGCATCCGCCTCGACTCCTAACCGCGCGGCCCTGGAGCGCGTCATCCCGCCGCCCGTGACCGTGGCGGGGGCGCCGCGCCCGGGCCGGCGAGTTGGCGACGCCTCATACGGAGTCCGGTTGATTAGTGGGTCTTCCCGCTGCGCGAATGCACCTCCCCTCTCCCGCGCATCGGGCGGGTGCCCTCTGGGCGGCGGCTGGGGGGTGAGGGCAAACGTAGGCCACGCCGACGCTCTGTATTTATGCGGATTCCATATCATTCCCTCCCCTGGTGCCCCGTGTTCCCGAATTGGCATCCCCTCCGTTGTCAGGAAGGCTGTGGCGGACAGACGTCAGCCCTACCCTAAACCTATCGCACCCGATGGGCGATCAGTCGATTACGAGGAGGAGGAAGGTCATGGACGCCGCACTTGTTTCCCAAGCCCACGCTCTGCACGACGCCGTCAGCCGCCTCCGCCGGGTCGGACTGATCGTCACCCGCGCGGATCTCTCGTCCGCTCACTGGCGGGCCTCGCTGACACTCGATCGCCTCGCGACCTCCCAGTCCGAGCCATCGGCGCCCTCCCCCAGGCAAATCGGCTTTGCCTACCCCGTCCGCGGCGCCACCGCCTAACGCCGGGAGGACGACGCCCCCTCAACCGGCCCCCTCGGGCCGTGGACCAGACGGGACCGCCGCTGACGCCCGCGGTAGCCATCCCTCGTGCGGCCGTCTTTGACATGACCGGGGCGTGGGACAGTTCCCGCGCTCCAGCTATGAACCTCGCATCACCGGGACCTCCGGCCCCTCACGATCGATCAAGCTCAATCCGGAAGGCCCGACCGCGACCGCGCTGGCACAGTGCGGTCGGTTTCGTTCCTGCGGTGAGCTCATGCCAGATGACGTTGCCCCATAACCGCTCGAAGGCATCACCCTCTCCCACCGGCGGGGATCGCCACTGATCGTCCCGCCCAGCGACGCTCGCGGCGCGCGCGCGACGGAGGTATCAGGATCGATCGTGCCCGGATGCCGGCGTACGATGCCCATGAGTGCTGGACGTGACGCGGAGCGCCGAAACCCGTCACACATCCGAGCGGGGAGGGCATTGATGGCTGTTTCGCCTGGTCTGGCCGGTGCGCGCGACTTCGATTTCCTGTTCGGCTCCTGGCGCATCGTCAACGAGCGCCTGACCTCGCGCCTCACCGGCTCAGAGGACTGGGAGCGGTTCGAGGCCACCGGGTACTGCCGGCCGATCCTCAGTGGTGTCGGCAACGTCGATGCCTTCTGCCCGGACTGGCCAGGGAGGGAGGGCTTCGAGGGTGCCGCGCTGCGCCTATTCAACCCGGCCTCCGGGCAATGGAGCATCTACTGGGCCGACAACGTCAGTTGCCAGCTCCAACCACCCGTGGTCGGCACGTTCGTCGACGGCGTGGGCGCGTTCTTCGGCGATGACCAGCACGAGGGTAAGCCAGTCCTCGTCCGGTTCCGCTGGTCGGAGATCACCGCCACCGCGGCGCGCTGGGAGCAGGCGTGCTCCGTCGATGCCGGCGTGACCTGGGAGACGAACTGGATCATGACGTTCACCCGCATCCAGACAGCAGACGGCGCGGCTCCTACAGTGGTTTGCACAGGAGTTGGCTTCCCCTCGTTCGTAGGGGCGCTGCTTGCCGCGCCCGTCGGCCGCAGGCCGACAATGGCGCCCTGCGGCCGAGAACGGGCAACTGTTCCGCAAACCGCTGTAGCTGAGACCCAGAGCCGGATCGCCAGCCATCGAGACGTCCGATCGTCGCCCGAGGAGAAACATGGTGGAAGAGCAAGAGACGACGCGTTCCGCGAGACCGGGCGCGGAACAGCCTCTGCCTCCGTGCTGCCCGATCGTCGAGCTCAGGCAATACACGCTCCATCCCGGACAGCGCGACGTCCTCATCGATCTCTTTGACCGCGAGTTCATCGAAACCCAAGAAGCCCTGGGGATGACGGTGATCGGGCAATTTCGTGACCTCGATGATCCGAATCGCTTCGTCTGGCTCCGCGGCTTTCAGAACATGCCGTCTCGTGCACAGGCGCTCGCGGCCTTCTACGGCGGACCGGTCTGGAAAGCCCACCGGGAAGCAGCCAACGCCACGATGATCGATTCGGACAATGTGCTTCTGCTCCGCCCGGCGTTTCCCGACGCGGGCTTCCCATTCGACACCCGTGACCGGCCTCCGGTCGACGCGCGCGATGTCCCTCGCGGCCTGGTGGTGGCAACGGTCTCCTATCTGCAATCGCCCGCGGCCGCTGATTTCGCCGGTTTCTTCAACCAGACGATCGCCCCTCTACTGGTCGGTGCCGGCGCCTCGATCTTGGCCCGCTTCGTGACGGAGAGCCACCCGAACGACTTCCCTGCCCTCCCGGTCCGGGAGGGCGAGCAGGTCTTTGTCTGGTTCTCGCGCTTTCCGGATCGCGAGGCGTACGACCAGCACCTGGCCACCCTCACTCAATCCTCCGGCTGGCGCCACGACGTGTCTGCCGCCCTCGCGCATCGCCTCAAACGAGCGCCTGAGGTTTTGAAGCTCATGCCAACGGCCCGTTCCGTGCTGCACGGCTGATGCCAGACCGCCACGCATCCAGCAGAACCTCGCGCCTCCGCGAAGACGTCGGTGGTCGCTGGACCGAGAGTGATCGCCGCCCACGCCACCTCGACGCAAGGGGAGGCTTTTCAGGTGGCGACCCCCAGACTGGAGTGCTTGACGGGCTACTCAATCAACCCCCGAGATCAACCGCGTCGGAACGTGCCGGTCAGCCGCGACGCTCATCGGCATAGCGGTGGACTTCTCACCAAGCGTGGCACGCTGCGTCCCTGCCACGCTCGTGGCCCGGAAGTGACCATGGCCACCCTACTCGCCGCGACACGATGACGACCTGGCTGCCTGCGCTGGCTCCGGACGGCGCGGCGCTTGTACCGGGCGCTCAGCGTCGTTGATCCCCTGCCATGTCCCCTACTCGGCGCCCGCCAGCCATTCCCGCACCGCCGGTTCGTGCTCCTCGTGGAGGTGAGCGAAGAAGGACCCATCGACCAGCGCCGGCCCGAGCGCGTCGCCTTCCAGCCAGGGGAAGCGCGCGCCGTCGACCAGGTCGCCGGGCGAGAGCCTTTGCACCACTGCCCCCAGGCGATCGTAGGAGGTGGCGGCGTCGGCCAACACGTCGGTCACGGACTGGTTCCGACCCTGGGCCTGGAGCCACGCGTTGATCTTGAAAGTGCCACACGAATCGTCGTCCTTCAGTTCTGCTGGCCAGCGAGGTGGCGGTTCGGGCTCACCGCGAGCCGCCGACTCCAGCCGGTCGAGTGACCGGACGCGCCAGCCCGTCAGGTGCGCGGCGAGGTCCTTGAACGTCCATTGCCCCATCGGGCCCGGCTCAAGCATGCGGCCCTCCCCCACCTCGGCCACGAGCGCTGTCCACGCCTCGCGCTCGCGAGCGATCGCCGCCAGCGCCTCCGCCTTGATCGCCTCGTCGGCCATCGCCATCTCCTCCTCATGCGCTTCCGCCAGGGCTCCGTCACATCGGCCTGAGATAGTGCCACAATGGCGGTCTTCGGCGCTATGGGGTCTGGCGTTATGGGGTCTATCGTTGGCTCACCGGAGCGAACTGTGCACTCATGGCGATCTGCGGGAGGTCCGGCACGATGTGGGAACCTGGAACGTGGCTCTCGCCCCGTCAGCCGTGCCCGCGTCCGTTCCCCGACCTGCCATTCGCCGACGGCGACACCATCACCGTCCCCTCCGCTCGCTCCAGTACCTCGTCGACCAATCCGTACGCCTTCGCCTCCTGCGCCGTCAAGTAATAGTCGCGCTCCGCGTCTCGCTTGACCGTGTCGAAATCTTGACCCGTGTGCAGCGCCAGAATCTCGCACATCCTGTTCGACAGCATCAGCGTCTCCCGCGCCGCCACCTCGATGTCGGGCACGTTTCCGCTGAAGCCTCCCGAGCCTCGGTGGATCATGATCCGGGCATTCGGCAGCGCGAACCGCTTCCCCCTCGTACCCCCGGCCAGCAGTACCGCGCCCATGCTCGCCCCCATCCCCAGACACAGCGTCGACACGTCACACCGCACCATCTGCATCGCGTCGTAGATCGCCAGCCCGGCGTAGACCGCCCCACCCGGCGAGTTGATATAGAGCCGGATCTCCTGCCCCGGGTCCTCGTGCTCCAGGAACAGCATCTGGGCGACGATCAGATTTGCGATTTGGTCGTCGACCGGCGTTCCCAGGAAGATGATCCGGTCCTTCAGCAACCGCGAGTAGATGTCGTACGACCGCTCCCCCCTGTTCGTGCTCTCGACCACCATCGGCACCAATCCCTCGACCCGTGGGATCTCCATTGCCACCGCCTCCATCTCGTATGCGACCCAGATAAGCTCCGATCCACCTGAGCTATCGCGCGATCATAACACTAGAACGTATTACTGACGATACACTATGCATGGCCGCTGATCCCGCCTCCGCTCACCCCAGCCGGTTCTCGTCACCTCCCCTGCTAGACTTCCTCCCCGGAACGCCGTCACTCCGGCTCGTTCCGCGCGGAGATTACGTCAAACATTGGATAACGGGGCCGCGCATCTGGCCCGTGTATGCCCACCGGCGACCGGCGTCCGTGGGAGCGAGGTTGGCGTGCTGAGCGAAAGAGATCGAGCGATGATGCGCTCCCCCGCCGGCTGTCTCAGCGGCGGTGCTGATCGCGCCGGAGTCCATAGACGTGGTCCGAGGGCGCCTCGGCCGTCACGGTCACCGTCTTCCCGTGCGCTCGCATCAGCCATGACCAACCCACGGCCTGCCTCCTGCCGCTGGAGGCGTCGTGCTCTCTCTCGCCGCTCAGCCAGCCCGGCGCGCGGTTCTCGGATGGACCGGACTTGCCCTTCTCACGCCATGATGGCCGACCCCCTGTCCTCCAGCTCCGCACCCGTAAAGGCACCCGCGTGAACGGTCTCACCACCGACCTCTACCACGTCGATGCCGCGTACGTCAGTTGGCGCGCCGGTCTCAACGGCATCGCGACCTTCGACCTCTACACCCGCTCCCATCCTTTCGGCGGCGGCTTTCTCCTCACCGCTGGTCTCGAAGCCGCAATCCAGTTCATCCAAGGGTTTGGCTACGCCGAGGACGATCTCGCCTTCCTCGCCGGCATCAAGCCCTACGATCCTGCCTTCCTCGCCGAGCTCGGTCGCCTCCGCTTCACGGGCGATGTCCTCGCCATGCCCGAAGGCACCGTCGCCTTCGCCCCCGCCCCCCTTCTCCGCGTCACTGCTCCCTTCCGCGAGGCCCTGCTCCTCGAATCTGGCCTCCTCCACGCCATCGGCCGCGCCTCCCTGATCGCCACCAAGGCCGCCCGCGTCGTCCTCGCCGCCCAGGGCCGGCCCGTCACTGAGTTCGCCCTCCGCCGCGCCGCCGAGCCCCTCCTCGTCGCCCGCTCCGCCGCGATCGGCGGCTGCGCCGCCACCTCCTACGTCGCCGCCGCCCGCGCCTTCGCGCTCCCCGCCGCTGGCACCATTCCCCATGCCCTCATCCAGCTCTTTCCCTCCGAGGCCGAGGCGTTCCGCGCCGTCGCCCAAGCGCTCGACCCCTTCACTCTCCTCCTCGACACCTACAACCCTCGCCGCGCCATTCACTCCGCCGTCGCCGTCGCCCGCGAGGCGAGCGAGCGCTGGCGCCATCGCCTCGCCGCCGTCCGCCTCGATAGCGGCGATCTCGTCGCCGATAGCCGATACGTCCGCGACGTGCTCGACGCCGTCGGCCTGACCGGCGTGCAGGTCCTCGTCAGCGGCGACCTCGACGAGTACCGGATCGATGCCCTTCTCCGCGACGGCGCGCCCATCGATGGCTTCGGCGTCGGCACCAGCGTCGGCGTTGGCGCTGGGTCAGTGGAGCGCGGCATTGAAGGCGGCGCCCTCGGCGCCGTCTACAAGCTCGTCTGGTACGACGATCACGAGCCCACCACCGATGACGCCCGGATCAAGCTCGCCGGCGCCAAGAGCACCTGGCCCGGGGTGAAGCAGGTCTACCGCCACGCCTCCTACGCGGGCGACCTCATCCAGCTCGCGAGCGAGCCTCCTCCCCCGGACAGCGCCCCCCTCCTCGTCCCCGTCGTCCGTGCCAGCCAACCCGTCGCCGGCACCCTCCCCTCCCTCTCCGAGATCCGCCGCCGCGCCTCCCTTGCCCTCGCCACCCTTCCCGCTCCCTACCGCGCGCTCGAGCATCCCACCCCGTATCCCATTGCCTGGAGTCCCGCCCTGCAGGCGATCCGTCACCGGGCCAGCCAAAACCCATGGCAAGCGCCGGCGCCCTTGCCCGATGCTGGCACCGGCCCCTCCTAGGCAACGGCAAACTCTGCCTGTCGCTTTTCCCCCTCGCGCCGCCGTTACCGGTTCAGCCCCCGGCCAAGAGCACTCCCAACCGAATCCTTAGCGCGACGCGTCCATCGCCTGCTTCCCCGATCTTCCAGGACCCACCCGCCGAACATCCCCTGGAAACCCGGCAGACGCCTTGACTCGCTCCTCCGCGGCGCATCCCCTCACGGATTTGTGGCCAAAGCTACTGTCAATATGTCCCTAAAGCCCCATCCGATAAAACGCTCTCATCCATCCCCTTGACATCAACTATTAGAACATATATTCTATCTCCTAAGCGGTCTGCCTCCGGTGGGAGGG
>JAABUS010004432.1_pt1 | contig 20246 bp, 20 predicted proteins | sample 5560161 | NCBI WGS metagenome assembly JAABUS01 (sample SAMN10711885, study PRJNA513376) | rock metagenome | isolation source: Antarctica rocks | place: Antarctica: Victoria Land, Trio Nunatak nord | collected 2016-01-04 | reverse complement strand
GAATAGTTTTCACCTGTTTCAGGACACACTGTTGTATAAGCATAAATGTATTCACGAATCATTTGTTGTCCTATAATAGCCCGATCGTTTCTGGCTACCCAGCACCTGCTAACCGTATTGATTCTTCCAAATCTTCCTTCATCTTCAAAAAACAGCTTAATTGGCCTATCATCCTTTATTTTATTGAAGCAGGCTGCCAATAATTCAGGGAGTTTTTTTTAAACGTCTCCTGCACTTGCAGATCTTGTTTAGGATGTTTTGGACGAGGAGATTTCTTGGACCAGTGATTGCGCTTAAATAAATCCCATATGTAATCATCCGATACTTCTTTATCCAATTTTTTCTCTACCGTTTCTTTAATGTCTTTAAAAGTAAGAATAGCACCTTTAAGTGCCTTTGACTCTAATTGTTTCATCATTTTTGCTTCTTCTTCAACGCTCATAAACGAAGTTGCCTGTCTGCGGCCTCCCCATTGTAAATATTTGTCAAAATCAGGCCCTTCGTTATTATAACTGCGAACTATCCGTTTTAATATCGTCGCACTTGTTCCCAAAACATCGGCGATTTCCTGCGCCCTCTTCCCGGGACTATTTATAACAGCATTAAGAATCTGCCAATAGCTATACATACGAATATCCTTTTGGCTCATCAAACGTCTTTTCAACTCCTCTTTTGTTAAGTGAGGACGCAATTTAAGTTGAAGCATAAATATATTTTTATGCCCCAAATATACGTCTTTTATAAATTATATCTTGTTAGCGGTTTGGTATAAGACCTTGCGAAAATTAGGTGTAGAGCCGCAGGCCATTGAACAACCATTGGATTTGTCCATCCCTGAAAATAAAATGATGCTCGCTTTTTATTTAGCCGCTCCGGAAGTGGAAAATGACAGGAGGGCATTAAATGTCATTCATGGAATGCGTAGGGCAAGAAAGGAAGGCCGTTACATGGGTTTAGCACCTATCGGTTATACAAACAAGATTGATGAAGCTGGAAGAAAGTACATCGGCATACATCAACCGCAGGCAGGTATTTTAAAGTGGTCTTTTGAGGAGATAGCCAAGGGAGTTTATAACACCGAACAGGTATATAAGAAGGCAAAGGAAAAAAGATTTAGCGGTACCAAAGGCCTGTTCTGGTTTGCAATTCGTAATCCTGTTTACTGCGGAAAGATATTCATACCTAAATACAAGGATGATGAGAGCCGCTTTGTAAAAGGCTTACATGAAGCATTGATACCAGAAAGTTTATACTATGAAGTACAGGATGTACTTGACGGCAGGAAGAGAGGAGAATACAGGCTAAAAGTAGTTTCCAATGCTTCATTACCACTAAGGGGCTTTCTACTGTGTCCTGATTGCAACAAGGTACTAACGGGCAGTGCATCAAAGGGGCATACGAAGCATTATACCTACTACCATTGTGTTTTAGGCTGTAAATTCCGCCACAGGGCAGACGCAATAAATGAACAATTTGTAAACGAACTTAGAAAGTATATCCCAAAACCAGAAGTGGGAGAACTATTTAAATTAACCTTGCAGGAAGCCTGGCAACGTCAATCCGGGCATATAGTAGATGACAAAAAGGAATTACTAAAACAAATTAAGGAACTTACAGATAAAGTTTCCTACATAAGGGAATTGTTATCCTCTAAGCAGATAGAACCCGAAGATTTCAGGGAAATGAAATCGGATTATAATAGTAGAATTGAGAAGTTAGAAGCCAAACTGAGCGGTCTTCAACATGATGACATAAACATCAAAGACCTGCTGAATAGAGGGATTGACAATCTATTGAGACTTGATCAAGTGTATGAGATTGCGGATATAGACAAGAAACGAGAGGTCATTAGTTCGATATTCCCTGAAAAATTTCATTTTGAAAATAATTCACTTCGAACTGAAAGAGTGAACGAAGCTGTAATGTGTATCTATCAGATAAACAGTAATTTGTACCAAAAAAACAGAGGACAAAACATGTTTAATCCTGTTTTGTCCTCTCAAGTCGGGGCGGCAACCTGACAATGATGGAAGCTAGCATCTTGGCAGATTCCCGCACATCGCTATAGTATTGCTTTGATGGCGTGATTTCATGCAGTGGGATTTTTATCTGTATTCTCTCACTGGGGTTCTGCTTAAAAATTTCAAGCTGCTCATAGCTATAGCCGTTAAGCCTATGTTTAATTCCTTCTTGCAGAAAGTAGATAACGGCTGTCAGGATTTTTTTTTGCACCAGAGTATAATCGTAAGTTGCTTCGGTAACTCTATTAGGCTGTTGCATGTAGCTAATGATCTCCGGAAGCATAACAATTTTTTGCCGTTTCTCCGTAATTCTTGGAACAAGCTTATCTTTTTCTTTCATTGTAAAAACAGTTTATAATCCTATCAGGGACAAAAACCGAACATTTGATATAGACGTCTTTCATGGACCATTTAAATAGAAATTCTAAAACTAATTAGAATCAAACAGTCTTTTTGCTTTCAGCCTTTGCTTTAATTTTTCTATGTTTAATCTTCAATATGCCGTATACAACTATACCGTATGGGCTTCGAAATGCTCAGGTGCTTGATGATGTCGTTAACCGAAGTGTCCTTATTCTGGTAAAGCTGGTAAGCAGCAAGCGCCCTTTGTATAAGCATTCTTACTAATCCTCGTGGACGCCCAGAACTTTTGCCTCTTGCCCGTGCTGCTTTCAGTCCTGCCATGGTTCGCTCAATAATCAGTTTTCTTTCAAATTCAGCTAGTGCGGCCATAAAGTTAAAAAAGAGCCTGCCCATTGGGGTAGAGGTGGAGGTATCAATCTTTTCTAGTACTTCTTTTTGCAGGCTTGATATGATAAGGGTAATACTGCGTTTCTGCACCACGGTATAATCCCACTTAGCCATGGTAATACGATAAGGCTGCCGGATCATTGTATAATCAATGGCAACAACAGCAGTTTCAGGTGCTTTAGTAGACATATGCGCTGCGTTTATACAGTTTCAAGCTAATCTTTTACATAAACATTAAATCACTCCATAATCCTTAATACGGAGGTCGTAAATGAAGTTTACTATCTCAATAACTTTAACCTTTAATATGTCCTTGTGTAAAGGATTGATCAGATAATTAAACTCTTCCTCAATAATGGCGGAAGGAATTTTAATAATCAAGCTTTTTAACTCAGACAGTATACCTGTTCCATAATCCTTCGTTTCAGTAGGGGCCGGGGCTGCTTTCCAATTACCAGGCATAGAAGGTGTTTTAACCTCCAATATCTTGTCCTCAGGAATGTTAATAGTGACCATGGAAAGAGCTCTTGGAATACTATTGACTTCGATATTGACGGAATACTCCAAAAGAGCCAGGGCCCTGCTTTCCGAACTATACAAGCATGGAATTCCTATATGATTCCATCTTCCGCCGAACAACCTCGAGCCTTCCCCTGTTAAGTCTTTTGCAAAATTTCCTTTTGCCAGCCTGTAAACATTCATATCTCTTTTTAAGAATAAACACCATACTCGATTCTGCCCACTAAGTGCTTTACTTCTTCTACTCCGTAAAACGTATCAAGTAAACAAATAGGAGCTTCACCACCTAAAGCTTTGTTGGGCGCTTCAATCCAACGGTTAAAGTTTAGTTTATCCTCAAAAACGCTGTAGCCATACGAGTAAAGATCAGCCAGGGCGAATATCTTTTCACCTAATGCAGTATTGAACTTCTCTTCTCCCTTTTTATTAAAAAGAGTGGCTTTCGCTACAGAGAATATTTTGGCAAGGGTATCATAATCCAGGCATGTCTTTTCTTTAAGCTGCTCTAGGTGATTTCTGGAAACGCCTTTTCTGATGGTTTCTATTTTTTCTATAGGTGTTAGAATGTGTTCAGGCTTCCTACCTTCAGCAGCCAGGATGGCCATCATAGCATTTTTACTTGCAGGATTCGCAGAAGCAACTTTATCTTGATTCTTACTACTCATTTGATAATATTATAAATAAAACAAAATTAAACTAATGATAGTATAAATTTATACCAATAAAAGATGAAAACAAAGAGATAAGCAGTTTTCTTTTCTTGAAAAATAAAGAAATGTTCACCTGGCTCTAATTAGAAGCTATCAAGATAGTTTTTACCGATCAGCCGGTTCTTGACCGGATACCAAAATACATCCACTCCTTAGCACTTTTAAGTTCCGTAGAGCCAATTTCTACTTAAGGCTGTAAACATATGGTTCGCCTGTCAAATGCCTGTAATAAAGCTTAAAAACCCCCTCAATGTTGTAAAGGGGCGCTGCCCCTAACCCCGGAGTGAAGGCATTAACTTTCCGAATAAGTAAGTATATCATAGCCTCTCATGTCTTTCACTCAATACTTCTATCCCGGATCAGGAGGGTTTTGCACCTTATAACCATTAATTCTGTTATAGTCACATTCAGCGAAATAGAATGTTGTTCGATTTCTTTCTTCTCATCATCGGTATATCAGTTATGGATACAGCACTCCCATAAAAGGCAGAACTACCCGGCATTATTTTAAATTATACTCATTTAACTGCATTTTCAAGTACACCACAAAAATGATCACGCTTACTTAAATACTCCTTGAACAATGCATTGAATTTATCCAGGCGCTCATTCTGTTGGCCATCCACAAACTTCAGGTTGTGGATGGCAACAACAGCCTGGTTGATGTTTTTTCCTATGTAATTCATTTCTGTCGTAAGCGCCATCATTGCCTGATAAATTTTTCGCTCCATACCTCTATCCCGGACGGGCAAATCCTTACACCTTTTAATGATTAGCTCCGTAACAGTCATTCCAAACGAAGCGGCATTATCCTGTATTTCAAGCTTATCCTTTTCGCAGCAACGGCAGTAAAGTCTTGACATATCTATGCATAAGAGTTATAAAAAAGAGTTGCGATTTTTATCCTTTATCCCCCTCAACCCTGTAAGGATAGGGGCAAGAGGTCTTTGTGTACGCACAAAGACACATCTTGCAATTAAAGATCTTTATAAAGGCTGGACAAAGGTAAATGAACAAGCAAATAGTTCAATCACAACAGCTTATACTATATTCTATAGCATTATTAGGGCATTCTCTAGCAGAATCTTTATTAATATTTAGAACTGTATAGCATACTTTAGAAGACATAAGAAAACTTTAGAAAAAAGGTTTTCTTGGTACAAATGCTGCTTGAATTATTACCTATTTGAATAAAAATAAATCCATCCAGGAGAAAAGCCTAGGATAGATTTTATACTGTATATTAAGTCAGAAAGCATATAATCTAAGAAGTGAAGAGATAATCAACGTGCTTTTTGTAGTGATATGTTTTCCGCTGCTGATGGGCTATAAATACTACTGCTGCAAAACATATCACTACAAAAAGCACAAGCCCTGCAGCAGGCGCTACACTGTTGTCTTCTTGTGAAAAGCTTCTACATCCAATCATCCAATAATTTAACTTACATAAGTAATAGCAAAACAGAGACAAGCAAAGCTCCATGTTGAACATAAAATAAATAACTGTATTATGGCAAAAGACACTGTGCACTTTGTAACTAATAGAATTACGGCCGCCAAACGAAGCGTCGTAACGATGTCAAATCAGGGAATATTAGCTGACCTAAAAATGTCTTAAAAATTGAATTGCAATTACATTAAGTTAGCGTAAAGAGAATAAGGTGATATTAAAACAAAATAATAAACAATCAAAATGAGCATCGAAAGAGCTAGACAATTAATCACACAAAAGGAAAATATCCGCCTTGAGTTCAAGGAGGCTGCTAATGCTTTGCCAGGTAATCTTTTCGAAACCATTTGTGCCATGCTTAATCGGGATGGTGGCGATATCATTCTAGGCGTCAATGATAATAATGTACTTCAAGGCATAGATACGGCAACGGTACCAACCATGGTCACCAACTTGGTTAATCTTTCTAACAATCCGCAAAAGCTCAACCCGCCGTTTATTCTTTTCCCACAAACCTATACTATAGATGATAGAACCATCGTTCATATACAAGTGCCTGCCAGTTCGCAACTGCACAAAACAGCAGGGATTATTTTTGACCGTAGTAATGACGGCGATTTTAAGGTTGTACAAGCCCATCTGATAGCAGAAATATATAATCGTAAAAGAAATTTTTATACCGAGGGAATTATTTACCCGGCACTTAGATTTGAAGATTTCAAAGCCGATCTATTTCCAAAGATCCGTAACCTCATAAGCAGCAACAATCCGAACCATCCCTGGCTTGCTTTGGATAACAAACAGCTAATGGAAATGGCAGGCTTATGGCGCAAAGATTTTCAATCCGGTCAGGAAGGGTATACACTAGCTGCAGCTTTGTTACTTGGCAAGCAAGAAGTAATACAACAAATCGTGCCGCATTACAAGATTGATGCACTAGTTCGCATTTACAATACAGACCGGTATGATGATAGGGAATATATAGAAGCCAATTTGATAGACGGTTACGAACAATGAATGGCGTTTGTGGCAAAGCATCTGCCTAATAAATTTTATATGGAAGGAGATCAAAGGGTAAGCCTTCGCACCAAAATATTTAGGGAAATCGTTGCAAACCTTATTGTGCATCGAGAATACACCAATGCGCTGCCATGCACCTTTGTTATTTATGCAGACAGAGTTGAAACAGCTAATGCAAGCAATCCTAATGGTGAAGGCCCAATAGACCCAAATAATTTTGCCCCTTTCCCTAAAAACCCGGCGATTGCAAAATTTTTTATCCAGTTAGGTAGAGTTGATGAATTAGGTTCCGGCGTATTGAACGTTAACCGGCTAATAAAGGAATATGCAGAAGAAGCTACTCCCCAATTCATTGAAGGCACTGTATTTAAGATGTTTTTGCCAGTACCTAAAACCGATGGTAGGTTAAGTGAGGGATTAAGTGAGGGATTAAGTGAGGGATTAAAATCAGTTTTGAAAGCCATTCAAAATAATGAAGGTGTTCAAGCCAATAAAATATCAGCACTGCTGAATAATCGTCCAATTAAAACGATTGAAAGGCAAATAAAAGCACTTGTTGAAAAAGGATCGATAGAGAGAAAGGGTAGCAAGAAAACAGGGGGATATTTTATGAAATCCTGATCCTGTATCGAATGAATGAGTTACAGTCGATTTATACCGACATGGTGAGGAAATTTAAAATATATGGGTCTTTGAATACCTGTCGGACCAGATTAGACTGCGGTGTTGGCAAAGTTAGCGTCAAAATTTGATATTTCGCCTCCCTGTAATTCATAATTGATGTGATTGATTAAATTTACACTTCAATCAGTAGCTTTCAAACAAATAAGTATTATGTTGCAAAAACTGCTCTTTCAAATAATATTTGTCACTTTTATTGGAAATACCGATGGCTTTGACCACCTGCGCCAATTATTTTTGACATTCACAAATGATTATACTTTGAACCACTTCAATAGGGTACACCAAAATCGTCCTTGGGGATCAAGGGCGTTGTTATTTCCACTTAGGTGTAATTTCTTCTTTTCTATAATAATGGGGGTAGGCAGGCCCTGTTGAGGAATTAACTTTTGGAGGTTCTTTTTTAAAAACGGAGGAAATAATTGCTATAATACCAAATAAAACCAAACAAGAAATCACATATTCTATGCTATGGATCTTAATATTTAAAAGTGCAGTATTAAGTAAATTCATCTACAATTGTTTGAATTACTGGTAATAACAACTTTAAGTGAGTCGTATCTTCCTAATGCTGTAAGTTATAAATAGTCTCCTAATTTGTCAACACTATCTTACCAACTACGTTCAGCTGAGCATACATTCGGAGCATGTCAAAAAGCTGCAGGCGCCTCAGGGTATTCAAAAGAAAAGCTACCGAAGGATTAACTCATTCGGGAAGCAGTAAAGCGTGTCTGCTGTTATTTGGTTCCTTAATAAATGAAAACAGATTTTGAATTCAAAATTATATTACTACATTTGCGACATGCTTTTAAACAATCTACATCAGTCTCGATTCTGTCAACTCGTCACCGGGCTGCAAATTGTTGTACATGATATAGAAGTCAGTTAGTATATTTTACAACATTATAATGCATGCAGCCCACCTTTTAGGTGGGTTTTTTATTTTCAGTATGTGTACGACCGGGTTGCTCGTGGCGGGCGAAGTGTCTGCAAAACATTTGGAATGAGTTCGATTCTCATACCGGTCTCTTAATTGGTGCAGAAGCTAACTTGGTAGAAGCACTGGTCTGAAAAGCCAGAGGAGTAAGATCGTAACTTACCTGTACCACATATTCCCTGTTTGTATAAAGGCAGTACGGCACTTTTTGACAGTGCAGGCAGTGGTTCGATACCATTATGGGGAACGTTGACTGTAGCTTAATGGCAAAGTGCATGACTGTGAATCATGAGATCAGGGTTCGATCCCCGCTGTCAACCGCAATGCCGATATGATGGAACAGGCAGACATAACCGCTTTCATTAATAGTTCCTGGTCAATGTTATCAAAGAATCCTTTGATGTCAAGGTCTATCACCCAGTCATGGGTCATCACTTTTTGCGATGCCCGCTCCACAGCCTGATGACAGTTCTTCCCTGGCCTGTAAACCATACGAGTTCTGATGAAACTGCGGTTCTACAATACACTCCAGATGGGTTTTCGCAACTTCTTGTGCAATGCGATCCAAAATTGTAGGTATGCCAAGCTTGCGAACACCCGCTCCTCCATCCTTGCTGATTTCCACTTCCCTTACAGGCATGGGAAAGTAACTGCCTGAAGTCAGCCTGTTCCATAGCCTATAAAGATGGGCGTTCAGATCCTTATCTAATTCTTCCCATCTCATTTCGTCTACGCCACCGCTGCCTTTGTTGGCTCTCACCTTCTTGTATGCTCGGCCTACCATCACTCTGGTAATTGGCTGTGACTTTGTCTCATAATAATCAATCATTCCTTTTTGAGGTTGTAAACAATTATGAAACTAAAACAGGCTAAGCCCTTCGCTCCATTACCTTTCAGTAACTTCATCACTACTACGACTTAGTCCGCCGCCGCTGATTCCTACTATCCTTGTACTGTGATTACCGCTTCGGTTCACCACGCACCAGCGACTTCTCTTGTTCCGTACAAAACCCTGTATTGCCTTCCTGTCAACTCGTGCCCCGGATGTCATGTAAACAGTAATCAAGTTTCCTTTACATTCTTAACAAACACTAACGTAGTTGCTTGCTTTGGACATCGTTTGTTTTGCTTTACGAGACTTCATAGTTGATTTAAATTATTCAGCTCGACAATACGCACCTTCAAGGATCAAAGTCCTCGTTTTTCCTTATCGTTCACCACAACACCGCTTCCGGACTATGCAGCATAAGGTGGTTTGCAAACTACTCCTGAAAGTCGTCTGCGGAAGTTCATCTCCCTTCATTTCTTTCCTGCAAGTCAGCCAGTCGATTCGCTTGACCTCCGCACTTAACATCATTACTTTGAAGAGTCTTCCATCTTTTGTACAGCATCAGATTCCATTGTCTCAATCTCGGAATCTGTTCAAGACACACACGCCAAAGCATTTAAGAAGTGCTGGAGCAATACGGCAAAGACATCAGCATGTGCCCGAAATGTCATAAGGGAACCTTGATGCTGATTGCTATTGTATATCCAAAACTAATACCGATAAGCCTTGCAAAGCACGTCGGTAGCACCGATCAACCAACGTTTCCCAACAAAGCGTCACCTTAAAAAATCAAATCAGCCTTACACAATGAATGAGAGTAATCAATTAACAACAAACAACCATGTCACCTAACGCTGATGGGTAGGGGAGGTTGTGTGTTGAATAAAATAGCAATTTTAAATCACTACATCAGTCGTAACAATCTCGGTTAAGCAATGTTCCATACTTCAATACCAAGCTACTAATCAACAATAGAAGGTGTGACACCCTAATAAGGTGTTGGTTCAACAAACAATAGCCGCAAGCCCCCATTAAAAATCTTCAAATGGGGGTTTGCTTTGGGGGCTTGCGACTATTGTTCTTAATGTTGTGCGTTCATGCTATCGTCTCTCAACTCTTTTTATTTAAGAACTATTACTTTTCTACTTCCATATTTTGTATCAAACCGTTTTCAATAGTATAAATATGTCTTACCATACCATCAAATAATACATTCCCTTGCAAATCTTTTGCTATTTGATGAACTACAACTTCTATTTGCCCGTCTTGTCTTTCCATAAAGCTAACTGGCTCAACATGTGGGTCTAACCCTTTCCATTGTCTTGTCCAATAGTTTCTTACCTCGTCATGTCCACTTACAATTGGTAACCTGTAAACGAAAAAAAATTCTTTTAATAAACTTCAAATAAATAAATATCTGATTGCTAAACGCCTTAATTTAGTTATTGACTGATTGATTTTACACACCTGTATAAATAAATTCAAAAAAGCATGAAAGAAAATCTACGATTGTACCTGGCATTTGTCATAATGATCTTTAGCGCTCTTTCAGGCTATGCTCAGAAAGTGGGCATCTTTGACGGCCACGGAGACATCGGAACGAATGTTAAACCCGGTTCGGCCACTTTCATTCCGGAGACCAGGCAGTACGTTATTTCCGGGGCTGGGTATAACATCTGGCTTGACCACGACGAGTTCCATTTTGTGTGGAAAAAAATGAAGGGTGATTTTATCCTCTACACCCGCGCCGAATTCCTTGGAACCTGGATACCCGTCCATAAAAAAGTAGGCTGGATGGTTCGCAAAACACTTGATGGAAACTCGCCCCATATCAATGCCGTCGAGCATGGAGACGGACTAACCTCTCTTCAGTACAGACGCACGGCAGGAGCCAAGACGGAAGAAATCAAATCAAAGATCACCAAAGCGGACGTAATCCAACTGGAAAGAAAAGGGAAGACTTATACAATGCGGGTGGCTAAATACGGTGAGCCGTTTGTTACCGAACAGGTCACTGACTTCGACCTAGGTGATGAAGTGTATGTGGGCTTATTTGTCGGCTCTCATAATTCCGATGTGGTGGAAACAGGCGTGTTCAAAGACGTCAGCATCACCGTGCCCTTTAATGGCGAAGCTGACCATACAACCCCCATGAACCTTGGCAGCAACCTGGAACTGATGGACGTAGCCAGTGGTAACCGGGAAACGATTTATTCGGTGCCCTATTCCATCCAGGCGCCTAACTGGACCGTAGACGGTAAAAGCTTAATCTTCAACACCAAGGGACAGATGTACAATTTCGACCTTGCTACCCGTAAGCCTGTGCTTATAAACACCGGTGAAATCAAAAACAATAACAACGATCATGTTATTTCTCTCGATGGCAAGATGCTTGGCTTAAGCAGCTCGGTGAAGGATTTGGGAGGTTCCATCGTCTATACGGTTCCGATAGGCGGTGGTACGCCAAAACAGGTTACGCCAAAAGGGCCATCTTATCTTCACGGCTGGTCTCCCGATGGCAAAAGCCTTGTGTTCTGCGGCTCAAGAAATGACGAGTACGATGTATACCGTGTGCCCGCAAATGGCGGACCTGAAGTTCGCTTAACCGATTCTAAAGGATTGGACGATGGCCCCGAATATACGCCGGACGGGAAATATATTTATTTCAATTCGGTCCGTACGGGCCTGATGCAGATATGGAGAATGAATGCCGACGGAACGAACCAGGAACAGGTTACTACCGACGATTATAACAACTGGTTCGCCCACATTTCACCGGATGGTAAATCAATGGTTTTTCTTTCATTTCTTAAGGAGGAAGTAGATCCGGGCAGGCATCCGCCTTACAAGCATGTGTACCTTCGTTATATGCCCCTTACAGGCGGTGCTCCGAAAGTACTGGCCTATGTATACGGAGGCCAGGGTTCCATTAATACACCATCATGGTCACCCGACAGCAAGCGGATCGCTTTTGTCAGCAACACTGATATGGGAAATAAATAATTTTCATACGTAGCTGTTATAATATTGTAGAAACCCCTCCGTGACAAACGGAGGGCTTTAATACCGTTTACGTATACTGTTGACTTAACACGGTGTCGTGCTTTACTTTCCTCATCTCTTTAAAAAGCAGCTTGTTGTAACAATAATTCAGTACCGACCAAATCTAAAAATTGCCATTTATGAAAAAGATATTACTCGTTTTGCCACTTGTGTTGCTGGCATTGTTTTCTGTCGCCCAGCAGCATAATATTACAGGAAGGGTTTTAAGTAAAAACCAACGTACGCCGCTGGCGGGGGTTACCGTCGAGGCGAAAAACAGTACGGTTTCAACCGATGAAAACGGGAAGTTTTCAGTTCCGGCAGCAATCGGAGACAACCTCACTTTTACGTATGTCGGCCGGAATTCCCAAACCATAAAAGTCAACAACCTTAACGAGTTGACGGTCGAGCTGGAAGAAAATACCAGTCAGCTCGGTGAAGTGGTTGTAACCGGCTATCAAACGCAAAGAAGGGCTGACCTCACCGGATCTATTGCGATTGTAGATATGGGGAAGGCAAAAGATATTGCTTCAGGCAGCGCATTGCAAAATATCCAGGGGAGGGTTCCGGGACTATATATCAGGGCCAATGGTGGCCCGAGCGGAGCCGCCAGCTCTGTATACATCCGGGGCGTGAATACCCTTGGTAATACAAATCCGCTTTACGTTATAGACGGTGTCCCCACCACGGATCCGAATATTTTCCAGTTTATGGATCCGAATTCCATAGAATCGGTACAGGTGCTCAAAGATGCGTCAGCATCCTCCATATATGGCTCACGGGCTTCCAACGGGGTAATCATCGTAACCACCAAGCAAGGTAAAAACAATGTTAGCATTACCATCAATTCCAGCATTTCTGCCGCTAATAATGTTAGGAGGCTTTCTATGCTGAACACCAAAGAGTATGGTTCGGTGCTTTGGCGTGCTTCCGTAAATGGCGGAACCCCTACCACTGCTCACAGTTCATTATACAGTTTTACCGAGCATACTGACAACAACGGCGTTCGTGTGCTCGATGACGTGATACCCGTTCCATTCATCAACGGCGATCCTAATATCCCTTCAGCCAATACCAATTGGCAGGATGAAGTATTTCAAACAGGTATTATTTCTCAAAACACAATTACAATAGCCGCAGGTGGCCCCAGCAGCTCAACATTAATGAGTTTTGGCTATTTTTCTAACACTGGGCTTATCCGTAATAATGACTACAAACGATATATTGGCCGTATAAATAATTCAATCAGTTTTTTTGATAATAAATTAAAGATTGGAGAAAATCTGCAAATCATCAAAGCCAGGGAACACCCGATGGGAGGTGATCAGTTTGGCACTGCCGGATGGAATGCAGATGGTACAACCCGGATTCCGGTAAATGGTCCAAATCCGCTTCAACTTACCACGGTGGTCTTACCTATTTTACCTGTACGTAAATTAGACGGAACCTATGCCGGGCCGATAGGAGCCGGCTTTTCCGATCGCCAGAACCCGGTATTCCTCACCGAATTGGATAAAGATGATGTAAACAATGATCTGCAGACATTCGGTAATGTTTACGCCGAATTAACCCCGATTAAAGACGTGGTGATCAGGTCAAGCTTTGGGCTTGATTATACCAGTAATTATGATATTAATATTGAAAGAAGGTATTCAACAGGGTTTCTTAACCGTACCGTAAACAATTTGCAGATAGCTCAACGTCACCGTCTGAACTGGACCTGGTCCAACACGATAAATTATTCATTGAACCTTAACAAGTCCCGGATAAATTTACTGGCTGGTATGGAGGCAATCAAGAATTCAACGCAGGTATTTTCTACACTAAAACAAGGATTTGCCATAGAAGACCGTCCGTACTTTCAGTTAAGCGCCGGAACAGGTGTAGCTAGCAATACAGGGTTTACTACAGAAAACCAATTGCTTTCTTACTTTGGTAAAGTGAACTATTCTTTAAATAATAAATATCTGGTATCTGCAACTTTACGATATGATGGATCTTCCCGCTTTGGTGAAAACAATAAGTTCGGGGTATTTCCGGCAGTTTCTGTCGGCTGGACTTTAAGTAATGAAGACTTCATTAAGAACAGTCTTCCGGTGTTCTCTAATCTTAAGTTTAGAGCAGGTGCGGGAAAAGTTGGTAACCAGGAAATAGGAGATTATTCAGCATACAGACAATTTGCTACAAATTACGGATCTGTAGATCCTTTGGGTTCTACAAGAGCCACCGGATCTGCCTATGACATCAATGGCGCCAACACCGGGTCTTTACCATCCGGTTACGTCGCTACAAGAACTGCAAATCCTAACCTCAGGTGGGAAACTACAAACGAAATAAATGTAGGGTTAGATTTCGGGTTCATGAACCAGAAGCTTACAGGCGCCTTTGACTATTTTACCCGCACTACAAAGGATATCCTGGTTACTCCCCCGACTCCTGGCGCAATTGGAGAGGGAGCGGTTAAAACAGTCAACGGGGCTACCATGGACAATCACGGGTTCGAATTGTCTCTGGGATACCACGATACAAAGGGACAATTTTCTTACTCGATAGACGGAAATGTGGCTCAGTTTAAAGATAAGATCACGTTCCTGCCATCGTCAGTGGTAAGGTCGTTTGCCGGTAACGTTGAACAGACCATTTTAGGTCATTCCAGGACTTCCTATTTTGGGTATGTAACTGACGGATTATTTCAGTCGCAAGACGAGGTCAGCAAATCTCCCGTACAGCCAGGCAAAGGTGTAGGCAGAATCAGGTTTAAAGACCTGAATGGAGATGGTACCATAAACGCTTTGGACCAGGCCTGGCTGGGAACTGAATTGCCTGGATTGACTTATGGACTAAATACCCAAATCAATTATAAGAATTTTAGTTTATCTATTTTCATGCGGGGCATTTCCAGTGTTATCGTTAACGATGCTTCTAAAGTCTTCACCGATTTTCTCGGTACCGCTACAGGGGTCAATAAAGGCACGAGGCTATTAAACGCATGGAACCCGCAAAATACTGGTGCAACAATTCCTGCAGTGTCGTTGGTTAATGCCAATGCTGAAACCAGGGCCTCTGATTATCTGCTGGTGAATGGCGATTATTTTAAGGTGCAGAATATACAGTTGAGTTATTCTTTGCCATCCGAGTTGGTTTCAAGAATCAGGTTAACCTCACTACGTTTCTACGGGAATGCTGATAATCTTATATTAATTTATAAAAAGTCAGGCGCAACAGCTTTCACCGGTGCCGATCCGGAAACGCCTGGTTCCATTTACCCTAGACCAGTAACGTTTACTTTAGGATTAGATGTTAGATTTTAATTAGAAAACTGAAAATATGAAACACTATAAATTGGTACTTATAATAACTGCAACCCTTGCAATGACCTTTGTGGTCTCTTGTAAGAAATCTTTCCTGGATGTGCAGCCAGCTGGCATTATACCGGAGGATGCACTTAATTCGGTTGCAAAAACGGAAGAGTTGATCATTGCAGCTTACGCCGGTTTGGGTAACACAACCTATGACAGGGCATGGGCGAGCGATTATGTTTGGGGAAGCGTTCGCTCCGATGATGCATATAAAGGAGGAAGCGGTGTGGCCGACCAACCCAATCTCAACGATATGGAGCAATACAATACGGTCACACCATCTGTTGCAACTTATGCAAATAATACCTGGATCGGTGTATATGAAGTCATCTCAAGGATTAACCTTGCGTTGAGGCAAGTTGATAAGTTTACAGATGCGGAATATATTGTGAATGGCGTAGCCAATGCCCGGAAAGTACGTATAGCGGAACTTCGATTTCTGCGCGGCCATTTTATGTTCATATTGAAAAGGATATTCAATTATCCCGTTTGGATTGAACAAGCAGCCACGCAGGATGAAATAAGGTTGATCTCCAACAAGCAATTTTCCAATACGCAGTTGTGGGACAAGATAGCCGCGGATTTTCAGTTTAGCATAGATAATTTACCTGTAACGCAACCCCAGGTAGGCAGGGCTAATAAACTGGCCGCAACGGCCTATCTGGCAAAAGTGAGGCTTTACCAGGCATATGTTCAGAATGAAAGTCATGCGGTAACAAGCATAGACGCAACAAAACTTCAGGAAGTCGTTTCACTAACGGATGCCGTTATCAATTCGGGAAAATTCAATCTCGTAGATAATTTCGGAAAAAAATGGACCTTCGGAAATGAAAATCACAGCGAATCCATATTCGCCATACAGTATTCATTTGATGATGGAACCAGATGGGGACGTGTTGATTTTGAACATGGCCTTAACTACAATATGGCTGCTCCATATGGCTGTTGCTCTTTTCACCATCCAAGTCAAAACCTGGTGAATGCCTTCAAAACCAGTCCGGCCAGCGGTCTTCCTTTGTACGAAACATTCAATAATTCGGAGATGAAGAATCCTGAAGATTTTCAGGCACCTGCAAACACCGTAGATCCGCGGCTTGACCATACCGCCGGAATACCTTCACATCCGTTTAAATATGACGTCAACTTTGTTGCGCAAACATCCTGGTCAAGAGCACCTGCCGTTTATGGCAACTTTGTTCCAATGAAGGAAATTCAATTGCCAAACCCTGCTGCCATCAGAAAGAGCGGTCCCTTTACCGGAACCGCCCATAACTGGGACATCCTTCAATACAACGATATACTGCTGATGAAAGCGGAAGCCCTTATCGAGTTAGGCCAGCAAGACCTTGCCCGGCCGCTCATTAATCAGATAAGAACCCGGGCAGCCAATTCCATAACGTGGACTACTTATCCGCTGGGACACCCTAAAGCCGGCCAGGGTTTTTCCAGTTATAAAATCGCTTTGTACGATGGTATCAATCTTCCCTGGACCAAGGAGAATGCACGCAAAGCATTGCAGTGGGAGAGAAGGCTGGAGTTTGCCATGGAAAGCCCGCGCTTTCATGACCTCGTCCGCTGGGGCATTGCAGCCGAAACCCTGAACGGTTATTTAAGCGTAGAAAAGGTCCGGCATCCCTATCTGAACAGCGCCGTCTTCACAAAAGGCAGGGATGAGTATCTTCCTATTCCGCAAGATCAGATCAACCTGGTTGACGGCTTATATGTTCAGAACCCGGGTTATTGATCAGTGAAATAAGAACTAATAAAATGATGTTACTGTATGAAAAAAATTGCATTGCTCATCGCATCATCTTTTGCTTTGTCTGTCGGCACATCATTTGCCCAGGCTGATCAACCTCCATATCTTTCGGCAGTTCCGAAATACACGTTTGCCACCACCTTGACAGAGCAGGAAAATCAGCTTAAAGACAATCCATTGCTCAAACGTTTTGCTGATTCACGTAGAAGACAATCCTCAGACCGTTATCGCCCACTGTTTCATTTTGTAAGTCCGGAAAGCACGTTGAATGATCCGAACGGACTGAGTTTCTGGAAAGGTAACTGGCACATGTTTTATCAGGCTTACCCACCCGAAGATAAGCGCCAGCATTGGGGCCATGCCATCAGCAAAGACCTAGTTCACTGGCAGGACCTTCCATATGCCATTTATCCGGGTCCGGAACGCGCCGTGTTTTCGGGCGGTGCATTGGTTGAACAGGACCGGGTGATTGCCATGTATCACGGAACAGAAGTTGGGAACATGGTCGCTGTGTCATCAGATCCGTTGCTGTTGAACTGGGAAAAAGTTACCGGCAATGCGGTAATACCCATTCGCAGTAAAACGGGGTTCGCCCTGCCATATAGTGTCTTTGACCCTTCCATCTGGAAAAGTAACGGCGTTTATTATTCGCTGTCAGCAGGCAGAATTCCAAAAGGGCCGGGGGGAAAACAAATACCGGTGGGCAATCTTTTCAGGTCCAGAGACCTGGCCAACTGGGAATATCTTCATGAATTTGTTGAGGGCGATCGCTTTACGTTGATAGGAGACGACTACGCCTGTCCATATTTCTGGCCAATCGGAAATCGTTACATTATGCCTTTCTTCAGCCATATGAGCGGCGGGCAGTACCTGTTGGGAGACTACGATACCGCCAGGAATAAATTTGTGGTAACACAGGGAGGTAAATTCAATTTCGGGCCGGCGAATCCATCCGGCGTACACGCGCCATCGGCGACTCCTGACGGAAAAGGCGGTGTCATTATCATTTTCAATATGAACGCAGGAAAGCCTACCGGAGAATGGAACATGATCATGTCGCTTGCAAGAAGGCTGACTTTGATAGGGAAGGATGAAATTGGACAGGAGCCTGTCGGCGATGTTGAGTCTTTGCGTTATAACCGTCAGGAAGTAAAGCCCATGGTGCTCGCTGCCAATAAAGAAATTGTACTTCCAAACATCAAGGGGACCGCCATGGAAATTAGCATGGAGATCGACCCGAAAGATGCGCCGATGCTTGAACTAAATGTGTTCCGTTCGCCCAATAAAGAAGAATACACCCGCATTGTTTTCATGGAGACGCGGGGTATGGGCCCTGGTCGCGACTATCGCTTTGGAGAAGTGGCAACCCTGCAAACAGAACGGTCGGAGAACCCTGCTGTCTCCAGGACGCCCCCGGCCCCGCCCGCTAGGCAAAGCCTAATAACGATCGAGTCATCGTATGCTTCCCTGCATTCGGACGTTCGCCCGAGAGGCCCTGAAACGGCGTCGTTTTATATGAAGCCTGAAGAAAACCTGAAGCTTCGCGTATTCATCGACAGAAGCATCGTGGAAGTATTTGTAAATGGAAAACAATGTGTTGCCGCGAGGGTTTATCCAAGCCGCGAAGACGCGACAGGAGTTTCCATTCGTTCGCAGGGGCAAAACAGTGAGCTAAAATCACTGGAGGCCTGGCAAATGAAAAGTATATATGAGGCAACCACTATACCCACACCAAAATGATCTTATCAAGTTTTTTCGTGATTTATGATCCGCAATTTGTCGTCAAACATTGGATGAGATTTATGCATGAACTGTCTTAACCGGTTATAGGTTGACAGTTTTACAAACTTTTGTAAAACATGTTAGAGCATATTAAGGATTTACTCAAGGGTAGTGAATACTCAGAAGGTACCAAAGATGAAGCAATACGAAGGATCCTTTTGTATGGAGAGGATTCAGTTACGGTAATGCAGCAGTTAGGAATCAGCGACATATACACCGTCAACAACTGGATTAATGCCTACAAGAAGCAAGTTGAAAAAGGGCTGGTAACTTTACCTGCTATGAAAAAAGAACTACAGGATGATCCTGTTGCAATAAAGAAAAGGAACAAGGAACTTGAAAAAGCGCTTAAGGAAGCAAACCTGATGATCCTTGCCCTAAATACAATGATTGACCATGCGGAAAAAAACTTAAATATTTCTATCAGAAAAAAGCGTGGTACCAGACAATCGTAATGCTGCAGGATAATAGGATCACAAAGGCCAGTGTCGCCCGCCTTTGTGGATTGTTTGGTAAAAGCCGGCAAGCGTATTATAAGAAAAATAACTGCCTACAGGAAAAGCAACAGGAGGCAGCGTTGGTGTTAGAGTTGGTAGCTGCCATCAGACGGGAGATCCCAGGCCTTGGAACCCATAAGGTCTACCTGATCATTAAGCAATCTCTCAGGAGCAATGCAATCAGTATGGGCAGGGACCAGTTGCACCAGCTACTGCGTGATAACAATCTGCTGGTGAAAAGAAAAAGGAAAACGCCCAAAACCACTAATAGCAGGCACTGGATGAAAAAGTATCCGAACCTGATCAAAGAAATACCGGTACACAGAATAGAACAGGTTTGGGTGTGTGATCTGACCTACATATGTGTTGGTTATAATTTTAATTACCTGTCATTGATCTTGGGTGCATACTCCAAAAAGATAGTGGGCTATCATCTTCATCCTTACCTTACCACTGAAGGTTGTTTACAGGCCCTTATGAAGGCCTTAAAAAACAGATCGTCACAAAGTGAGGCATTGATACATCATTCTGACCGGGGATGTCAGTATTGTAGTCTTGAGTATGTACTGATGCTTAAAGATGCAGGTATAGCAATCAGCATGACAGAAAAAGGTGATCCGTATGAAAATGCAATTGCTGAAAGGGTGAATGGCATTTTAAAATCAGAGTTCCATTTGAACAAGATATTCAGAAGCCAGGTGGAAGCACAAATAGCCGTTCAAAATAGCGTTACCAATTACAACAGCTTAAGACCGCACATGAGCTGTAATTAGGGTCTGCTGAATAAGTAAAATCCTTTAGATACGATATATTTCGTATATCATATGATATTGGATAGATATCCCTTTTTGTTAAGAGCCAGTACTTTCTACTACAAATACGGCGTATGA
>JAABUS010004429.1_pt1 | contig 20253 bp, 20 predicted proteins | sample 5560161 | NCBI WGS metagenome assembly JAABUS01 (sample SAMN10711885, study PRJNA513376) | rock metagenome | isolation source: Antarctica rocks | place: Antarctica: Victoria Land, Trio Nunatak nord | collected 2016-01-04 | reverse complement strand
AGAGCGATGCTCGACAATAGAAGATGAAGTCGTTTTTGTTGTTTGATTTGAGAGTTAATTGATTCTCTTGATCGATTTGATTCTCTAGCAATCAACGAAGATTCTTTATCGCTGATTCTATTAATCGGGGTGAACGATGCGTACTTAATAAGCTGTAAGTTGTCTAGCAATTCAACCAGCCTCGCTGTTGATTCTATAGACTCTCTAGTGTTGTTCTGCCTTTCGATTGCGTCGATCATCAGGTAAACGAATTTCTTTAGACTCGATCTGCCTGAACGAGTATATTGAACGGGTAATGAGTATCTGTATTGTATGATAAACGAGATTCTTAATGTAATGTTGAAATCATGCCTAGATCATTCAATCAAAGAGGCTCGAAGCTGATATGTATGTATTGTTCTTTAGAGATAGCTATAACAAGACATTAAGAATACAGAAGAGAAAGAGTGCGAGCTCTTCTATAAATAATGGCTTGAGGCTGCGCTAGGCTCGATACAGATGTGATGTAATAGGTCAGATGTGTTTGCCTAAAAGAATGATGAAAGGAATGAATGAAGAAAGTGCTGAACAACGAGAAGAAGTGCTGAGAATGACTCAAAGGAGTGCGCTAGATTCAAACTAGGCATAGCGTCATGACTTGCTCTAATCAAATTGATTAGGGTTAGATCTGAACTCTGATCGATTCAGACATGTTCATAACAAATTATTAAGTTGAAATTAGATGTACAAGTTTTAAAAGTACAACTGAACATGAAATTACAATGAAATGCGTATCTTCATCAAATTGAAGTGAATCACATCACATGAATGCTAGCACTTAGTTGACTTGAAGTTTTTACATGAGAAACAATCTTCACAAAAGCAAGATAGATATACTCAGCAGTAATAAGATCAGAAATTGCATTTGAAATATCAATTTGACATCAGCAAGAAAAAGAGAAAGAACTGTTAAACAAAGAATGCAGACTTGAAACACTACAGAATCAAACTTTGCGTCACGTTGCAAAAATGTTCAAAAGAATAAGCATTAAAACTCTGAAAGCAGAAATGTACATAAGCTCGCTGCATGTTCATTTGAACATGCTGCAAAACAAGATCATGTTACACAGTTGAATCAATAATTGTACGCAGAAAATTAAATAAACATGCAAACTGATACATGCTCATTTGATAAGAATCAATTGCATCATTTCTTGCTTTCTCATCATCAAGAAAGTGATGCTTCTGAATAACTTAATTCAAGAAGATGTGAAAATACAGTTGAGACGTAAGTGATTAGTTCTCGCTGCGATGATTTTGACTAGTGACAGCATTGCAATAGCGTAATATCACAGAAGTCAGTGAAAGCAACAATGAGAAAAATATAGAAAATGCATTGCAGATGTTCACATCATCTCGACATAAAGATCACATCTGTTCAACAAAATGATAAAGATGCAAAATGATCTTCAGAAGATTGAAAGCATTCTCATCATTCATATCAAAATTGAATGCATAAATTTAAATGTTTATCTGTACTTCAAAAACATTTCAGACGCAGATAGCATGTGATGCAACTGTAACTGAAATCATCAGATGATAAAACATGTACTCATGCATTGCTTAAACTGATTGCATTTACGATCAAGAATGTTACAAAACGTTGACTTCTTAAACTATTGAATAATCATCACTATCATGAAGAGTTTCAAAGCAGCTGCAAGAATGATGATGAAAATGAAGCTTTTAAAGCAATTTAAAGTGATTAAGTCACTCATTTTCTAACATGCAATCAACGTGAACTAATTTGATACAAAGTCTCATAATGATAGTTTTAACTGCATGAAGCAGTTGTATAAACAGCGAGTGATTTTCTATCTCAGAGAGTTTTGTTCACTCGATATAGATAGCATAAAGTTCTTCATGAGTTGACTTAATCAATGTCACAAGAATGTATGAATTTATTATTATGTATGAATGCAAAAATAAGCAAAAGTGCATTTACTGCATGTTAAATCATTGCTTGAAGCATTGTTTTTACAAACAGACTTAAAACATGTGAAAATGTAAAGCATGTTAAAATATACACAGAGTTCTTGATTCTCAATGTTATAAATGACAAGCTGAAAAAGAAAGAATAAAGAAAGTCACAAAGCACAGATCTTTATATCATGTTGTACAAGAGCAGAAAGAACTCAAGACAGTGATGTTAAAGACATTCATAAAAACATGTATCAATCTGAAATCATTGATGAATAACAACTTGAAGAGAAAGCAGAAATGCTCAATGAATAAAAGTCATTTGCTCAGTGTAATCATCACATCAGAAAACATTATATTGAATCACTTAATTAAGAAATCAAGATCAAATGAATTGAAATCAACATTAATCATGTTGTTATTAATATCATTTTCTGTTGAGAATTTTATAAGTGAAGTAAGTGCTTTGCAAATACTTAAGAAAATATTAAATAGTCTAAAATGTAAATTTTAATATTTCAGCAAAAGAAGCTTTGAATACTACAGTACAACGTTCACAAGTTCAGAAACAAGATGATGATAATATTACTACATGAGAAAAAAATAAAGAACTATGATATTCTGATTCTTCAAGAACTTTAATGATTTAATGATATTTTCAAAATATATTGTTCAACAATTATTGACTTCATGCTGAAGAATAATGAAGATAAAATCTGTTTCTACATAAACAAAAAAATTGACAGCAACATTTGATATTCAACATGATACTTCAAAGATGTAAATACAATTACATTATAAATATTAACAAATGATGCACAGATGATTCAGAGAGCTATACACATTTATGAAGCATACAATTCATCACTCAAAGATCATGAAATTATTTATGAAAAAGAAAATCTTTCAGATATTGAAAAGACGCTGCATATGTCAAAAGAAAGCATTCTTGTAAAAGACTTCAATCTGCATCACTTCACATAAGAAAAATCATTTTATTCAAGATAACATTTATTGTTGAATGAGTTAATTAAAATGATCACAAACATTAATGCATTGTTAACATTATTTCAAGACATAATTATGAGAAATTATTAAAAATCTTAAATGACAATAGATTTAATCTTTATGACAAATAACATTATGAATCAATTAATATAATGCAAAATCAACAAAGAAATGAAAAACTTTTCAAATCATTTATTAATACAGATAATTATAAATTTCAGAGTTTGCAAAAAGTCAGCGTGAAAATTATATTGCAACTGAAAAACAATGAATGAAGAGAAGTTCATTAATATTCTGAGAGAATAAATGTTGAAATCACTGTTGAATCATAAGATGAAGTATCAATGCATAAATGAATACATCAAGCAACTGTTGAATGCACTGAAGAAGATCATTGAGATTTTCATTTTCTGAGCAAAATTACATGAAATAATTAAAGCAGAATAAACGAAAAAGTATACAAAGATCATCAAGAGCATGTGATAAATAAGAAAAAACCGTTGAATCATTGATGATTGAACAGAATACATTCAAGCATGTGACAAGAAGAGCAAGATTATCAGAAAACAGAAATGCAATGAATATTAAAAGATCATGCAGAATGTCAAACAATTTTCAAGAAAACTGTTTAAAACTGCGATATGAGCAAGAAATGCAGTTGCAAACACATTGACTTAAGCGACAATTTTCTCTTTGATCAAGTCAAAGTACTTTGACATCATCACAACAGCACAGAATAAAGTGAAAATAATGTTTTAAACTCACTTTTCATCATCTTCAGAAATTTTCATGCTAAACATAATAAACTTTAAGTACTCATTCTTGATTGAAGATGACATCTTGCTGATGTATCATAAAATTAAAAGAGTCATTTACAAAGCAACATTCAATAAAATGTTGAAATACACAAGATATATAAATAAAATAATGCGCAGACTCATCAATAATACATCAGAACAAGTATGCTTTCTCTTTAAAAGATGTTTATAGAAGAGAATATAATCAACTTAGTTCAAAAGCACAATCACAATAATGATGTAAAAGTCAAACAAGAAAGATTACTTCAATGCAAAAATATATAAATTAATTGTGTTACTCAACATACTGAGCAAAGTATTGAAGTTCATTGTATTTGAATATTTGCAAAATATTATAAAAGTCTGTGATTCAATATTGAATATTCAAATGAGAGTTTGCAAGCACAGATTAACAGATACAACTTTACAACTAATTACAGAAAAGATATATACTGTGTGAAGTGACACAAGAAGAAAAGTAGTTTTACTGCTGAATCTGAATGAGAAGAATGCATTTGACAATATGATGCACAGCAGACTTTTATACAACATAAAGAAGAGAAAAGTTTCTAGACTGTTTCTTAAGTTTGTGAAGAACTTTCTGAAAGATTAACACATCATGATCACAATTAATGATTATACAATGATGAAATGCAGCATGAACATCAATATATCACAAGATTCTTCACTATCATTAATATCATATTTATTTTACAATGCAAACTTGTTAAAAGCATGTAATGACATTAAGTTAAGAACTAACTTCACAAACTTTGTAAATGATATCAATATCTTGACATATAAAGAGTTTATAAAATGCAACTGCAAAGTTTTTAGCAAGATTTATAATAAATGTGAACAGTGATCAAAAATGCATGACATTAAATTCTTAATAACAAAGCATAAGTTGATTCACTTTACAAGAACTTTTAAATGATTCAATATGAAAGTTGATATAAAGCTGATAAAACATCAGATCAACTTGAAATCAAATATCAAAGTTTTGAGAATTCAACTGAACTTTAAGTTGAAATGAGCAATTTACATGTGTCATGTTGAAGCAAAACTAGTGATTAAACAAGAGATCATGCAGACAATCATTGAATTTACTTAAGCCTCATCAATGATGATGAGTAAGCAAATATACTTTGCAATGACGTGCTCTCTGCTTAGTCATGAAGTCATTATATGATATACATCACAAAAAGTGAAAGATCATTGAAAGAGTCTGAATGTTAAGCTAAGATCAATGCAAGAAAGAACATTATGATAAATCATTAATGTTTATCATGCAATATTAACAAAGACTTTACAAATGAAAATAAACATGATGTTAATAAATATTCACTTATGAAAGCTGATACAAAGATCAATAACAAACATGAACTCTTGAAAATCAGATGAAGTTATTGAGATGACAATGTATCAAATTCGCAATGACTTGATACTCAAAAGAGATTGAAAATCAAAGCTGCATAAGACATTTTTACACAGTGACTTTCTGATCAGAATCATCAAAAATAATTATAATCATAAACAAGAAAATGTCAATAAGATAACATAATCTTGACATATTCATGTCAAAGCAAAGAGTTTACTTGAATGATAATAATAGCAAAGATGATGTTACAGTGATCATGATGAGAATGAACTAAAAGTTAAATAAAATATTGAAAGAATCAACTTTAATCATCACTCATCATGATGAATTGAAAGAATTAATTGTAAAGATGAAACATTTTGCAAACGTAGTAATAGTGAATCAAGAGTGTTCTGAAAAGATATGCAAGATATACAGTGATAATCAGATCTTTCTGAAAACAATGAAAATCATGACATCAATAAAAGATCAAACACATCTGTGATAAATTCAAACTGCACATGAGAACATTCAATCTTAAGAAGTCACACTGAAGTTACATTGAGTGACAAAACATGCAAAAGTGCTTGAAAATGAAGCAGCAGATAAAATGATTAATGATGCACATAAGTTATCTTTATTGCTGATTAAGCATTAATGCATTGAGATAATGACACAACTGACACTCATACAGAAACAAATCAGATAAACATGAAGAGTAGTCTGAAGAGAGAAATTCAACGCAGCTCATTTTCAATATCTGACATCAGAAATAACTCATCAGCATCTGCATCTACATAAAAATCATGCAAAGTCTCACAGCGCATTATTGACGCAGCTACGCATGAGAAAAATTAACTTCAATCAATTTCTACATGAGAGATAAATATTTAATATTGCTATGATGATGTGCAAGTGTGACAGAGATCAAATGTTGATCAAGCATGTTTTATTAACATGTCTCAGATGAAAAGTAGAATGAAAAGCAATGCAATAAAAAGAGAACATCATGAACTTAAGAAAGCTTTTAAAAATCGTGAGCGCAGTAATAACAATCATTCAAATGATACTCTTAATGAGCATACTGAATCAATTTCAAGCTGTGATGTCATCAAAGAGTCAAATGAAAGAAAGAAGAAATAAAGAAGAAACAAACTTATAAAGTTCTTGCATTAAGAACAGTTATAGTATAGAGTGCAGAAAGAAATGATTTTTGATATAAAAAGAATGCTGCGTTAACGCAGCATTCGCTACAGTATATAAAATCTTGCATAGACTCATAATGAGTGTTGAATCAAGTAAGAATAAAAAAAACTTAATTATTATATAACTTTTTAATAAAAAAGTAATTCTTGTTCATCTTCAACTTATTATTATTATAAAAACAATCACAACATGCGCACAATAAATCTTGAAAAAGAGCACTACATGCAAGACAGAGCGAATCTAGAGAATGATCAAACAACGATGAATTGCACGAGTTGCAGCAATGCAAGTTCAAAGATGATTGCAAGCAACGTTGACATGTCATAAGAAAACAGCGACGCGAGATTGCAACGCTTATGCAATGATGAAGAGAAAATAGTTGACATTATTGATTTACTAATAAAGACATCAACGTTAGAGAAAGAGATGAGCAAAGATTACTTATGAAAAGAAATAGCACTGAAGCTGATGCATCGTCTTCAACTCGATTCAGAAGAAAAACATCATATGACTCAGAATGCATTCATTGCAAAAAACGTGCAGAAACTGAAGACATCAGTTCAACTGCTAAGCAAGCAGTTACAAATATAGAAAAATATGCATTTCTCATTGAAAATCATGTCATGAGTAAACGTGACAAGAGAAGAATTATCAATGAGAAAGCAACGTTTCAAAGAGAAATCATTATCGCTTCGCAAGAGATGCAAAATCATGATAAAGATAGCAAACAGAGAAGAAATAGAAAAGATGCAGAAGAAGATCATCAAGCAGATTCTTCAAAGAATAGCAGACGTGTCAACAAGTCAATGAAATTTGATTGTGTCTCTTTGCAAGCTGAGTAATGAAGACATCTTTCTTCATGCAGTCAGCTCAGACGCATGAGCAAATCTGAAAAAGACTTAAAAGTGAGTAAAAGAAATTGCAAACTTAACATGCATATTGCAATGAATCTTTGCAGTGCTGACACATGAGATGTGCACTACAATCAACATGAGCAATCAGAAGAAAGTCATTAGAAAGCTGATAAAGAATAACACAAGACTTCATGAGAATCTGAAGATTCTAAGAATAGTCTGACTCAAGAAAGTAGCAAAGAGCGAAAAGATTCATTCATCACTCATCGTAAAGATAGCAATCAAAGCGATGATAAATTAACTGATGAATGTAAGTATGTTAAATGCATATCATAAATGTGCATGTGAGCTGTTTGAGAAGAACTGTCACATCATACAGTGCTTCAGATGTCAGAAATTTGATCACATGATCAAATTCTGCAAGAAGAATCAACGCTGCATCAAGTGTACAGATAAACATCACATTGAGAAGTGCATGATGTTTTTGAATAGAAGACGTTGTGCTAACTGCAACGAAAATCATGAACTCTGAAGATGCATTTGTTTCAAATGACAACAGCAAATGAAACAAGCGTTTAAAATCTATAGAAACAGATCATTCAAATATTCAGAAGCATCTAAATACAATTGCACATTCTTGCAATTCTTGAACTCTTTGCTGTTTTCAAGCTCTGCAGATTCAATGAACTCTTCGAAGTTCATGAATTCTTTCAGTTCAGCGAACTTGTTGAGCTCAACGACAGTTGTGCTGAAAACACGCAGTCTAGTCGCTCATGAATCAACATGATAGATGATAGAAGTCAAGAAAAGACGTGTCAATCATTTCTCTTGCATGAGTAGCGACTCAGATGAGACGTCGCTCAAGCAGAGTCAGAAATGACAAATCAGAAGATGAAACAGACTCACAATGATTGAAAGCATTCAAAGAGTCTTCTTTTTACAAAGTCAACAACAGCTACAAATAACTTTATGATAAAACAATCTTTTCTACAAATACTGCAGTATAACATCAGAAAATCATTGAAAATTCAGAAATCATTTTTAATTGACAGAAAAGTTCATGATTTTGACATTGTAATCATACAGAAGCAGAGTTGCAACATTAATGATATTCAATCATTTAACTCAGCTCACAACTTCTTTTATTTAGTGAAAAACACGTCATCACAGTCAAGAACATGCATATATGTGAATAAATGCTTAAGACTCAATCAATGAATGATAGAAACAGTTGAGTCAGACATTTGCTCAATCAGAATATTAACTTACAACACAGATGATGAAATGCAGATGTTGCAACTTATAAACATTTACAACTCATGTTCACTGTTCTCTACATTGACAGAGAAATCTTCAATCATTTCTTGCTTAAGCGAGTTACTCAAAGATAATTGCAAACAACTGATCATAAAAGATTTCAATCTACATCATTCTCACTGAGAGAAATGAAAATGCTTCACTCAACATGCAGCGATCAACAGTTTACTTGAAATCATTACTAACGCTAAGCTGAAATTATTGCTGAAATCAGATATTATTACTTGCAAGACTCACAATCAGTTTACAACTATTGATCTGATCTTTAGCAGCGAGAAAATACAGTTCATGACATGCAAGTGCAAAGTACGCATTGATCTGCATCAAGAATCGAATCATCTTTTGATTGTTATAGAACTATGTTTATAAACAACTTCAGTACAGTCTTCAACTCAATGATTATGAAAGAAAATGAACACAGAAGCATTGAGCGCGTATCTGCATATGCATCTTTCATTAAATCGTTCTTTGAACAACAAGATAATGATGAACGAAAGAATGTGCAAAGTTATCAAGATGTTACAGAAAATCATTGAGAAATTTACTTTCTTGACAAAGTCATTAAGTTAAGCAAAGAACTTCTGAAATTTAAACTGCTTGAAGATAGTAATGAAATCAAGATGACTGTGAATTGTATGAAAAATACAGAGCACACTAGATGCGTGAAATGAATATCTGAAACACAATGATCATAAAAACAAGATCATTCAACAAGCAAAGCATGCACATTTCAAATTACAAATGCATGAGCTGAGCGATGCACTCAAGTCAATATGATGCTTTGCAAAATGAGTCAGAATCAAAAGTCAGCTATCTAAAAAACTTTCTCAGTTTTTGTCATTGAAGTGAAGTGACATTGATCAAATGACAATGACGTTCAAGAAAAAAATCGAGATATTGCGAGAAAAATTCTTTTTCTGATTCTTTCAGACAAACATCAATAACATCACAGACTCATTTATACTTTTGACAGTGACATCTGATTTACACATTTCAAAAGAAGAAGTGAGACAAACAATTAAAAGAGTAAAAGCAGACAAAGCATTAAATGTTTCAGACATTTTAAACAAAGTGTTGCAGACAAATCTTGCAGAACTGATCTTAATACTGATGAGTTTATTCAACGCATGTGTAATACACAGATATCATTCGAAGCAGTTCAAAAAAGCTCAAATGATAGTACTATGAAAATCAAAGAAGAGCAATTATACTGATTCAAAAACATATTGATTCATTGCTCTGCTTGATATCATAAGCAAAGCTCTGAAGTCAATCATGATTAAAAGATTGAGTGACATAGCTGAGACTCATCACATGCTATTCGATGCTCAAATGAGAGTAAGATGCAAACAATTCATGATCTTGACATTAAATCTACTAGTAAATCAGATTCACACAGTATAAGACTGCAAAATCAAATACGTAGTGTTCATGCTAAGTTTAAATATTGTTGAAGCATTCAATCAAGTCTTGCACATCAGACTTCTGCATACTCTGAAAATGAAAAGAACTTCAAACTACATAGTTGAATGAGCATGCAGCTTTCTTGAGAATCGAAAAACATCGCTGAAATTCAATGAGCAAATGAATGACATATGCAAGATAAATGCAAACATATCACAAAGATCTTTCATTTCATTGATTCTCTTTCTATTCTTCAACGCAAGTCTGATTAAAAAGTGCAAAGCATTGAGAATTAAGATTGAAGTGCTCAACTTTGTAAATGACATTAACATTCTAGCATATGATAAATTCATTGAAGAAATTTGCAGAACACTGAGCAAAGTACACAATATTTGTGCAAAATGAGTTTGCATTCATGATGCAACATTTGCATCAGAAAAGTATGAATTTACACACTTCATCAGAAAATCAAAGAAGTTTGACATGATGACTAGCATATAAATAGAAAGCTCAGTTATTAAGTTGAAATCAGACGTGCGAGTTTTAAAAGTACAACTGAACATGAAATTGCAATGAGACGCGCATCTTCATCAAATTGAAGTGAATCACATCACATGAATGCTAGCACTTAGTTGACTTAAAGTTTTCACATGAGAAGCAATCTTCACAAAAGCAAGACAGATATACTCAGCAGTAGTAAGATCAGAAATTGCATTCAAAGCTTCAGTCTGATATCAGTGAGAAAAAGAGAAAGAATTGTTAAACAAAGAATGCAGACTTGAAACACTACAGAATCAAAGCAGAAATGTACATAAGCTCGCTGCATGTTCATCTGAACATGCTGCAAAACAAGATCACGTTACGCAGTTGAGTCAATGATCATACACAGAAAATCAGATAAGCATGCAAATTGATATGCGTTCATCTGATGAGTGTCAATTGCATCATCTCTCGCTCTTTTATCATCAAGAAAGTGATGCTTCTGAACAACTCAATTCAAGAAGATGTGAAAATACAGTCAAGACACAAGCAATTAACTTTCGCTGCAACGATTTCAACTAGTGACAGCATCGCAATAGCGCAGTTTCACAAAAGTTAATGAAAGCAATGATGAAAAAAATATAGAAAACACATTGCAGATGTTCACATCATCTCAACACAAAGATTGCATTTGTTCAACAAAATGATAAAGATGTGAAATGATCTTCAGAAGATTGAAAACACTTTCATCATTCACATCAGAATTGAATGCATAGATCTGAATACTTATCTGCACTTCAGAAACGTTTCAGATGCAGATAATATGTAATGTGATTGCAACTGAAATCATCAGACAATGAAACATGTATTCATGCACTGCTCAAACTGATTGCATTTGCAATCAAGAATGCTATGAGACATCGACTTCTCAAACTATTGAATAATCATTGCTATCATGAAGAGTCTCAGAGCAGCTGCAAGAATGATGATGAAAACGAAGCTTCTGAAGCAATTTAAAGTGACTGAGTTACTCATTTTTTAACGTGCAATCAACGCGAACTAATTTGATACAAAGTCTCATAATGATAGTTTCGACTGCGTAAAGCAATTGTATAGACAGCGAGTGATTTTCTACCTCAGAGAGTTTTGCTCACTTGAGATAAATAGCATAGAATCTCTCATGAGTTGACTTAATCAATGTCACAAGAGTGTATGAATTTATTATTATTCATCTTCAATTTATTTTACATTCATGACAGTCAATTATTTACATTTTATGATGAATCTTTAAACAAAAATAAGTTTAATAACTTAATTAACTTTAAAGTTTAATTTTCAAGAATAAAAGTACTTTGTTAATTAAAAGTAATTAAATCTCGTCAGTGAAGATGCAATTAGATCAAAAGTGCAAGAACTATGCAATTTAAATAGTTGAGTTATCGAAAAAACACTCTATCAGAAAAAGAACATTTATTTTGTACTCATCTCAATACTTTATTGAATTGAATCTAGATCTGAACGCATCGAAATATCTGAACTGAAACGAGATGAAGAAGAATTTACCTTGAAAAGTCAAGAAGTGGAAAGACAGACTTATGCAGATATATCGAATATTGAACAAAGTGCAAAAAACACTGAATTCAATAAAAGAAATCGAAATTTCTCACTTCAAGAAATCATGAGGTCAAGAAATCGAGCATTTAGCAAGAATTCAAATCGAATTTGCAAAAAGCGAAATTCGCGAAATGATTAATTTGCACTACAGAAAATTAGAAAGAATTATCAAAAAGGCGAAAAACATAGTGATGTATATTGACGCATCGCAAATTCGAAAAAAGATAGCAGAGATCAAAACTGAAACTGAAACGACAGTGATATTCACGCATGAACTCGTCAGATACAGCAAAGCAACAAGCGTTTATGACAAAATAATCACAACGAAAGTGAAACTGCAAGCTATTAGCGATGCAATTGCAATATGCAGCGAAAAAGTACTTAAAAACAGCGAAATTTGAGTGTACACAGACAGTCAAATGACTTTGCAAAGACTAAACGCAAAGAGCAACGTCAATGTAAAGTTATTCGATGACATACGACAAAACTTGATCAATTTACGTCAGAATTAGTGTCAAATTTGCATACAGTGAATATCGAGTTGCAAGAGCATTATTGAAAACGAAAAAGCAGATCAATTGATCAAAAGCGCTGCTCAAGAATTATCAGTTATCGACAACATGAAAGCAATCATCATAAGCTTCGTCAAAAAGCAAATTTGCAAGAAGACGAAATTACAATGATTAAATGTCTGAAAAAGCAGCATCAAGAAGGAAAATCAGTATCAAAAGCACATATTGAATGTGAATTTAAGTCATAAATCACTAAAAAAGATGAGAAAAATCGATAGACTAACGTTTTCAACCTTTATTCAACTGAAAATGAAACATGACTATTTCAAGAGCTATTTGCATCGATTATCAGAGAATAATTTGAACAAATGCTATGAAAAATGCAATGCAAGACAAACGTCGAAGCATTTACTGCTGAATTGCAGACATTATAGAGCAGAGCAGATAAAGCTTAAGAAAAAAGCTCAGCTCAAAAACACAGACACTATATTGACACTGTTCATCATCAAAATTGAAAGAATCACAACACTAAAGTATTTGAAAAATACTCGAATTGCGACGAGAAAATGACTATTAGAAACGAAAGAGTAGAACATTAAGAGTGCGAAGAAACAAAGAAAAACGAAAGTACAATGATGAGAATTGAGAGAGAGTGCTTGTATGCGCAAACTATCGATGCGATTGATCAATGAGAAGATATAAAGCAGCGACTTTGATCAGATTACATGTAATCTAGCATACATACAGCGTCTAGACAGTGTCATAGTCATAGACTGCATGCACTTAATGAAGAAGAAAAAAATTTAAAAGTAATTTTCAAATAATATATAATCATGTTCTTATTTCTTATGTTTTTCTGTAAACTAGTTTGCTGAACTTTCAACATGATATTTATTTTATTAATATTTTTTAATATTTAAATCATATTATTATAAGCATCAATCTGACATCAGCGTGACAAAGAGAAAGAACTGTCAGATAAGAAATGCAGATTAGAAACTTTGTAAAATCAGACTTTACATTACGTTGCAAAAGCATTCAAAAGAGTAAGCATTGAAATGCTAAAGATCAAAATGTACATAAGTTCGCTGCATGTTCATCTGAACATGCTGCAGAATAAAGTCACATTATGCAGTTGAGTCAACGACAGAATGCAAGAGACTAGATGAGCATGCAAACTCATATGCGCTCAACTGATGAGAATTAATCATCTCATTTCTTGCTCTTTTGTCATCAAGAAAATAGTGCTTCTGAACACATTTATTCAAGAAAATGCAAGAATGCAATCTAGAAGCAAATGATTTAATCTGTTTATAATAATTTCAACAAGCAATAATGTTACAATAGCATTATATCATAAAGATCAATGAAAGCAATGATGAGAAAAATACAAGAAATGCATCACAGGCATTAATGCAATTTCAGCACAAAGATTTCATTTATTCAACAAGATAATTGTTATGAGTCTGCATAAAGTGAATCATATGAGTATATTCTAACTAGAAGTTCAAAGCTGAAGAAGAAAGAAGATGCAACATGTCGTGAGTTTTACTCACAAAGACACGCTAGATCACTAGCATGTCAACATCAATTCTATACTAGTCTATGATAGTTTGACATGATTTATGTTAGATTAATTCAAAGTGCACAATCGCAACATTATTTTCTCTCTTCATTTAGCAATGTTCTCATTACTGCAGTTTGATTAATCTTTCTTAAGTTAATTTCTATCTTGACTTGTTTGAATATCATTCATGAAAGTCATTTACAATCTTCTGACATTCTTTGAATTCACTTTAATCAACGTTGTATTAATGTAAATCGACGTTGTATTTTTTTCAATTGACATGATATTGTAGTTGTTTATCTCGTTTGTAGTGTCTGAAGTTCAGTATGTTCTTCATCTTTCATTCATCTTCGTCGTTGATCATTATAGAGTTAAATGATTCATTTCATTGTTCATTCAAAGAGTTTTTCAAATCTAGTTGCAGCAGATTTGATGCAAACTTCGAATGTATCTTCATAGTCAATGAGAGTTTCAGTTGATAAGCATGTTTAATCTCAATCAAAATCTTGAAGAGTTTTAGCATTTTATCGTTTAGCTTCTTTGATGATCATGAGATCATTATGTTTCTAGAATTCAGAAACATTATGTCATTTATCTTGTAGATCATTTTCTTTCAATGTTTATTAATCTGTTTCTTCATTGTGATTCTGATTCTTGTCAAGACTTGCTTGATCAATGCTAGTGATCATTTCATGTGTTCAAATATATTCTTTGCTTTGTCTGCTTCGATTCTAGCTTGAGTGATCTCATATTCAATTGAGTTCAAATTGAAGCTCATATGAAAGTGAAAGCTCTTATTCAGAAAGAACGTTGACTATTCAATTGATGATGAAATAGCATTGTTATCAATGAATTTGATCATGAATAATCAGATGAATCAATCATCTTGCATATATGAGCAGTAGCTTCGTAGATATTATTCTACATTCTGATTCATTCTTTCTGTCTGATCATCAATCTGAGAATGATAATCAATGAATAATTTTATCTTGATGTTTAGTCTCAGACATAGAGATTTTCAGACAATTGATATGAATTGCAAATCACGATTGAACACTATTGATCTTGATAGTTCATGAGTTCTGAAGATTTATATCAACAGTAGCTTGACTATTTATTCTGCGAAGATTTCTTCGTCATCTGATCAACATAATATATAGTGTCGTTTCTTAGACAATCGATTTATGACTGTCAGAATCATGTTGCTTTCATCATTTTCTGATAGATTAATAATGAAGTCTAATGATATGTTTTGTCATTGCTGCTCAAGTATGAGCAATGACTTCAGCAGTTCATTGATTCAATCTCTTGATGCTTTTAATTTATGATAAATGTAACAGTTTCAAATGTAGCGTTTGATTGTCATTCTCATCTTTGATCAGCAATATGATCATCTCAGCAAGTTCAACGTTCAATTCATGTCAGAATAATCATTGATTGAAAGATCATATGCTTTTCTTATCAATAAAGTGATCATTGACTGAGAAACTCATAGTTTATCATCTTTTCAAAGTACTTCATCAAGTATCTTGCAATTGTTTAAATCAATATCTTGACAAGTCTTTCTATTCTGTTTCATGATTATTTGAATATTGAAGCACAGTTGATTCGTTTGATTTTCAACTATAATCTGATTCTGAATAGAAATCATCTTTTTAATCGAATTTTGATTAACTTTTGATTCAAGTTTTAAATCTGAATCAGATTCTGAATCAGATCTGAGCAAGATTTGAGTCAGATCTTGATCAACTTTCTGATCATCTTTTATTAATTGAAGTTCAAATCTGTCTTTTGACAGTAGCATCTGATGCTGATATAGCTTACAATCATCATTTGCTTCAACTGACTTGACGTTTGACATTCTGATCAGCACGTCAACTTTCAAATTCTGTTTTTTCAACTGATATATGATCTTGAAGTTATATTCAGATAACTTCTCAGCTCATTTAGCTTGTTGTCTGATCAGTTCTTTAATGATCATGAAGTACTTCAAATTCAGATGATCGATGAAGATCTTGATTAAAATATTCATACATTTCAATTCAAAATATCAGTGCTTCAAGCAGCAAATGATGATCAGCAGTTTCTTGTCATAGATTTCGTAGTTACATTCTGCGAAAATCATGTTCTTGCTTGTTAGAGATCAGCATAGATCGAGTCATATGAGTGTAATGTAACGAGTATATAAATGCTAAGAAAGAAAAGTATCTAGAAGAAAAGAATCAACTATCTATATGACTCAGAAGAACATAAGCTAATTCTGAATAGAGTTGACTTCAAAACAACTCAATAGTCTAGTGATGAGCGATTGATGATAGTCAGAAACATAGTCATCAACATAGTCATCAACATAGCTATTCACATAGATGCGTAGCTAGAATCGTAACAGTATTTCCTCTCTTCAATGATTCATGTTCATATGAATGTATTTTCTTAACCTTGTGTAAAATCGAAATGTCTATTGTAGCAGACTAGCTATGTAGAAAGAAATTGACTTGCTCAGCAAAGAGATTGACTATTGACTGATGTCATTGAAGCAGACTCACTAGAAGAGAATCAACTAGTTCATTGAAGAGATTGATTCGAATGATGTCATTGTAACAGACTCACTAGTTGCACATGAATGTTTGATCAGATTCACTGATGAGTAGAGTGATGTGAGTAAATAGATCATCGCGTTGACGAAAGATGTCTTTGTAGCAGACTCACTAGTTACATGTGAACATTTGATCAGATTCACTGATAGATAGAGCGATGTGAGCGAATAGATCATCGCATTGAGAATGTCATTGAAGCAGACTCACTGAGGTTTTGATATAGAAACAAGCTCAAAGATTTGCTTGTTATCAAAGACATTATCATGTCATTGTAGCAGACTCACTAGTTGCACATAAATGAATAAACGAATCGATTCACTGATGAATAGAGTGATGAGAATAGATGAGTCATTGCATTGACGATGAGTGTCATTAAAGCAGACTCACTGTTGAGATTTGCTCATTAAGATAAAGACTTCACGCAGTTCTAGACTGATCTCTTTGATTGCTCTTTGAGATAGAGACTTCACGCAGTTCTATGACTAATCTCGTTTGAGTGCTCATTAAACTTGAAGAATTTCTTGCGAATTTGAATGAGTGATGTATTCGCTAATCTTTGATCTAGTTGAATGATTTCAATCGTTTGTTTATACTTGCTGACCAGCGCATGAGTGAAGAAAGGTGAGTGCTGCTGCATGAACGCAAGTCACTAGATCAAAGTCGATAGAGAATTGAAGAACTACTAGCAGAAGCACTTGAAGAAATCGATGCAGATTATTTCACTTCGCCTGTAATGAAGAAGCATTTATATAATGTTAGAGATCAGCATAAAGCGAGTCATATGAGTGTAATGTAATGAGTATATAAATGCTAAGAAAGAAAAGTATCTAGAAGAAAAGAATCAACTATCTATATGACTCAGAAGAACATAAGCTAATTCTGAATAGAGTTAACTTTGAAACAACTCAATAGTCTAGTGACGAGCGATTGACGATAGTCAGAAACATAGTCATCAACATAGTCATCAACATAGCTATCAACATAGATGCGTAGCTAGAATTGTAACATTGCTATAAAAGATCATTGAATGTAGAATATCTTCATCGTCATACTGAGACAATATTTCGTTGTTGACATAGTTTGAAAAGTCAGTTTTCAGAATAGCTTCTCTGATTAAGTTGAAATGCTTCAGAACGAAAGCTGTTATCACTTGTTACTTTAGTTCTTCAAAGATCATCTGACAGATCTCTGTTCATTCAAAAAGATGATTTTTTCAAGTCAGCTTTATCATGAATTGAGTGATCTTTGAAAAGTTCTTTATGAATCATTGATAGAAATTGCAGAAATCAATAAAGATTTGCACATGAGTTAATGATCAAGACACTTTTCAGTCTCAAATCACATCTACTTTTTGAGAATTCATTTGCAAATCATTGATGAATATCAATAGTTCAAGAAATAAGATTTTCTGAATCTTAAATTTGCACTTGTCAATGTTTATCTGTAGATTGACTTCATGAAGCTTTTCTAGCACTTCTTTCACATGAATTTTATGTTCTTTTAATAATGTCTTACTGTAAATGAGAATATCATTCAAGTATGTCTGACAGAATTTATGCAGACAGTTGAACAACACATCATTGATATAATGCTGAAAGAAAGCAGATTCATTGATTAATTCAAAGAGCATTACTTTAAAAAGCATCTACTCGTACATCTCTTTTGCTTACATGTACATTTCTCTTTGCTTACATGTACATCTTCTCTTGAGAAAACTGAAATTTTCATTGTGCATCACTCAGTTACACATCAAATTTAGTAGACAATTCAAGTGTTTACATATGATTCTGAGCAATCTCTTCATGATCTTTCTCTCAGTCTCAAATTCGATTAATCTAGTCTAGTAAACTCACACATCAGACTTGTTGTAAATCTTTCTTCTGACACTCATCATCGTCATTGTCATGATCATTCTCATCGACGTCTCATCTGTCAGCATCGTCTTCATCGATCTCATGTCTTTGACTTCATCTTTCGTTTCAAGAGAGATCTATAATGATGTAAAACTAGTGATTGAAGAGCTCAATAAACACGCTGAGTCAGAGAGCTATGCTGTCATCACTGCACGCTTCAAGAAGTTCAAGAAAGATGTTGATCAAATCGTTTATATATGATGCGATCATGAAGAAAAAGCAAGTCTAAACTCAAAGAGTTTTGAAAGACGTCTTCACAGTGACACACGACTCATGAAGTGTTCTTTCAGCATCGTTAACAAACAAAATGAGAATGATGACTGATATCTTGAAGTCATACAAAACGAAAGTCACAATCATACTTCTACACTCGTCTCAGCTCATTCAGCTCTTCGAAGGCTAGTCATGACAGAGAAGATTCGAAAATCAATAAGTTCTCTTATCAAAGTCGAAATCAGAGTCGAGGTCTCACATGAGCAAGAGGTGAAGAACAGCGAGATGAACGTGCTGTCACATTCTCTTTCATTTAAATGAATGCAGACCTGTTTGCAGCGTTTCATATGTAGCGAAGAAGATGCTGAAACAGCGATATTGAAGCTTTTTAAACAGTGCAAAATTACTGTGAAGAGATTGCTCAGAATCATATGTAAATTCTTGAATAGTCTACTAAATTTGATGTGTAACTGAGTGATGCACAATGAAAATTTCAGGTTTCTCAGAAAGAAAAGTGTACATGTAAGCAAAGAGAAGTGTACATGTAAGCAAAAAAGATGTACGAGTAGATGCTTTCTTACTTTATACTTATAAACATTGAAGAAAGTAACAAAAGTAGTTAAATCTTCGCTTTCTGAACTCATGTGCAGTTTATTGAACGTGATGATAATGTTGAGTTGAGTCAGATACTTACTGTCTTGAATTTGAGCTAGTACTTCGTCTATCAAAAGTATTGAATAATGATCTCTTTTGATCAGAACATTCAGTTTTCAATAGTTCATGCAAAAGCAAAGACTGTCATCTTTCTTTTCAACAAACAGTATTAACGAAGCAAAAGAAGCTTTGCTGAGTATGATAAACTTCTTCTTCAAATTCTCTTCTAGATACTCTTTGATCTTCTGCAACTTGTAACTCGACATGAGATATAATTGACTTCTAGAAGATTGATTCTCTTCTTCTAATTCAATCTTATGATTGTATGATCAATGCAAGAGCAACTGCGTTGTCTTTTCTCTATCAAAAACATTCAGAAAGTCGTGATAAACTATTAAAAGCTTCTTCTTCAGTTTATTTAATGACATGACAGAGATCATTTCATTCAGTTTCGCGAAATCTTCGACTGAGTTAAGCGCTTTGTTGATTTCACTAATGATCAAGAAAAAGATCGTGATCTTCTTATTCTTGACTAAAGTTTGATACACAGTGACTTCAATCATGACAATATTGATGAGTTTCTTTGTCTCAGTTGACTGAAATGAACGAAGTTGATCAAGATCAACTTGAGTGCTTTGCTTTGCTATGAAAGCAGATTCAATGAATTGAGTAGATTCAATGAATCTATTCACTGATTTCTGATTCATGAATCTCTTCAAGATGATTATTGATGTAACAATTGAGTTTAAGTTCTTTTGTTTCATTTTGCAGATCTTGTTTGATTCAAATCTGTGAAAT
>JAABUS010004428.1_pt1 | contig 20254 bp, 20 predicted proteins | sample 5560161 | NCBI WGS metagenome assembly JAABUS01 (sample SAMN10711885, study PRJNA513376) | rock metagenome | isolation source: Antarctica rocks | place: Antarctica: Victoria Land, Trio Nunatak nord | collected 2016-01-04 | reverse complement strand
CGATGCAGTATTTAGGAAGGCAAGAAAAGTCTTCGCAATTCTTGTCCTAATCGGCCATCTCAAGCTCATCGAGGAATTTGTCAAAGATGATCATTTCCAAGAATCACCTCTTGACCACAAATTACCCTTTAGCATTCAGTATCTACAGTCGATACTTCCGAATCTTCAAGCCGAATTATTCCATGACCAACAATGGGTTTTTTGCGCTCCTTATTTCTCGGATTCTCGGATTCCGCGTTATTTCCAGGATCAGACAATCTTGCCGTATCAGAAGAATGTTCGCCTCACCTCGGGGGGGTTTGGAGTTGTTTTCGATGTCGAGATCAACGACGCACACCACCGATTGAGTAGAGTAGGGACTACTGCAGCGCCGGGGGTTATAAGCCTTGTCCGCAAGGAAATGGCGCCGCTGGAGAATGACTTTGAGACGGAAGTGCAAAATCTATCGTTTCTTAATCTTCTTAAACACCCGAACGTTGTACGCCTACTTTCTTGCTATCACCACGAGCAAAATATTCATTTACTTTTTCCTAAAGCTAGTGAAGGTGACTTAGGGGATCTTCTCACGAGCGAACGCCCATCGCTGTTTGCGAGGAATGAAAGCTTTCTTATAGCTTTCACAGGACTTGCCTCTGCAATCCACAGCGTCCATGAGTTCACTGCAGGCGGGTTTGATATCAGGCGAATCGGTTGCCACCATTATTTAAAACCAAAGAACGCCTTGGTTGACGCCGGACGTTTTATTTTAGCTGACTTTGGTTTGTCACGGTTCAAATACGGCGCCGACGGCTCAAAAACTCATTATCGAACATGAAACGGGTACGAAATCGCCCCCGAATGCCAGAGCCTCAATGGAAAGGTATGTAACACGGTTCACCGATCGAGCGACATATGGTCATTTGGGTGCATCGTTGCGAACGTCCTGGCCTACATGAGAAGAGGCAAAGACGGCGTCGAGTCCTTCAAACAAGCCAGAAAGTTCAACAACGACGGGGAAATCCTTTCTTATTTTCACCGTGGGGATACCGAAAACCGAGGGATGCATAGCTGGTTGCAGGAGCTCGTCCCCGAATGCTCTTCGAGCGAGAGAATGCTTCTGGAACTGGTCAGGCAAATTCTTGTCCTGGATCCCGGCGACCGACCTCTTGCTGGTGACGTTGTTGCAGAACTTCAATTTATTACTCTTCATGCACTTGCTCAAGAGATTTCCCGTAACTTCGGGCGGTTTGAGAGTATGACAGGTCAGACGGGAATCGAGCTACTGATCGAAAAAAAGAGTTTCATGGGCTGGCAGCATTCTTTGGGTCTTATCAGTGATCACACTCCAGACGTATCGCTTAAACATCTCTCCGGATGCGACAATTTCGAAGGAACATTAGATAGGCTCGAGAGTCTTCAGAATGTACTAGAAACTTCTGATCCGTTGTCGAAAAATATACGGCGACGTCTAATACTACCATTCCGACAGCATAACTCTTCGCTGTTAGCATTTCTCGAACATTCGATACAGACCAGCGCGAACATGTATCTGGAGACCAGTCTTTTGGAAGCGGAGAGCACAGAGTACCTCCAGCTTCTGTCTCAATATATCGATGTCAAGGAAATAGGACACATGGCTGACACTAAGCAAATAACGCTGCGTGCCTTGTCTGGAGAAGCCCCCATGGATGGCCTCAAGCTTTCTTTCGACTCGCACACCGTTGGAAAGTGGCGCAATATTCAACTTGATGATATCAAGTCTGGAACTGAGTCCGACAAGGTTCAGTACAGCGCAGACGAATCATGTTTGATCGAATGGAAGAGATACGAAGATCCAGTTCGCCGAGATACAATCGAACCTCGTATTCAAGCCATCGCCTCTCTTTTACGTTGTCTTCCCTCGGTCTCTCGTTTCCGTATACTACCCTGCAAAGGTTACTGCCACAAGCCCGATCGCAAAGCTTTTGGGCTCGCTTACAGCATCCCGAAGAGCCTTACTGATCGCACCATCACCGTATCTACGCTTAAATGGTTTCTGCTACAAGGCAAAAAATCACGCAAAAACCTTCCCGATCTTAGAACGAGGCTCTCGCTCGCGCAAGCTCTCTCCTCGACCGTTCTGAATTTCCACAACGTTTCGTGGCTACACAGAAGGCTTTCGACGGCCAATATTTCGTTTTTCAATGATACCACGCAGCCGCTGTCGGCGTTGACAAAGCCGTATGTTATTGGTATTTTGTATAGCCGAAAAAACGAGCCAAGCGCTTTTACTGAGGGTGTAGATCCCAATCCACAAGAGAGAGACTATTTGCACCCAAGATATCTCAAGGACGACGAGCGTTTTGAGCCGGGTTTCGACTATTATAGCCTTGGGTTAATATTATTCGAAATCGGCGTATGGAAGCCATTGCACGACATGATACCTCCTACCGGCTCCCCCGAAAGCATAGCCAAGGAGCTGCTGACTGGATGGATGCCAATGCTAAAATCAAGGGCTGGTATAGAATATAGCAATTGCGTGAAGGCTTGTCTTAACGATTCCTTGCTTAAAGCAGATCCACCGGCCGGAGCTGGTGCCGAACGTTCAGATGAGGACAATTCTACCGCGATCTACTTGAAGTTCTCGGAGTACGTCGTACAGAAGCTGGCCCGGCTTAGTGGGTGCAAGATATAATCAATAGCCTTTATACTGCTTACGTTCTGGAGACGTTCGTTATACTTTAGGCAACGCCAAAAACGGTTTCCAGAACTGGCAGTTGCAATAGATATCTATAGGGATGTCGTTGACGAATATCTGAGTAGAAATCTTAGTAACGTGGAAGGGTCCGACGAGGGAACGGCACTCAGTCAGGGATTCGAGAGGACTGTGGTGGAAATGTGTGGTTTACGAACCATGGGTCTGGCGTGGAGTTGCTGACAGGCTTACCGTACAAAGTGTTCCTACTCCGGCATGAATGTAACGAGGCATTTTGATCAGGCAGACTTGCTTTTTCCAAATATCATTGTGTGGAGTATGTCTTGCAGTCAGAACGCCTATTCGGAAGTCGGGCGTGATGTTCTAAGCAGCAACTAGGCAGAAGCATAGCAAAGCCATGACAACGTGCAGTAAGGTAGACGTGCTTCTGCCATCTGTCTATTTAAACGGAAAGGAAATAGGTCTGGTCGCCAAGCCTGGCTGGGAATTGGTCATGTAGTAGTTACTCCTTCGGCTGCTTATGGTGATATTTTACGTCCCTTATCACTGCCTTTCATTGCAGCCTAATTACGTCCGACTGCGCAGGAATGACCGCAGCACTTTCCCTGCTTGCGGTCGAAAGAATCGGGCGTAGCATTTCGGCCAATGGCTGGCTTTTACGTTAGCAAGACATTCTATGGAGGGGTGCTTGGATTTGCAACTAGAGTGCAACCGCACGATGAATTCTTTTGCAAATTTCGCACCCAGCTTTTCCTGAAGCAGCTACGTTGTCCTTAAATCTCGAGTCATTCTCTTTTCTCACAAGCCACTATTCATACAGCACTCGATCCGTTACCTCAAATTACCTCGTACATCGCAATAGCAAATGGCCTCCATCTCCCCGGCGGAATCTTCAGCGTCTCAGATTCGATCGTCGTACCACTCTATAGTTCGAAGGACAGACCTCAAGGAAAACGACTTTCGTTACGACTTCATCACGTTTCTCGAGACATGTCAAAACCTAGAGATCGACTTCCTTCCTATTACATGGCAGCCGGCTCTAGATGCCTTGGGAGTCGGTGGACAGTCTGAGGTGCGCCAGTCGTCAATTAACCTGGCCATGAGCTTTGCGTTCAATCGGGTAAAGCCAGAAAAAGGAGAAGAGGAAAGAGGAGAAAAGGAAGAGGAAATCTATCGCGCCTTGGTATCACAAGTCTCTATATTACGGCATCCAGAGATTTGTAATCATCCGAATATCATTCATCTGATAGGCGTGTGCTGGGATATCCGAACTCCCGTTCAAGAAAACGATCACCACCCAGAGGCTACCGAAGCGCCTTGGCTTAAAGTCTGGCCGGTTTTGGTATTCGAAAAGACAAAGCATGGAGACTTGAATTGCTTTATGAGATCAGACTGTGGCAGGAACTTAGGTTTCACGGGAAGACTGAAACTATGCATCGATATTGCCGGTGGGATCAGAGACCTGCATAAGAACCGTGAGTGAGCCAATAAGTATAGAAGATGTTTATTTAACTTATGCGTTATAGGCGTCGTTCACAGAGATATCAAGCCCCATAACGTGCTTATATCTGAAGATAAGGATGGAAGTTACACAGCAAAGATTGCAGATCTTGGGTATTCCGTTCTACTCTCCGGCGATAGTGATCACGGGTATATGCCACGGTCCGTACCTTGGGAAGCTCCGGAACAACATGATCGAGGACATCTGTTCTCTGAAATGGTCAAAATGGATATTTATTCCTTTGGCTTGGTATGTTTATGGTTCTTGTTCAATGAAAAGCTAGCCGAAAACGACCTTATTTTCGACCCTCTGCCGGACAAACGTCCCCATCCTTTGGAATCGAAGAAGCAAGACGGACTAAAGGAAACCACCGAAAGATTAGCCTACGAAACAGCACAATTCTCAGCGAGGGAAGCTAGTGGTTTAGTATCATTCTTCCGATCCTGTTTGGCTGCAGACCAAGAAAACCGGGCTTCTGACATAAGCACCTTAATCGGGATTCTCGACGCACTATCGTCAACCATGAAGGCCGTTGTGTCATCTGAATCGAGTGCTGGAGTTTCGACTAGCAATCTACTAGAGCCGTTCCAGGTAAGTAAAGTCATTTTACTATAACATAATACTAATTTAATTTAGATTTCTAGATCAATTATAGCTTTCTATAGGGCCGACTATCGCGTTCGTCGTCATATAGTTTCCTGTCTTTCAAAAAGGCTGGAAGATTTTAGGATCACAAATTCCTTGAGCCAACTTCAACAAGCTTCATTCCAGCTTGCCGTTTGTTTTCGACTAGGCTTTGGGCTAAATCAAAATTATGAAAAAGCAATAGAAGCAGTACAACAAAGCGGCAGATCAGAACCAGACCTCAATTTAGAGATCGAACAAATAGGCTTCACTCATCATACTATACAGAACGAGCTTTTTCGAAATCTTAACTCTGAAGGCCTAGTAGATACGACAAGAAACAGTATTTTCAACACGGCGAATTACAATCTAGTTAACGCTCAATTAGAACTACAGAAAGATCTTGCTGCAGTTAATTTTATATTATACAACGATTCCATGTTACTTGATACCATTAAATCTAGGCTAGCTGCCATATTTGCCCTAAGGGGACTGTGGCAAGATACCGAGGAGTTGAATGTGCAAGTCATGAAGATGAGAAAGAGGGTGCTGGGAGCGGAGCATCCATCCACGCTGGCCAGCATAGTCAACCTGGCATCAACATACCGGAATCAAGGACGATGGAAGGAGACCGAGGAGCTGAACGTGCAAGTCATGAAGACGAGTTTGAGAGTGCTGGGAGCGAAGCATTCATTCACGCTGATCAGCATAGCCAATCTGGCATCAACATTTTGGAATCAAGGACGATGGAAGGAGGCCGAGGAGCTGAACGTGCAAGTCATGGAGATGAGAAAGAGAGTGCTGGGAGCGAAGCATCCATCCACGCTGATCAGCATAGCCAACCTGGCATCAACATACCGGAATCAAGGACGATGGAAGGAGGCCGAGGAGCTGGAGGTGCAAGTCATGAAGACGAGTTTGAGAGTGCTGGGAGCGAAGCATTCATTCACGCTGATCAGCATAGCCAATCTGGCATCAACATTTTGGAATCAAGGACGATGGAAGGAGGCCGAGGAGCTGAACGTGCAAGTCATGAAGATGAGAAAGAGAGTGCTGGGAGCGGAGCATCCATCCACGCTGATCAGCATAGCCAACCTGGCATCAACATACTGGAATCAAGGACGATGGAATGAGGCCGAGGATTTGAGCGTGCAAGTCATGGAGACGAGAAAGAGGGTGCTGGGAGCGGAGCATCCAGACACGCTGATTACCATAGCCAATCTGGCACACATATATTATGCTCAGCGGCATAAAAGCAAAGCGATTCGATTAATGGGCGACGTCGTCAGCTGTCGTATAAAAAAGATTGGTGCCGATCATCCTGACACAATTGCCGCGGGGGATACACTGCGTGAATGGAATATTAACTAAATAGCACGTCAGATTTCGATTGAAGCGTAGCTTCAAGGAATGGTCTTACATCTCCATTGCGAGAAGGCAGCGTTCTGGGTGTGGCTTCGCAGGGGAGGAGAATGCCAAGAAACCTGCGAGATGCAAAAGGTGCCAGTGTGCTTACGGAAAGGCGACCTTGCTAGACATTCATTTCACTATCTATGAACGTGAAGCATGGCTGGTGGAATGAATCCAGAAGTTGAGCGGGAAACGAGTCAGGAATGAAGCGTGCAGGTAGAGCCACAGTAGATAAAACAAATAAGGTGGAAAGCGGTTGAATTATTCTTTCTCCACCCATGTGACGAGCTTTATACGGCTCTGGACCGTATCATGTTCCAGCGTGTGCGTACTGCAGCCGAAGTCCTAGCTGAGAATCTGTCGAATATCCATTTCCAAGATTTGTCCTCTTTCTCGTACAACAACAAGCGCTGCTCGTCCAACTCTGACCATGGGCTATGCTTCCTCGTGCTCGAATAGCCTCGCTCATCCTCGCTCGGATATCCACCATTGTTGCGGCTGCTGAGATTAAGATCGCTGTCGCTTAAATCGCCGTCAACATAGCTGCTTGACGGCTCAGTTCTCTGCGACGCAATCCCGGCATCAACGATAGTATCATGCTGGAGCTGAAGTCCGTGCCCCACCCTCGCAGAAACTGCTGGCCGCCGAGGCAAATCCCGTTGTTCTTTGGCTGTGTAAATTCCGCGGTAAGGTATGCCGGCTGAAGCCAGTCAATAGGAACTGATGTTGTGGCAGCGGTTTGACCGTAGAGACGGTAACCTCCCCGACGTGGCCGATATCTTTTATGAGTCTGGTAAACGAGCTGAAAGAGAATCCTGGATGGTCATGACCGGCTCGGATCACCGCTGTAAAGGAACAGAAATCTTAGCGCAATGCCACTGGGCCGTGCGGCGTGCTTGAGGTTGGCGGGGAGACTGTTGCTGAAGATGATGCTGGCGTTCTCTTTGCGCTGGCTTACCGTTAGAGAGTGACGACCGTTCCCGTTCCGCAGGACATAGCCTTCTATCTTTCTCATCCGATTTAATGTGGGTGATGCCAAGCTCGTCGCTGCAATCATCGCTATGGCTCCCCGCCTCTTTTTGATCTGGCTTTAGAATTGGAAAGGAAGAGGGAAGCGATGACCTCTGTCGCTTGCTCGGCCTTGCACTTCCCTCTTTCTTGTGGGAAGAACAAACTCTACCACCCTCTATGACCGTCAGCGCCCCTACCACGGTATCTGCTTCACGCTGTGGCTGTCCATTGTCGTTGTTGTCGCTATCATCAATGTTCTTCTCCTCCTTCCGCTGCCGCTGCTGCTGCCGCCGCCGATCATCCTCCTTGATAAAGGCATCGGAACCTAGAACGGGGCGATGTAGCTCGGTTCCCTTTAGTGCGCTTTGACTGGTATAGAGACGATCGCCTTGGCAGAACTGGTACTGTGTAGACGCTCTGAAGGCTCTAGAGCCGCTGCGAGAACGATCGGAATGCGATATCGTGACCTCGGATCTCGCGCGACCTGTGCAAAAGTCATTTGCCGTGCTGCAGTCGTGTAAGGCGCGCTTGAGGGGCGCGGAAAGAGACCATGAGGAGGCGTAGGACTCGAAAGCAAAGCTTTTTGCTCGTTATGCCGCAATGGCTGAGCCGTCTCGGATAAGTCTCGATGCTCAATGTCGCGGCATTTTTTAAGATTGGAAGGAGGTACTGGAGTGCTTAAGTCGAAAGCGGTCTCTGTGCTATCGAGAACGCGTGTGTCTGGCTCCGCACTTTCGGCGCAGACACCATCGTTATTGCCTTCAGCTTCGATGGCACTTCGCTCGTCTTCTTTCAGGACAATTGAACTTTCTACACTATATCAGAAACCTAGAGAGGGGCTTTTCTGGGTCAAAACCGATGGTGATGAACGCTCTCACGTTGACTGGCGCCTGAATTATGGCCAGGTGATGACCTGTCGCGATCGATCGAACTACCCCTTGCCTCCAAAACTGTCTTCTCGATCCCTTGATTCATGTAATTTGGGCTTGGGTCTTTAGTTGCGAAGCCTCTCAAAAGCTCTTCGATTGTAGGAAGGTTGTAGTTGTCGTCGCGGTTATTAAAGACAGTGCCGGTTTCTGCACCAAATTCCCATCAGTCAGTTACGATCGCTACAACCAGATATTCACATCCCGAAACGTACCGTTAATCCAAAACCAGTTGTTGCTATTGTCATCAGGAATTGCTGCGACTGATAGCGAAGCCGTATCGTGCGCCATCCCGCCTGGGTCAATGTGCTGGCTTTCCTTGAGCTTGCTGAACCGCTTCGGAGTGATGTTACGACGAGTTATCAGGCTGTTGGAACGCGGAGCAGTCGGGACATAAGTCTAGAGTATCGGATTGAACGCAGCCATCTCGATTGGAGAATCGAAGTGAATTATTAGGAAACAGTTCTGCTGACTGCTGGCTACTGGCTGCACCGACACAAGGTGCACAAGTTGAAGAAAGACGAGCATTTCAGGCTTCTTGTAAGCTCCTCGCACCGCTCCTCCAGAGCCCGGACACGCTCAATCGCACTCCCACCGCACCCCTTGTTCCTCTGCCGCCTTCATCGTCCAAAATGCCTTGGTGGCAGTGGTTCGCGCCGCATGCAAAGAGATTCACCGCAGCTGCAAGGCCTCGTACGTCAGGATGTTACAAGTGGTGCTACGGAGCAGCCACGGGGTTCTGGAGCGTCCGGGGGTTTGCAAGGTGTATTTGCTGTTGGAGGTCATATTGGTAACCGTATCCGGGTCGTAGAATGTCTTTTGGGCCATTACATCGTTTCTGGAGAGATGTCCGGCGATGAGGAAGTTGCAGTCGGATTCGGTCAAGGGGAGGGTTTCAGGATCGTGGTCGTAGCAGCTAATTGGAGGTCCTGGGGGGGTAGGGTTAGGGGAGGGACGGGTGCCATTTGTGGGACTTGCTGCAAGCACCGTTGAGCCGGGTATAGGTTTCTGACGCGACGGGTTGTAGATGATATCAATGTGAAAGATGCCCCGAGGGCCGAGAGGTACGGTGTAAGCTCCGCCATAAAAACTTGCAGGCGTTGAAACGCAGTTGGTGCTGACGGTAGCTGCTGCTCGTGCAATGTCGATTATTGGAAAGGTATCAAAAGCAGGGCCGTTTGCTGTTGTGCTTGGCTTCAAAACTACTGCGCACGTTCCATAATTCCAGATAGCGAGAGCTTTATTAGCGTCGAACTTCCGAGCATCCTCGATGTCATCGCGGCGAAGTAAGTTTGCAATGGCCTGATAGCAGTCCTTCACGTCGATGGGCTCTCCATTTGGTTGGTCTGGTGAAGGCTGCAGTCGACAAGCAGAGGAGGCATCGGTGGCATTCCAGGTATTAGGCAGGACGGGCGACGTAAGTGTGATGGGAAGACCGAAGGGACTGTCGTTTATTAGACGGACATTAGCTCTATTAAGGATCAGCGACGAACCATGTTCAAGCCTCGATGGACGCGAGAGCGCCGTAATGAAGAGGTGGTATAAGACCAGGAAGCTAAGGAAAAGAGACATTGTGCGCGGTTCTTGTCTGAGCACTCCTATTTTTGCCGTGAGATATACTGAAATACTTGAGCGCTTTACAGTAGCATATCCTGCGCTTAAGGTAAATTTCCCATGCGGATGACAATTTGGCGTGCTGTCACTGATATGCCAACCTAATCTGAATGTCGAGGCAATGAGGCATCACGAGCTCGCAAGTCGTTGTGTGAAGACTCGCAAAGGCTGGACCGGACAAAACAGAGAATTGGGGTGCGTGAGAAGCTAAACATGCGTTGAAAGTTAAGTAGAACATGAACATCTCCGAAAAATTGCAGGGTTTCGTGTACTATGCATCAAGCAGATATGATGGTCAAACAGAACACAAGCCTGGGATACAAGCTTGATAAGAGTGGTGGCATATGCTGGTCAAGAAAAAATCGGAAATCAGAATAGACATGGTCGTAGAACAGTTTTGCTTATGGATTACGTATCAGGAAGACATCGAAGAAAGATGAAATACCATATTGCCTGCTCTTCCATCTGGCGCATTGGTCCCTTGAAGTACACTGTCGATTCTAGGTGGATATTCAGTCTTGGACATGTGTCTGTCTTCCTAATCCCTTTTATATTAGGAGTGTCCGGTTATTTCGGATCGAACAATGACCAGGCTCCTCCTAAAATTGAGCTCTGAGTGCGGAACATCGGTTGATGCTGAAGTGGGACTTCGCCGAAAGCTAGACAGTTGGAGCAAGTTCTCGAAAAATACTCAGCTTGCCACCGAAAAAAGACCCAGAGTCTTGACAACCGAATTAGGAGATGACAAAGCGATCGCAATCAATACTGAGAGAACAACAGAACTTGCTAATATGCCTGCTTCCGACGTGGGGCACCTGATGAAAATCCGCTCAGGGATGACGCAGCGATACTCGAATATGACACAAGAGATCCGTTCTCAAGTGGAGACAGCTATTATGACGACGATTTTCAAAAAGCAAGGAGCTCAACTATGGTGAGTATTTTGACCAGTCAATCGCAGCAGGTTAGGAGCAAGTCGGGCATACAGATCTGGGATGTGCAAGTGCTTTATAAGTTTTCATGAGCTTATGATTCTTGAAATACGGAAAATACCCACGCTCCATTACCCCACTGGGGGTATCTCCACTACGATGACAGATACTCATTGAGATGAGATGAACCTGCAGTCAATTGCTCAGCTCAGATCCTATCACTAGCTTACCGCTGCTCAAAACGCCTTTAACCCCAGACATATATTCAGTCCGCCAGCCTATAATACCCGTTAGTACATCTTACCAGCCCCAACACAAAACGGTGACAAACCTATAGCTAACCATCGTATCCACCCGATGGTTGCTCGTACTAAAACTCCTCAACTGCACCTTCTCCCCGTTTTTAATCTCTTTCGCATCGCTATCCCCCCACTCCATTGGTACTTCCGAATCTGCATCCGCATACACCAGCACATTGAACGTGCAATTCCCATCCAGCTGCGGCAGGAAAGTCACGCTCGCCGTAATCTGCCTAAATATACTCTGTATTTCCGCTTGTATCTCTTTCTCGGTTTTTTCTGCAGGCGGAGCAGTCGCGGCTTCTTCTGGGGCGGCGTTCTCCTTGTCTGTGGGTTTGGTGGCGTGGGATTTCTTGGAGGGTTTATTGAAGATTTGTACGTCAAATTGCCAGCGCTCGATATGCTCGCCCCTTTCTTTAGAGGTGATTACGACGACTAGTTTGGAGATTTTGCCGCCGGTCATCCATTTGTTAAGCTGGGACATTATTTTCTTGATGTAGGCTTTGACTTGATCGTCGGACGTGACGAGCATATTGAGGCCATACTTTTTGACACTGTGAAGCGTTCGATTAGGTTTCCGATTTCAGAAAAGATTGGAAAGGGAAGAGGTACGGAGTGAAGTCTTCAGCCGGATAAACGCCACGCTGAAAGAGGATCGTGTTGATGGAGTATTCGAAGAATTCAGCGATCAGCTTGGAGGAGCCTTGAAGTTGTTAGGTATACATAGATCGAGTGTGAGAGCAGCGCCGACAAGTACCTTTGAGCGAAAGCTTATGGACTTTCGATTTATCTTTTTCCGCTGACATCTTGAAGAGTCTCTTTGGAGCTTCTGGATGTGATTTGATAATGAAGCTTAGAGTAACTTATTGACCATATTGCAGTTGGCGGGGTAACCCTGCCCATGCGACAAGCTGCTTAGTCCTCGCTCGCGCTCCCGCTCCCGCAGCACGCTAGTTCTAGGCCAACTCTAAGTCTTTGAATTCTCTTTTCCATTGAATCCAATCCAATTCAACATCAACAGCCTCATGCGATCATGCCTTCAGTCGATGATTAGAGCTCCAGTAATATTTAGGAATGCTTCCTTCTCGCCAGTTCAACGACAAGCAACTTCCGGCATCCACAAACGCTATTTCACATCTACCTCCATCAGAAATGCCGCCCCGACAAGGATCATCAGCAACTTAGAGAAGAGGATATCTGAGATTCCATTAGACCGTTACCGCAACTTTTGCATCGTCGCTCATGTTGATCATGGCAAAAGTACCCTCAGCGATCGCTTGCTCGAGCTCACGGGCACTATTGCACCAGGTGGAAACAAGCAGATCTTGGACAAGCTCGACGTCGAGCGCGAGCGTGGCATTACGGTTAAGGCACAGACGTGTAGTATGATATACCAACACAACGGAGAGGACTACTTGCTACATCTCGTAGACACACCTGGTCATGTCGATTTCCGCGCTGAGGTGTCGCGAAGCTATGCCAGCTGCGGTGGGGCACTTCTCCTTGTGGACGCCAGCCAGGGTGTACAGGCACAAACTGTAGCGAATTTCTATTTAGCATTCTCCCAAGGCCTTCAATTACTGCCAATTATCAACAAAGTCGACCTGCCATCGGCAGATGCTCCTCGAGCCCTCGAGCAGATCGAGAGCACCTTTGAGCTTGATCCAGAGACGGCTGTGCTGGTATCTGCGAAGACGGGGTTGAATGTAGAGGCTGTTCTACCGGCTGTGATTCAGCAGATTCCAGCGTAAGCATTGGGCTTTGATGGTAAACTTGTCGCCTTGCTAACGAGATTTAGTCCTATTGGCGACGTCCATAGCCCACTAAAGCTGTTGCTAATCGACTCATGGTACTCGAATTATAAAGGAGTGATTATTCTTGTTCGAATATTTGATGGACAAGTCAAGGCTGGTGACCAAATTGTATCTTTCGCTACAGGGTTGAAGTACACCGTCGGTGAAGTCGGGATTATGTACCCTGACCAGACACCGCAGACTGTCCTTAGGACCGGGCAACTTGGCTACGTCTATTTCAATCCGGGAATGAAAAAGAGTCAGGAGGCAAAGGTCGGAGATACCTACACGACCGTTGGATCTGAGAAATTGGTTGAGCCTCTGCCAGGCTTCGTGGAGCCAAAACCCATGGTTTTCGTTGCAGCCTTTCCAGTGGATCAAGGCGACTATGCGCATTTAGAAGATAGCATCGAACAGATTATACTGAACGATCGCAGTGTAACGCTGCAGAAAGAATATTCGGAAGCCTTGGGTGCTGGATGGAGGCTTGGCTTCCTTGGAACACTCCATTGCTCAGTCTTTGAAGACCGACTTCGACAGGAACATGGCGCTAGCATCATTATTACACCACCTACAGTGCCGTTCAAGATCATCTACAAGGATGGAAGAGAGCGGACGATCTCGAATCCAGCGGACTTCCCCGACAAGGACGAGGCGCATTCGCGTGTCGTCGAGCTCCAAGAACCATATGTATTAGTGACAATAACGCTCCCCGAGGAGTATCTGGGTAAGGTCATTGAGCTCTGTGAGGGTAATCGAGGCGAGCAAAAGGAGCTTTCCTTCTTTACCTCGACGCAGGTAATTTTGAAGTACGACCTTCCCCTTGCACACTTAGTGGACGACTTCTTCGGGAAGCTTAAAGGAGTCACGAAAGGCTATGCAAGTCTTGACTACGAGGAATCCGCATGGCGCAGAAGCAATATTACCAAGCTTCAGCTGCTTGTTAACAAGATCCCCGTTGACGCCGTTGCTCGGGTCGTACATACCTCGCAAACGGATAGACTTGGAAGACAGTGGGTCACGAAATTTAGAGAACACGTCGATCGGCAGATGTTCGAGATTGTCATACAAGCTGCTGCGGGAAAGCGGATTGTGGCGAGGGAGACCATAAAACCATTTCGAAAGGATGTATTGGCGAAGCTGCACGCGGCTGATATTTCAAGGCGCAGGAAGCTCTTGGAGAAACAGAAAGAGGGGAGGAAGAAGTTACGGGCTGTGGGCAACATTACGATAGAGTCAAAGGCTTTCCAGGCATTCTTGGCCAAATAGATACTCCAATGGGGAATTTTGTTCGGATTCTGTACAATTAACTGCGTAATTCGAATATCCGCGGGAGCCTTCGGGGCCAAACCGGAGAGTTTTGTGGTGTGGAGGATTTAGGACAATGGAATGGACATGGTGCATAGCCATCGAGAACCCAAATCTATACTTCTTCTATTGTGACACACCTCCCAGTTTCCGCTCGAACGCAAACACTCGTAGAGAGATTGAGAGATATTTGGCGGGGAATGCCTTGTAGGGCTGCCCCACGTCAACCCGGGTCGCCAAAGTTTTGGCTGGGGCCGACCTTCATGACTCGATGTCCAAACACCGCGTACAGATCTCTATATGTATCTATAGGTAGATTCTTCGATATTCGCACGGAAGCCCCTCACGAAACCCCTCACGAGCGGCATCCATGCAGCAGCTCTATCACCACAAGATATTAGCTCCATACCGCAACCGGTAGCAGCTACCAATATGCAGCAACTACAACCTGCTGGGGAATCAGTGAAGGAGCAGGTGGTGGACACAGTACCCAAACGGATCAAAGAGCTGAAGTTTGGTCTACCGTATGTCCAGGATATAGAACAGTATTATTGGGAGGCCACGCCTAAGCTGTCGATAGGTCAAACCAAGACATCGTAAACCAAGGCGTTCTAGAAGTATGTGACCGGGATCTCTACGATCCTACGAGGAATCGTGCAATCGTGGTCAATGGTCCTCTCGACCCTCGGATGGGAGTATCAACCAAGACTGGGTTCTGCGAGACGTGCGGCGAAGCTCTGCAACAGTGTAATGGTCATTTCGGTTACGTTAAGCTGGCTCTGCCCGCGTTCCATATTGGCTACATGAAGATGATCATCTCAACGTTACAAAATATCTGTAAAGTAGAAAAAATTCAAATCCCGAGAACTGTCACCAAACTAATGCCTGCTAGGACTGTGCTCGAATACTGCTGTCCGAGAAAGAATGTAGGCAGTTCCTTCGCGATCTGCGCCGGCCAAACATCGATAACTTGAGGCGGACACAAATCTGTAAGAAGGTCAATGACCAGTGTCGAAAAACCAAGACATGCTACTCGTGCGGATCGATCAATGGACAGGTAAAGAAAGCTGGCCCGCATCCGTTGAAACTCATACACGACAGGTTCAAGACCTTCAATAGCTCCAATGCCGCCAAAAAAGTACCACCAGTGGCGAAAATTCTCTTTGAGAAATCACTCAATGATGCCCGGAAAAACAACCCAGAGATTGATAAGCATGCGAAGAAAGCTGTCGACGACCTGAATCCTCTGAGGGTCTTGAACCTGTTCGAAAAAATCACCGCTTCCGACTGCGAACTACTAGGTATGAACCCTGCTGAAGGGAGGCCGGAGTTGTTTCTCTGGCAATATGTCCCCGCTCCACCGGTCGCCATCCGTCCCTCAGTCCCGCAGGATGGATCAAGTACCGAGGACGATATCACAGTCAAGCTCTGTGACATAGTTCATATCAATACACTCATTAAAGAAGGCCTCAAGAAAGGGCTACCTGTACAAACCATCTTAGAACAATGGGATTTCTTGCAAGTCCAGATTGCCATGTATATCAACAGCGACGTCCCTGGCTTGCTTCCCTTGGGCTATCAAAAAACAATACGAGGCTTCTGCCAGAGGCTGAAGGGTAAACAGGGTCGCTTTCGGGGTAACCTTTCAGGCAAGCGTGTCGATTTCTCTGGACGGACCGTCATCTCCCCCGATCCAAATCTTAGTATTGAGGAAGTAGCGGTGCCGGAGCTCATTGCCAAAAACCTTACATACCCCGAGCGAGTATCCCGTTACAACATAGCAAAACTAAGAGCGCGGATCAATAATGGGGCGAATAAATGGCCTGGAGCGAACTATATAATAAAAGAGGACCAAAACATAAAGCAATACCTGAAGTATGGTAAACTGAGTGCTCATGCGGATCATCTTCAGATAGGTGACATCGTTGAGCGGCATCTTGAGGATGGCGATATTGTTCTTTTCAACAGGCAACCCTCGCTCCATAAGCTCTCCATTCTCAGTCATTATGTCAAGGTTAGACCCCATCGCACCTTCCGTCTAAACGAATGCGTGTGCAATCCTTATAACGCCGACTTTGATGGAGACGAAATGAACTTGCACGTCCCACAGACTGAGGAAGCGCGGATAGAGGCTATCGAACTCATGGGAGTCAAACATAACCTAGCAACACCAAAGAATGGGGAGCCAATCATATCCGCCATACAAGATTTCATAACTGGAGCGTATCTACTCAGCAGCAAAGACGTCTTCTATGACCGTAAAACTTTTAGCAACGTCTGCATGTACATGGTTGATGGCAACGCACAACTTGATTTACCACCTCCAGCTGTGCTGAAGCCACAGATGCTTTGGACAGGAAAACAAGTCTTCAATGTGATGATGCGCCCCAACAGGTCTTGTCCAAACATGGTCAACCTTGATGCAGCATGCCGTGAGTATCGCGCTGTGCCAGGTCAACCACGTGATCTCGACAAGAACGATGGCTGGCTAGTTATACGTAACTCTGAAGTCATGTGCGGTGTGATGGATAAATCAACTATAGGTTCCGGGAAGAAAGACTCTGTCTTCTATGTTCTCCTGCGTGACTTTGGTCCAGATGCCGCTGTTCAGGCCATGAACCGACTTGCAAAACTCTCGGCCCGATGGCTTACCAACCAGGGATTCTCCATTGGAATCAGCGACGTGTATCCGGGTGATAACCTGGTCAATCTCAAGATGCAGCTTGTGGAACGAGCATATGCACAATGCGACGGCATAATCGAAAAATTCAAGCTTGGAAAGCTTGACAAAGCTCCAGGGTGTGATGAAGAGCAGACAATGGAGAACCTAATCTCAGGTATCTTGAGTAAAGTGCGACAGCAGGCGGGAGACCACTGTATTGCTGAGCTCAGCAGATGGAATTCTCCGTTGATAATGGCAACGTCCGGGTCTAAGGGTTCGAATATCAACGTCTCACAGATGGTTGCTGTTGTTGGACAGCAGATTATTGGTGGCAAACGTGTCGCAGATGGATTTCAAGATCGAAGCCTTCCTCATTTTCCCAAAAACGCTCGTCAACCGCCGTCAAAAGGGTTTGTGCAGAACAGCTTTTTCTCTGGTCTGTCGCCTACAGAATTCCTGTTTCACGCAATATCCGGTCGAGAGGGTCTGGTCGACACTGCTGTGAAGACTGCCGAGACTGGATACATGTCTCGACGACTGATGAAGTCACTTGAAGATCTCTCCACGCAGTATGATCATACCGTGCGCAATTCGTCTTCGAATATTGTACAATTCCAATATGGTGACGACAAGCTTGATCCCGTGGACATGGAGGGCAAAGCAAAACCGGTGCATTTCGAAAGAACATTTACACATGCTGAGGTGAGCCTTGGCTTCTCTAGGTGTTCGTAGGCATGCTAATTATTGCACTAGGCTACCACTTGGAGCAACAAAGAGCGAAGCTTGCATCCTTGGGAGATCATCGAGATGTGTACCAAATTGCTTTCGCCGGAGCGGGCAAAGTTGAAACGTCACTCTGCGGGAGGGGTGGAGCTGGATTACAACGATCGAAGTGATGCTGGTATCGATCATCTGGAGAGCGCGAGAGATTTCATGCAGTCTATTGAGGAATTTGTACATCGAAAAGCTCACATACTAGTGGATGCCCGCAAAAAGATGGCTATGCCGGATGGACTCGACAAGGACGAACTTACAAGATGGAAACCACGTGGTTCGCAATTTAAAATCCCTGAAGACACTTTTGAGCGTATTGCCAAGCTATCAAAAGCAACATTGACAGCGTTTGTCACGGCTTGTCTACAGAAGTATCTTAGGGCTCAGACCGAGTTTGGTCACGCAGTCGGTGCCGTTGGTGCACAGTCTATCGGAGAACCCGGCACGCAGATGACCTTGAAGACATTCCATTTTGCAGGTGTTGCGGGTATGAGTATTACGCAAGGTGTACCGCGTATCAAGGAAATCATTAATGCGTCTCGAACGATCAGTACGCCCGTGATTAGCTGTGATCTGCATAGTAAAGAGGATATCACAGCTGCTCGTGTTGTGAAAGGCCGCATCGAGAAGACCTTCCTTAAAGATATAGTCTACTGGATCGAGGATATCTGGTCGCCAACGGGCAGCAGTCTGGCCTTGAGAATCGACCATGAAACAATAGGCCGTCTGCAACTCGATATAACAGCGGAAGACATCAAGAATGCCATTGTCAAGCACAAGAAGCTCAAGTTAAAGCCCGAGTACGTCAGGTTCAATCAGAATATTATCTATATCGAGGTCATCGCCCTGGATAAATGGAAAGGCGTTAAAGCAAAAGTCAAAGAAGACATGGATCTCTTCCTCCGCGTACAAACCATCATGCGCATGTTGCCCGACGTGCCCATCCGTGGCTACCCGGAGGCTTCTCGCGCCATCATTAAGACAGACGACCAAGGCCGCAACGCTCTGCTCGTTGAAGGCTATGGTCTCCGCGCTTGCATGACCACCCAAGGCGTCAACGGCCTCGCGACAAAAACCAACTCGGTCATGGAAATGCGCGACGTCTTGGGCATCGAAGCCGCGCGCAAAACCATCATCGACGAGATCGGCGTCGTCATGGGCGACATGGACATTGACCCTCGGCACATGCAACTCCTCGCTGATGTCATGACCTACAAGGGCGAGGTGCTCGGCATTACGCGCTTCGGGCTCAGCAAGATGCGCGATAGCGTGCTGCAGCTGGCGAGTTTTGAAAAGACTCCGGACCATCTATTTGAGGCCGCGTGGCATATGAAGCGCGATCGTATTGAGGGTGTTAGCGAGTGTATCATCATGGGGCAGAGTATGAGTGTCGGGACCGGGGCGTTCAAGGTTGTGAGGAAGTTAGGAATTCCGGAGGGGGTGGTAGGGAGGAAGGAGACGGTGTTTGAGGATGTTTTTAGAGAGTTGAATGGGAAGGGGAGGAGGTAAGGGTGGGGGCTGGGGAAGGTGGAAGAGGAGATGGTGGTATGATACCCTGGCAGATGATAGGAGCTTATCAAAAAATAGAACAGAGTGGGAATTAAAAATATTTATCCTTCACTATTTCAGAATAACCCGCCTTTCGCTCCATTTTCAGCATGCTTCCGATTCAGTGGCTTACCCCATCAACGACTCCAAAGCTCGATATAACCTCCCCTACCAAAATCCCAGAAACTTTACCCTGCGTACGTCTCTCCAGCCCCCAACCCCCTTTCCTTCCCATTAGACTAGCAGAACCAGAACCATTCCCCTCCCCCCTCCCAGAAAGCAAATACGTCACCAAAACCCCCCCTACGACAGCAAGACGACTTTGTGTTTTTGAGGAAAGGCGGGATGTGATCTGGTGATGTGGAAAAGGGAAATCCGGAGGCGGGATGGAGGGGTGCTGTGGGATGATGGGGGGGGAAGGGACGGGATTAGAGAGCGATGTGTGGTGGGGAATCAGTCGACGGAGACTGTGGGGTAAGGAAGGAGGTATGTGCTGAAAAGAGAGGGGGAAAAAACATGGAGGTACTCGCATAACAACACCTTGAAAACGACATTATAGAGCAAGTAAAAGCATGCTGCAGGTCCGGTAGGTCTTTAAAGGGTTTTCGTCGTCAAGAAATGTAACGGTTGTGAAAGCTAATAGAATGTGGAGACTGGACCGTTCAAAAGCGCTTACATCTGTTGAAATGTCGAAGAATGTGGAGTCTAATCCTTTCTAGAAGGCACGATGCTGAGAACTGGCCCCAGACCTACCTCCTTGGGTGAGTTGGGTTGGGTTTATTGCGTTTGACCTAACCCAACGGCCACACTATTGATATCATTTACATATGTCTTAAAAAAAGGGGGGGGAAACCAAAAGAAACGAAGTTAAGACTCGGTAAGAGGCCTTTTTGAAACACAGTGAATACTGCTTCAGATCTTAAAAGATCTCGGCGTCCACAAAGAGACACTACAACATACACATCCATCTCCCGTTCCCCCCTCTGCCTTCGCTCACCTTCCCAAAGTCACAACCTCCCTCGCAACCGCATTGCACAACTCCACCCTCACCCCCGCCCCTGTAAGCACATGAATCCACAACCTCTGCGTATCACTCAACCGATCATTCTCAGACTTGACCTCCGAGAACATAACCTCCCTGTTCACTGGGTGCCAAAGGAAGAGATCAGGGATCCCAC
>JAABUS010004427.1_pt1 | contig 20259 bp, 19 predicted proteins | sample 5560161 | NCBI WGS metagenome assembly JAABUS01 (sample SAMN10711885, study PRJNA513376) | rock metagenome | isolation source: Antarctica rocks | place: Antarctica: Victoria Land, Trio Nunatak nord | collected 2016-01-04 | reverse complement strand
AACCAAATAAAAATGCACCAGTTGCTTCTCGCAGTAGCTAAGAAGGGTTGCGGCAAAAGCACGGCTGTTTGCAATTTACTTTCGTTTTTGCACAAGGACAAATGTTTAGACAGATTACTTGTAATCACATCTTCCTGGGAATCAAACAAACCTTTGTTCGACTTCTTGAACTTACCAATCGACAAAGAAGACGTGTACGATGCAGACGCATGTGCTGTTGATACGATACACGACATAATCTCCAAAGCCACGCAAGAGACGAAAGAGTACGACGAGTACCATCACAAAATGTACTTGCACAAGCAGATGAAGCAAGCGCTGAAGAAAGTCAAAACAGACAGGGATATAGGGAATCTGGACCCAGCATTGCTTATGGCTGCTTATGAAGACGATGTTGTGGAAAATCCTCTGCAACACAAATGGAATGGCAAGAGACCTGTGTTAGCGGTGTTCGTAGATGATTGTCAGAGCTCACCTTTATTCCGCTCCGGTAAATTTCTGAATTTGTGCATCAGGCACCGTCACGTGGGGTCCTCAGAGAAAACCAGAATGGGAGTCAGCATGTTCATATGCGTGCAAAACTACACAGCACAGCACGGAGGAATCCCAAAAGCCATACGTGACAATGTGTCTACCATGATGTTGTACAAAACGCGAAGCAGCATGGTGTTAAAAACTATAATGCAGGACAACAGCGATCAGATCACGGGCGAAGAATTTTTCTCTGTGTACGATTCGGCGTGCCAAGACGAGCATGATTTTCTGTTCATAGATTGGGCACCGAAAAAGCACAGATTCAGACGTTGCTTCAACGAGTATCTGCCAGTAGCATCAGAGGCGAAAATAAATGGCGACAAGAGTAGAAGATCTGGTGCAGACCACCCCAGCGAACGCACAGGTGAGGATACCAACAAAGAAGGAACGCACCGCAGGAGTATGGCGAGTAAAGTTAGTCGAGGATCTCTTGGTGGCCTTCCCAGACCTAGACAGAAACATGATAAACATCGCCATCGATTTCGATGAAGTGCAAGCGTTGAAGTATGGTAAGGATTACGATGCCCAGGACCATTTAAAGGAGATTTTTCCTGACCTATCATCAGAGAGCGAAGAGGACTACTCGGTCGAGATAACAAAAGACGAAGGAGGGGATTTTCACGTGACCAAGAAAGCCAAACTAAACGATGGAGAAGGAAAAGACAGGTCGGCTAGTCCTGAACAGTAACGCACGCATGAACATGTCGAACAGCAACCCAGCCCAGTGGCAGACGCTAGTCGACATGGGTAATTTTAGCAGCAATCAAGACGACATGATAACGATAGAGATAGATTACATAACACCTATTTTTATGTCATCCACAAGCACCCAGCCGACGCAATTCTGGGATTCTTTGGAACTAGTGCTAGACTTCGTTCCTCAACAATACTCTTACGACAACGGCACTTAGACAAGCACACAGCATCTCGCTTTCTTGGAGAAGAATTTCAGTCAGACGCAGAGCAAGCAGTTTTCAACGACGGCAGGAGCCACTGTTTACAACATACAGGACCCCCAAGACCAATGCCAGGTGTGGAATTTTACACAGAAGCCTAGTAAGATGGTTGTCAGGCCCGAGGTGTTGCAGAGTAAGTTATGGCAGCTAAGGTTGAAATTCATCGATCAACCAGAACCTTCAAATGTCGTGACAAGCTACGTAAACGGAGGCATGTCCACCACCAGCATCGTGCCAACTAGCATCAGTGATTACAAAATCGTTCTTTCATGCAGTAAATGATCAAGAAGTGTATGTTGCACCTGCTAAAGGAACACCTTTCACTGGATTCATAGCTGTAACCAAAACACTAGCTGATTCTGGTTCGTTCGCTCGTGTGAAACCTATCTGTGTTGTGAAGTTTGACACCGATTGTCGCAGATTATAATTATCTTCGTAATCACTAGGTTGTATGAATAAAGATAAGCTGATTTGATCCCCTGCTTGGACCAACGCTGACGTGTAGACTGTCAAGATCTGTGATGCAACTGTGGTTGTGTTGGCGACCTGGGTACAAGCAAGTGTGTTGGGGCTGCCTTGAACAAGCCTTTGAGTTACAGGTATCTTGATGTATTGACCTGTGGCAGTGTCTTGCACCGTTTGATCATTACCGTCTGTAAGACCGGTCGATGTGTTATCTATCTGAAAATTCTTGCCTACAATCAGGTCTGTTGTGCTAGCAATCACGGTGTCATAGGTCGTGCTGGTATCTCCTGATTTTCCGGGATAAAAGGTTTGACCCACTAAACAAGTCGCAAAAACCGTCATCACTGAATCGTACGGAGTTGATATGGCGCATGCCGCGAATGTAGGCTGAGATGGGTCATAACCAAGGACGGGTACGAAATTGTTTGTCATGTCTGTGGTACAAGATACCGTGGATGGTTCATAACAAAAATAATTCCAACCTGATTCAACGTTCTGACCTCCAAGAGACGAAACGTTCACATGATAATAGGCGTATTGTTGACCAGAAGGTAATGCAGTACCGGTGGTCAACGCATCCGGGTACAGAACCGCTTGTGTCTGCGAGTCTACATACGACGAAACACGCGACAACGGATCTGTAATAGCGAAATAAGGAATTCCCAGGTTCGCCATTTTACAAGTAGCTAATAGTATTGCATAAAATAATAGTCAGATTTCTGCAGAGGCGGCAACCCATGCAAAATAGTCGGTGGGTTGAACACGTTGCGTGTGCCGTTAGGATTGACTGGAGGATGCCCCATCGCCACTTTCAGACCCCCTATAGTACTAGGATCAGGGACCGCTCTAGGGGTATACCCGTTGCTACGGGAGTCTAGATTGTGATTGACAAAGTCCCTCGTGTCAAACATGTGACCCACTCCTGCGTTATGCCTGCCATAGCTGTAATGAATAGGGTATGAACTATCTCCATTTTGCCCTCCATAGTTACTCCCCAATGCGAGAGTTGGGTTATTGAGCTGACTCACATAAAGGTGAGGCTCTTGCAGCACCCTTCTTTCTGAATAGGGTGCCCTACGGGGGAGATTAAAATCTCCTCCTGGGCCTCTCGTGTATGCTCCCATCGTTGTTCCATCTGCTCTCCGCCTTGGGTGGCGGCTGGGTCTCCCGAGGCTGTCATGCTGCCGAGCTACTAATTCGACATAAAATCAGTTAACCACTGAGATCGTTCTATCTCTGAAAACCATCAAAGTACTTGTCATGTTGCAGAAAATAGTGGGTCTGAAGCCACCTCCACACATGGTCCTCAACTTAGTCCACCATCCAGCGGCATCTTGAGTGATGTTTACGCTGAATGTGATTGGGATCAATGACCCGGTGGTGTTCAAACCCGAAATCAGATGATCCTTCCCGCCGTCATCAGCGTGGTGGTCTAGACCCACAGCAAAACCGAAGTACGCTTGTGTGAACTGATCCAAGGATTGCACCGAAGAACCGTATGTCAGCGAAAGGGCATTCGCATCGAACAAGTTTCTCATCAGATGCCAAGCATCATGGACATCAGCCTGGAATTGGGGGTATAGCTTGCTGTCGATACTGCAATGCACAAGAAATAGGGTTAGTTTGACTTGGCATGCCACAATTCGCGTGAAGAGTATGTTGTATTGAACAGTCCAGACAAGATTTTCATGAACAGAATGAAAGTAATTTAACTTACTTGAATTGATCATTAGCTGTCCAAGCCCCTGTGTTTCCGAAACCATTGACCGTGCTGTTGATGGGCTGTTCCCCACTCAAGAAAGTATGCTACCAGCCCAAGAAACTTTGTGTCGGGAAAGGCACGATAGCAGTTCCCGTTCCAGCCGCTGTACTGGCACTGTACAACAGGCCAGACCCTGTAGTGTTAGCCTTATCTCCGACGGTTGGATCGGCACCTAATTGAGGGACGTAACGGTTGCCATTGACATTGGAAGAAAATCCACCCATGACAGCTGTCACCTGGGAATCGTAATTCTGTGGTCTCAAAGTCCCGATAATTCCATTCAAACTCTCGGTACCCAGTGTGAACTGCTGATTAACATTCTGGGTAGTAGTGTTACCCTCGAATCCTGACCAATTGTAAAAGGGGATGACTAATGGGTTTCCGGTAGCCATCCTTGCATCTACCATAGCCCTGTAGCTTCCGTCTCCGAAACTGATACTTTCCATGCTCAAAGACAGATTTTGGAGCAAGTAACGGAAGAAAGAAGCATTCGAAGAAGGCAGGATGGTAGATGGAGCTAGCTGAATTCTGATTTCGATGTCGGGGCACAGATTGGTGTCCAAAAATCTCATGAACTGTCCACCGGCCAATCCCAACCAAGAGCTGACTGTCAGTGGAATCCAAGTAGAATTAGGCAAAGGTGCTGTTGTAGCCCCTGCCGCACCGAGCGTCTGGATTGTAGGATCTGAAACCGCTGTGAGATAGCCTGCATGATCTGTAGCGCGCAGATCCATCTCTGACCGGTGTGAAGGGATCTTGTTGGCTGCCATCAAATGATAGCATGCACCGTAATCGTGCAGTGATCCCAGACCTGTTTGCATTCCTCCCATGGTTACATCAAACCTCCTGATGAAGGATTGTGTGTACCTAGGGAGGGAGACTTGTGCAGCGCTAGCTCCCACATTAGACAACTGACAAGAGAACTTTAAGTTGAGTGTATGGAGATCCAAAATAGAGTTAGTAGGCAACCTAAAGATGACTGTATCACCGGCATTATAGGTAGGTTTGGATTGAGGCAAGATACGAATCGTGTTCTTAGAGTATCCCACCATTCGCTGCAAGTAATACTCAACATTGCGAGGTTGTGCACCACCACGTTCCATAATTGAGCGTCTAGTAGAACGACGGAATGACTACCTATTACATCAACATAAAAAATTACTACATCTCCCCTTTCAATAGCAACATCTTTAATAACTGGATCACCTCCTCATCATCCGCTGTCTGCTTCTTCAACTCCGCTAGTTGCAATGCCGGACTGTCCTCTAAATGCTCGATCGTCAACACGAAAGACCAGTCATTGTTTGGAACGAGTTTTGTCATAAACTTATCCGTCACCTGAACATTCAAAATGTTGACAGTAGTCCTCCCTCTCTCATAGATCGCATTAATGCCAATGTTGTCAATGTAACAGATGGTACCCCCGGCTGGAACAAGCACCGGAATGTCAACAGTGACACCTGTTACGGAAACACCGTTGTCATCTAACGTGTAATTTTCGTGAGGCATATTGGTGGTGACCAAAATGTCAGACACGTCGTTCGTGTTCATCAGCTGCATGGACATGGCCGCATCGCTAGGTAAATTGCTATAACCGTCATAACTGTACCTCAACGCGGTGCCGGATGGTATGTTATTTGCATCAGGATAGATGGTGTAGATCTGGTTTGCATTAGGAAACCCACAAGCTTCGTTTGCGGGACCAGTGGTTAACCCGCTTGCTAGCAACGTGTTACTGAAATAGATGTTGATCTGATCGGTTGCAGCACCATTTGTGTTCTGCACGAAGTATAATCGTCCGTATCTTAATACGCAAAAGATTGCTGTATTCATCGTTTGCAGAGTCTGGTTTATCCCAGCAGCAATCTCGGAAGCCACAGGAGCACCTTTTGGAATGGTGGCAGCAGTCCAAACACCGTAGCCTGTAGATCCTGGTGTTGGAGCAGGTGTCTTCGGGGGTACTAATGGCACAGCTGACCCTATGGTACCGATGTTCAAGAAGTATTGACAGTTGTCTGCACGTATCGCGAAGAAAGTGTTCCGCATGTTGATCTGACTAACGAATAACTTAAATACAGAAGTAGGCTCGAACGTAAAATCTAAAGGCATAGGCACGGCAAACTCCCCTGAATCGCCTGACGCCCTATCGGCGGAAGACAAAAAAACCGTTCGCTTGTTTAAGAGCTTCATGGTTGCTAACTAATAAGGATAATTTCGAGGCTTTGTCACGGGAGTTGATTTGAACGCACTGCTATGTCTTCTCATCCTATCTCTGTCGAATCCTCCGGCTGCCCTGATTGGCCACTCATCGCGTAACTTCCTCTCTTCTGGTGGAGATGGGGAAGCTACGCTGGCCACTAGTTTATCAGGTACACCACACATGCATTTTCCAAAATAACGCAACATCCTACGACTCAATCCCTTGGTTGCCAGGGTTGAAAGGTTGTGCAAAATAGTTTGTCAAGGTTTTGTTCAATAACAAAATGTCCAATTGAGATGGAACTTGAATCAATGGGGGTGGCAAGTTGTTGATGCCTCTTGTTCTAGACCGATAAATAACATCTGTTATGTCGTAATGTGTCAAACTGGAATTGTATTCTAAGTATTGTGCAGCTATGCCAGCAACAATAGGACAAGCCATGCTCGTACCTGAAATCACTTGGTACCCAGCGTCTTGATTTGCGCAATAAACCTCCGAACCAGGTGCATAAACGTTCACACAGTTCCCTTTGTTGCTGTACGATGCCACCATATCTTGTATCGTCAAGGCACCGATAGATTGCACGTACACGCTCCTGGCCGGTGTACTCATGCAAGAATCCGTTGCATCGTTGCCAGCAGCCGTTATGATCGAAACGTTGTACAGAGAAACCGTGTTGTTCACGGCTAATTGCAACGGATCGCTGATAGTAGGTGTGCCTACGCTCATTGAGATTATCGCAGGCTGTATAGCGTTCAAAGCCACATAATTCAGCCCAGCAATGATGTCTCCACTTTGGCCCGTCCCGTCGCACGCGAGGACACGGATTGCATGGATGGTGGAATTGGGAGCTGTGCCAACGGTGCGCCCACCGGCGAGTGAAGCTGTTGCGGTGCCATGGCCGTTACAATCCTCTGTATTGTTGGTGCCGTCATAGGACCACTCTCCGGTGATGACGCGTGATCCAGTTCCACGTGCGTTCAGGAATTCCGGGTGTTTAGATTCCACTCCAGTATCCAATAAGTAGATGTGCACTCCTTCTCCCGTCAAAGGAGCCGAATAATAGCCATCTAAGGGCAACATTGCCTGGTTTATGCGGTCCAGATGCCATGGTGGATTACGCTCTGTCACGAAATCTGCTTGTGCAGTTCCAGAGATGTTGTGTTGCAAAACATAATCCAAAGTCACCTGAGAATTTAAATTGCTAGCTGTCAGTGCTGGATCCACTGACAAAGCAGACAAGCCTTCCGGGTCTTGCATGACCACTATGGCCTTTATGATCCCATAAATGACTTGTGTACAATTTAGGTCCTTGCATTTGACTTGCAACGCCTCCTCTGTTATCTCGCTGTCATACGTGAGAACGTACGAAACAAGGCCATCTGCATTTTCTTGTGAAACGCTTTCTGGAGTAGTCGCTGGTGTGGAAGGTTGTGCCGCGATTAATGCGAACAACGAGAACAAGAGCAACGCTTTGATTTGAATGATTTATGTTTTTTCTTATGTATCCCTCTCCTTCTCATTACATATTATTTCTTACAAGCCCGGGTGCAATAAGGCCCATGCTTTCTAGGACATTTGGTGTATTTTCTTCCCTTTCTGCCACCTGATCTTTTGCCTTTGTGACTAGTCACGCCAGGGTGTTTCCAAGCGCTCCTAGTGGTCGCCATTTATTAATAAAAAATAAATTAATCACAATTTAGTTCCAGGGGTGACCAGTTGGGGTGACGCTTTTCTGCTCAAAATAATCGCAACACCCAAAGAAATCACCATGACAAAGAGCTGACATGCCAAAATGGAGATGTTAGCGTTTTGAAACACCTCGGCGCTCATACTGGGGTACCCGATAGCTGCTATGTATCATACATAAAATTATTTTACCTCCAACTCTTTGATGCGATCAGATAACTTTTGCACGGCATCCACCAATAGAGGCACCAGCTTAGAAAGATCCACAGATTGGGGAACTATCTCCCCTTCCTCGTCTACTGCATCTTTAATTCCTGTAACAGCACGAGGACAGATCTCCTGGACCTCGTGAGCTATGAAACCATCATGGATTTCTTTTTCGTCCTTCTTGAATTTGAAGGTGACCGGATTCAATTTCATCAACCTGTCCAAACAGTCAACCATAGGAGTCACGTTGTCCTTCAATCTATAATCTGAACTAGTGTTGTATGACGTGGCTGACCCACTAGTCGTGATGTGGCCAACTGCTCCGTTGGGATTATAAAACCCGATCTGAATGTTGGATGAAGTGGTGTGGCATTGCATGTCCATGCAGTCAGCAATCCCATTGCCAACAACTTGGACAATGCCGTTGGCTCCGAACCCAATGCCCGCTTGACCTGGAGCTGTAAACCCTGCAATTCCCGCTTGCAAACCTGGTGCCGATTGATTGATGGTAACTTCATTGAAATACGCATTGGAGCCTGACGAATAATAATTTCCGTTGTTGGCAGTGGCAGAATTCAGTTGGCTGACAGTCGCATAAGGTGGATCATTGTTAAACTGACTCACGTTGCTACCGGTAGGAGTATAGTTCGAATTATTAGCAAATTCATTGACGTTATCGCCATGCACAACATAATTCGCGTTGTTAGCAAACTCGCTTACGTTTTCCCCCCGCACTGCATAATTCGAATTATTTGCAAACTGGCTGATGTTACTGCCGTTCACAGTGTATTGAGCGTCGTTCTGAAACTCACTGACTTTCTGCCCGATAACAGCATAATTCGCATCGTTGGCAAACTGGCTCACTCTGGTCGGAGGATTCAAAATATCACTGTATTGTCCAGAGTGTCCAATCGTGCTAATCACAGGTGTGTTAGCGAGATCAGTATAACTGCCACTAAAAGCAACTTCATTAATGTTTGTGTTTTGCGTGTTTAAATTCTGGTACATCGAAACAGTCTGCCCTAATTGTGCCATGATTGCCACTAACAAAGATACATAATAATCAACTATTGTATGTCAAAGCTTGATTGCCAGTAGATCCTCTAGTAACATTTGTCACAGGATCGTTGTAAGACGCTATGTAAGCCATCCACGAAAATGCGATGTCATGGGTCGTGTATGTAACCCCTACAGGATTGTAACCATCGTTGGTTGTCATGTTTTCCTTCACTACATTTACGTAGATGTAGGTGCTATCGTAACCCGCGATAGTCGTCAAAAACGTATACTGATTGCTGGGCATTGCCACCATCGCAAAAGGTATCATTATCTCGTTGTTGTTCAATTTCCTCAAATTATGTGGAACGGAATACGTGGTCGTGGTGGCGGCGCAACCTCCTTGACAAGTGAACAAACCAATGTTTTGCTGCATGATGGTATACCCTTGAGAGGAACCCCCAGCTGGTGTTGTAGGCGCTGTTACTATGCCAAGTTGTGCTGGAGTAAGATTAGAGTAGAAGACAGGTGTCACAGGTGCGCCCACCAGGTCAGTGTAATTCCCAGTATTCGCAACAGTAGAATAACTAGGTTGGCCGCTTAAACTGTTGTAACTGCCAGTTGTCGCGACAGGTGCAAGATTAGGTGTGCCATTCAATGAATTATAATTGCCTGTGTAAGCAACCGGTGCTAACGCAGGCGCTCCAATCAAATCAGAGTATTGACCTGTGTGACCGACAGTACTAATAACAGGATCGTTGATTTCATCATTGTAATTTTGCAAGTTCGTCAATGTCTGACCTAACTGCGCCATCCTGCCACACTAACAAAACGTCATAAAATCAACTAGAAGCGTTGTACCTCGCTTGAAGAATAAAATGCCTCCATCTATTCAACTTAGCATGATACGCTCTGACTTCCGGTGCTGTAGCGTCACCGAAGCGTACTATCCTAGACTGAGCTGCTGTGATAGCGGGGTTGCGTTCCCACTCAGCTAATGCAAACTCTTCCCATTCGTTTTGAGGTCTAGAAGCTAAGAACGCCTCGTGTTCCTCATCCCGTACTTCTTCCTCAGGTTGCTCAGAAGCTGCCTCTGACATTCGTTCATCTTCGGGGACGACACCAGGCTCCTCTGCCCGGAAATCGTCATCAAATGGGTATTGAGGTTGTGCTTCCGTGACTCGAGGCTCAGCTTGGAGAAGAGTAGAATAAAACTCTCCGGCAGCATCAGTTCTGATTCCATACTTGTCTCTAGAAGCTTGACTCAACGTTGAGCTCCCTCCTCTGAGAGCTATCCTTCTAAGAATCCTCTTGGCTATGATCTTCCTCTTGTTCTTCAAATGGTAAGCTCTGTTTCTGTTGCTTGTCTGCCTCTGCCTGATGCCATTATAATTCCGCTGAAATGTTGCTCTGTCTGTTGCCCCTCTTGTAGCCATCGTGATATCCCAAGCCATCTTCTGAGGCATGTACTCATTAACCCACTCCATGTCGACTGGAATGTCGGCAGTAGCTCTCCTAAGAGGAGAACCTGCACCTGATTGGTAAATAGGTGCCTCTGGAGGTTTCGTCAGCCTCAAGTTGTTTGGGATAGGGTTCATCACCAAGTTAGGGTCTCCGATGTGATCTATCACTCGGTTGCCCTCCTCCACTCTGTATGCCTTGATCGATTCATCCCACACAGCTGTCCTCTGTTGAACCACTGGCAGCTTCCTGTAGTTGGTCTCTGCTTGCTGCCACTGATGCCTCATACTCTTGGCCAATGCCTTCTTGGCATTGTGATCCGGTATGGGGCCGTCATCGCCATAGAAAGTGCCTCTGTTGTAGAACCACGTGACGTAGCTGCTTCTGAGCAATTGAACACCTTGATGCATAGGCTTGCCATGATCCCACGCACCCATGATAGGGTTCTTGATCTTGGATAAAAACCCTGGCATCTGCCTCTCTCCCAGTGGTAGCTGGGGATTGGAAACACCGATGCTATTGACAGCCTTGATAGGGAAAGCGTAGGCTCTAGGCCACATCTTGAAAGAGGTGGTGAGGCAATCAGAGAACTCTTGGCTGCAAACTATCTGATCTGATCCCGTCTTCCTGCTGACCTTATCCACGTTGATGCACAATGATGTATCTGCTCTGCTTGTCCCCATAAGGCCTGCTGGCAAATTGCTCATCTCCATTATCGTTGGGCTTCTGATAAAGGAAATTTTCGTTCAACCGGGTGTCTGCCTCGTGCAACGTTGTAGCATGCTGCCAATCCGTGGTGCACTTCATCTTCCCCCAATTCCCTCTTACAGGTGGTTGCAACACCATGCTAGCCAAAGCCAACCATTCGAACAAAGTGTCCCAGCCGTCTCTCTTAGTGATGGAGTTAGGAGTGAAAGCCTCGATTCTGGTCATGGGAGGGTTCTGCCAAGCTTGCAGCTTCTCCACCTCTTTTCCCAAAGCACTGACGATTTCCAACAACTCCTTGTGCGTCTTGCCGAACAATAGCTCCTTCTGGTCTCTGTCTTGCCTTCCTTCTGCCGCAAAGATGACCCAATTCAACCACGCGATCCAAGCGTTGCTCTTCTTGTAGTACTGGTCTTGAGCCGGTTTATGTGCTACTCCATTTCGGTACCGGAAAGTGACTTGGAGAGCATTGAAGTAACACCTCTGAGTGGTGTACTTTCGCTGTTGAGTAATTCTGTTGTTTTCTGGCCGGAGATCCTCATCAGCTTCCTCTAATTCCGCATCTACCTCCTCCCTTAGTAACCTGGCAGCTGCTTGCATGCTGTCTTCGTCCAAAGGTGCTTGTGTGATCCAACAGATCAATCTATCAACGTGCGCTCTGGTCCATCTGCCTTGTCTGTCCGCTTCACTGTATGTCTGATTGCTCCAATCCCAACCCAACAGATCTTCTTCGTTTTTGCCAAGACCTAATCTCCACATAGACCGCAGCAAGCCAACATAAGCTTCGCTCGTGCTTCTGATAGCACCAATCTGATCTGCTTGCTGACGTGTCGGTCTGTCATCCTCTAACCATTTCCCAATCTGCTTCTTCAGCTGCTTCACCTTAGCCTTCTCCTCCGGAGTCCCATTTGGTAACGGTTCTCCCTTAGGATTATTTTCGTCCCATTCTGTCCAAGGTGCAACTAATTCAGGTCTCTGAGCTGCACGTGTGTCTGAAGGTCTGTCTGCATCTAAATCTGGTATACGTGGCACCTCCCCGGGACGTCGTACAACAGTTGCTCCTTCTGGAAGAATCTGCCGAGACGTATTAGTCCCCACGACATTTGCGGGTGCTGCTTGGGCTCTCTGCTCGACGGGGATTGTTGCAACGGTTCTGGCAAGCAATAAAATACGTACACCCTCATTCTTGTTGCTGACTGTACGAGGCCCACGATAATCCTTATTGTCTTTGTAGTATGCAAGCTCTTGCCTGATTTGCGAGACAGTCAATAATACTGGATCGAATTGGAAAGTGGCCAATTCTTCCGGAGAATACTTGCGCTTTTTTTCGTATGACGGCGTGATTACAGCAGCGGAAGTACTGGGCAAAGGGATTTCAGGCATAAGACTGACCATGTTGTGTTGTACTGACCAAAGCACAGAATTTGAACCTTTATACAACGGGAAAACGTTGCTTCAGGCGCAACGTCTGAAAGACGAATGAGCTCCGGGGTCTGGTCCCCTTCGGGCCCCGACCCCTACGTAAACAGGGGAGGTCGGTCAGGGGGTGTGCCGCTGTGCCGGCCAGCCACCCCCTACTCCTTGTTCTACCCATAAAAGACGATTTTCCCCCACACACTACGTTTTGCCTGGCACATGGCACATTCCTATTCTCTACTATTCTCTATGTTATGTGTGTGTTATGCAGTGTGCCTTGTGCCACCTAGTAGTAGTGTGTGGGGGAAATTAAGGTTTTTAGGGAGTGTAGAGTAGTTTATTGATGATGGCCGGCACACACACACCCCCCCCCTGTTTGGCCCGAAGGGCCCAGGGGAGAAAAAGCAAGGTCTGTGAAGAGCAACGTTCAGTATTCCATTTCCTCGTCGTCATCACCAGCCTCCTCCTCAGTCATCCACCCCTTCTTCTTCATCAAGTACATGCACCCTTCGATAGATGGGAATACCAACAGACCCCTCTTAGGGCCTCCACCCCCAAGTCTAGTCCTGCCCTTGACGTTTATTCCCAGCAGTTCAAAGTCTCTCTTCAGGTCAGCTCCGTTGAACCTGGTCCATGACTGCCCCTGGAAATGCCTCGTCACGCACTTCGCCACATGGTCCAAGGGGAGCACACACTTCACAGAGTTGACAGGGCCTGTCGCGCTGTAGTCTCGCTTGAGCAACGCTTCGTTCAAAAGGTTCCCCACCAAGTTCAGCAGGGCAGGTGGAGTTGGGCCACGTGACTTGAAGGTCATCTTGTGCTTATCATTCTCCCACGCCGCCCGGAGCTCATAGTCATCCACGTCAGCAGGTACGTAAGCAGCTGCAGCTGGCTTGTCCATGATCACAGCTTTCATCCATTTGATAGCCACAGGGCATTGCTCTGCTGCCTGGGCTGCCTTAGCGTCTGTCATGGGAGCATCCTTGGTGTGGCGGGAGATGTCCACGCACGTGCGTAGGTACTGGAAGAAGATCTCTCTGACCGCTGGGTTGTTGACTAAGTCCCACAGCTCTGACCACTTCTCGGTGCCGTACTTCATGAGGGTGGTATAATAGATAGCGTAACGTCTGCAGTCGGGAGTCACGTTCAGAGCCTTGACGTGATTGCTAGCTCCGATGTAGTTGTGGTAGCTGTTGAGATTCTGCGGCTCGTGAAACTTCTTTTCGCATCTGCAGGTGGTCTCCGTCAGCAAGGGCTTCATCTTGTCTGCCTCCTCTTTCTTGCTGCTGTGGAAACCCTCGTTTGCACCAGGATTACTAATCGTCAATGCATTATGTCATAGTGTGCCACTTTAGATTCCGTCTTGCGTGTGTGCGAAGAGTTGACTGGACTTTTTTGAGATCTTGAATACTTTTTCCGAAAAAGGTGGCACAGTGGCACACGCAGGCGTTACGAAACATTCAATTTTTTATGGCTTACCTATGAACACCAGGGACTTGAACATCACATCGCTGTTGAACTTCCCCGTCACCGAGTCGAAATTCGTAGCATGGAGTCCCAATCCACCGAACATCTTCACCATCAAACCACTCAGAATGATGCCCTTCCCAGACCCCTGTTCCCCGATGAAGAATGGCATCCATTTCGTCTTCTTGTTTGGGTGCCTGACGACGTGGGCTAGCCACATCATGAAGGAGTTGTAATCCTTCTCCACCCCTGACACCAAGCTCTGCAGAATGTGATCCAACAGGGGCTGAATCACGTCTATCTCGCTGTCCGTAGGCTTGAGGTAAGGCAGGCTCAGTAGGGGCATCGCGTTGGCACATAAATTGAAGGCGTTTGCGGGTACGTCTGACTCGAAGGGCTCCGCGCACAGCTGCTCTAGGGTTGCTGACTCCAGTCTGTAGGTGCTGGTCTCCCACATCTTGAATGCCCATTCGAATGGCTTCACGTGGTCTGCCAGAGACTTCCTGCTGAATGAGCTGAAGGTCAACAGTTCACCGTCAGGTCCGAGTGTCCTCTCTATGAACATTGACTGCTCTTTGATGAACACGAAGAAGTGGCTCATGTATGCAGCTATGGTGTCCTCGAAAGTGCCGAACCAGTCTTGGTCAGGGATGTTGAGCTGCCTAGCTGTAAGGGTTTTGCCGTCACATGCATCTGAGGCAAGCTTGTAAACTCTATCTAGGAGGCGGCCGTCTACCTTGGTTGAAGGGCCCCAGACATCAGCATGCAGCAGGTGGCTGAGTTTGGTGGCCCAGCATCCTATCCTGAGGGGCTGTGGGCACTTGTGAGAGAAGCAGGTGAAATAGATTTCTCCTGATCGTCTGAACTCTACGTAGGCACGGTTATGCTGATGGTGGGCACCGTGCATGCACTTCCTACCATTGGGTCCACATTCGTAATAGATACGATTGCCTCTGAGCCTGCTGTGTGGATGCTGGCTGTCTATCTTGAAGTTCTCCATGCATCTGCCTGCCATGTGCGCTAACTGATCATCAGTGAAATCATCCAAGAAGGAAGCCCTCACCAACTGCCGGGCAGCTTCTCGCACAGGGAGTGCCACGTCAGCATCAGCTCGACGTGGCCTTGTGGATGGTCTCTCGTCTGGGTCTGTGAGCGTTTCTGTGATGTCCACCTCGTTTCCATGCATGACCCTGAATGCACCCCCCCCCCCCCCTTTCCCCTTTCTGAAACCTGCCATCTTTGCAGCAACTACATAACAGCAGCATTGCAATGCAGGTAATCTTGCTGCTGCTTCTGGAAATCTTCTGCACCGCAAGTTTGGCGCACCCAGCAAGCAACCTCAGAACCAGAAGTCTCGAGTGGGCATGACTGACCTGTCAAAAGAGTTGTCCAAGGCAATGGAGATCATAGGCTGCGGCAATGATGCTCACAGGTGCTGTTCCCATACCTGGTCACGTTGCCCGCGCAAGTGCATTATGGCCTTTTTGTGTTGTTTGAAGTGAACTTGACTGTGAAACTGCCATAGCTTGATTGTGAGATGAAACCAAGCTGTGGATGTACTGCATTGTCTGAGGGGATCACTCAACTGGGCTTTGTGGAATGACCTTTTAAGATGGCCCCTTCAAGGCCAAGTGTAGGTGCAAATGTTTTCAGGACAGCATGAGGCAGTCAACAGTCAGGTGCGCTACTTGCTGCACCTCATCCAGTCAATAGCATCAAATCAAATACCTAAACAGTACACCAGTCTACCTGGTACACCCAAACCCAAGCCTGACCCTGTGATAACACCCAACATGTTGAGTCCGGGCAACAGCCAGTTGTCAGGTCGTCAAGCTACTCTTTGGTACAGCCACATGTGTGCAAAATCAATGCAAGCCAGTCACTTCCTGTATTCACTGGCATGCAGAATACACACCATGAATGGTGTCTACACTGATGACCTGACTTTCTGGCACCCATTCATGTCAGTGAGTGGCAAGAAGGACATGCTGGGAGTGGTGCGCTTGTGGACGTTCCTGAACACTCACTTAGAAGTAGACACAAGGCGAGTAGGTAAGCCAGCAGAGAAGCTTCAGGTCACCAACTTGGCAAGTATGCTTCCTGTTACAGGAACTACAGTGAAGCACTGGAGGCGCCTGTCGAATGCACCTCATGCCTGTCTTTCCTTTGCAGTGCTGTGAATATGATGTAGCATGAAGTTTGTCTACCCCTTTGAGCATGTGCGCATGCATCCATCTCGTGCCGCAAACTGAACATTGATTTAGTCAAAAATGCGCCCAGACTTATACATCATCATAGAAAGATCAGCAAACATGCAAGGCTGCTTGTCGTCGGCACACTTGTGAGGCAATATCAGAAGTAATTTCCAGAAGACTCTCCCATGTGCAGTGCCCAGCCACAAGGAGGATGTGATGCTGATTGATCTGGAAAGGCGCTTCAGGCCATGGCTGTGGCCCTTCTTCTTGCCGCCCATTGCACTTTGGGTGCATGTGATTGTGCACCTCGTAGATGCACCAGGACCCAATGGAGGTGAGGCTTAGGCCACGCATGACAAGACACAGTTCTCCATGGAGAAACACAGTTTTCCACATGTGATCACACTTCTCCATGAGTAGAAATAGTTTTCCAAGAGTTGTCGCAGTTCTGCATGAGTACTCACAGGTCTTTATGTGTCGACACAGCATTCAATGAGTAGCCATAGTGCTCCGCAGGTAGCCACCCTTTTCCAGGGAGACACACAGCTCTTATGCAGTACAAGTAGCTCATGTCTAGTTGGATTGTACCAGGCTATGTCTGTACCATGTGCCAAATCGTCCTCGGCATGACAGGCACAGTCAAGCCGAAACGACAACTTACTGCAGCATAAACCTGAAATGGTTGTTGAACTTTTGCCACATCTGATTGAGTTATGCATAGTGCCGATGTGTGGAGCTGTCAAACCGTTGCATGTGGCTGATAGCCTTGATTTTCTTTCCAGACACAGAATGTATCTATACCCGGGCAAGTGGATGGTGTTCTAACTTTTAGTACATTCATCATTGCTGCAGTGTCTCATTATATGCAGCACGATTGCACTGTTTATGTGTGCAATGCAGGCAAGCTGATCAGCAGACATGAGGATCACATCATGTGGGAAGAAAGCCTGCTTCTGCGCAACCTGGGGCCATTCAGCACATTCTTCTATAATCAAATCAGGCCATTCACTGGAAAGCTGTTCTCCACTGTTGGCAACTTCATATATCACGTCCTTCTCTGGCTCAACCTCTCATCAGATGTGAAGTAAGCAGTATAGGGATAGACTGTTCTTTGCAACATATGGTCTGTTGTCAGGGTGTTATAACATGTTACAATATGTGTCAACAGTAACAAGTTGTATATAATACTATTCTGATTGTGCAACAGGTTGTCTATGACCATGACAAACACTACGGTCATGAAAAACTGTGTACAAGCTGCGTGCTTATTACCTGAGGGTGTATACAGGAACTGCATACACATCAGATAACATTGTTCATCAGACACTCTGGTCAATCACTGGCATGCAGGATAGAAGTGCGCTTAGGCTGCAACTGTGCTCGGCACTATAGAATGAGCACCAAAGCTGAGTTCTTGTAAAGCTGTAGGCAACTCAGAATGGTGATTGTGCACAGTAAGCATATCATGGTGCAAGCCTACCGTGCAGCACTAGTGCTTTCTGCTGTCAGCATAGAGATATCAGCTAGTTTGTGTGGATCAAGCCATTCAAAATTCAAGGAGTTTAGATTGAAGCAGTCACCTCAGCTGCAAGATATGGCCATCTACATATGTACCCAATAGAGAACCATATGCGGATCAGTCTGGTCCCTATTCGAGGCTGTAAATTCACTGTGGCGGTGTGAGCTGACGACAGCGTCGAAGAGTGTTTACAAGCTGTGATGTTAAGTGCCTATTGTGTCAAATCGATCAAACTTCTGCACACTGCCCTGATGTTGTACAAAAGGAGATGTACATGTATGTGTACAGAATGATTGCAAATGGGAACCGTATTTGCGGATATGCCGCATATCCGCAGTGCATGCAGCAGTGACAACGTATCTGCAGTGCATGCAGCAGTGACAACACAAACATCTTTGCAATTGAAGCAAGGTGTGGTACAGCTGGGCTCCTCACCGTTGCTGCAGCTGCCTTCTGTCAAAAGAGCCAAATGCTCATGCATGTTGATGATCACATATACACGCATGAGCATGAATGCCCACATATGCACAAAATAAACTTTGCTTCGAAGAATTTTTGATCCACCCATGACTAAACTAGTGGATGGGAATTGGGTATGCCTTCACATGAACATTGCCCAAGTATGCTCACAACACAAAACTAGTTTGCAGCACATGGTTGAGATACTTATACACTAGCTGCTTGCTTGAGAGTTGGTGCATTATATCATATACCTACAGCTTTGTGATAACCCTGTTACAGCATGCCAGAGGTGTCCCACACTGGCCTGTTTCATAAGTTATTGCTGAGCCAGCCCGTTGCCAAGTCCATAACTGATCAGGGAGCCAGCCTTATGAGGTCTGGAAAGGTGATTAGCGAGTCAACCCTGAGGCTGCTGGAAGACATATTAGGCTGCCAGCCCGATGGCTGCTGGAAAGCTGAGGTTTCCATGAGCGCTGTCATCCTGCTGAGGCTTCTTGCCACGCTCCATCACTTGCTTCTGAAGCTCTGGCAGCTCTTCTGAATCATCTGGCTTAGGCCCCAGATCATTTGCAGTCGTGTTAGGAATCCCAGGGATTGCCCTGTCAGCACGGCGGCAAAGAACTACATGGCCGATGACGTTTGCCAACAGCCCTCTGGCCTCCCACAGGGGCAGAATGGTGCAGACAACTGCTGCCAAACAGCCCCAAATGATAGAGATGATGACCCACATGGTGAAGTAGCCCTTGGAGAACACCTTTGCTGGGGTTGTCAAAATAGGCCACAGCACCACCAGCACCAGTGTGATCAAGCCGCCATACAAAAGAATATTCTTTTGTGCCTTCTTCATCTTGTCTGTGCTCTCAAAGGTGAAGGAGTGGTTCATAGCATCCACATCATCCAGCACCTGCAGTCATGAACATAAGGATAAAGGATCCTCACTTTCAGAGGCTCAACAAGGATCGAAGTGCAAATTCTCAAAGCTGCACAACAGTGCACACTACTTCTGTTAGACACTTGCTACTTGACTTTTGCCCAGCTATGCTAGCCATGCCATTAAGCATATCATAGAGCAGGTGTTTGACCTGAGCAGCACATCATGTGTTGAAGAGAGCAACATTTCAGGGCAAATGTGGGTACGGTTGCGGATGATCTCACCGAGATAACCTTCATTCCAGCCCAGTCATAGTTCTGAGGCTTGATGAGGCTCATCACAACACAGATGAAGAGTGACACAAACATGGCTACTGCTGCTCCAGCCAAGGTTGGTGCATACTCCTGAAGGTTATCTAGATTCAGGTTCCCGTACCGGATCTTGGTGCAAGCAAGCCAGGCTGTGATACCACACCCAAGGCCGACAATAGACCCTTCACCCATGCAACAAGACAATCAAATTGCATCTATAGAGCCAGAACTCTGACAACGGAAGTCTGCAGCATTGCCAGTCTTGTAGACCAGGATGTGGCGCAGCGTATCTTGTGTAAATGACATGTATACATGAGGTATGCATGTACAGACTGTTCACACTGTGACTGCAGTACGTTTGTGGCATGGCCACTTGGAGGTATGCATGTACAGGCTGTACAGTCTGTGAGCATAGTCCATTTCAGCAAGGCCAAAGATTGACAGACTGCCCAAAGTCAAAGCTGTATGTACATGTACAGCAGGATGGGTGGTATGTGCTTGACAACGTCTGCCAAGCCTCATTCTATTTGCTCAGTGTACAGGACTCACAAACTTGTGTGCATTGTCATGTCTTGGCACAGCATGGGGCACAGCATCAAGTGGTGTTGTGGGAAGATGGGTGGGTCATTGGCGCACCTGTGATGGCAGCTGCCTTGCTGCATTTGTCCCAGAGGATGGCGAAAGAGATGGGGGGTACGGCGGACACAATCAGGGTGGACCCCACCAGGAAAATAAAGTTCAAGGACACATTGGCCACACTGAAGATGATGGCAATGACTGCAGCACAGATTGCAGTGTTTGCTCCAATGCACTACATGCAAATGCAAGGCAAGTTGGATGTATGTAGTCACTGTCAATTCTTGTGCAACCAGATTTTAACGGGCAAATCAGCAGGCAGTGATCAGCTGTGTTCAGGTGTGTGTCATGACAGGCTGTAGTCAGCAGCTGTGCAGTAAGTAGGGGCAGGGGCAGGGGCAGGGCACTCACCTCCCATGCAGACAGCAAAGATGCAAACAGAGATCCTGGAGCATAGCAGCATCTGC
>JAABUS010004426.1_pt1 | contig 20260 bp, 27 predicted proteins | sample 5560161 | NCBI WGS metagenome assembly JAABUS01 (sample SAMN10711885, study PRJNA513376) | rock metagenome | isolation source: Antarctica rocks | place: Antarctica: Victoria Land, Trio Nunatak nord | collected 2016-01-04 | reverse complement strand
TGTAGCCAAAATGGTGAAATCACCTGCTCAGTGGCTGTGCTGACACCCTGTCCTCCTGGAACATGAGCAGATAGAGACTGATCAATACCGGGACCAGCCTCTGGGGCGCCATAGTTGCCCTGATTAGCACCAGAGTTCTGCTGGCCGAAACCCTAAATCAGCAGCACACTGCAGCTTAAATAAGGCGGCCAAAAGCATACACCGAAGAACGAGGCGCAGATGGATGCTTGCTTAAGCAAAAGCAAGAGAGAATCGCACTGATGGATGTGACTTGCGCTCACCTGTCCAGGGGAGGCCTCGTACCCGGTGCCGGATGAGGCTGCAAGCACAGGTGAAACTGTTCGAGCAGTGTTTCAAATATCGACAGCAAACGAATGCACCATATATGATGATGCTGTCACTGCTGTCGGTGTTTGTGGAAGGCAAGGCTACAATTCATACTGGAGCATCTTAGCATGGCAATGAGGCAGATCTGTAACAAAGCCGAGGAACACAACAGAGATCATGATTGCCGTGCATGCCCCAACGATCTTAGCGATTTGCATGAGCTCCAAAGTCTAGTGCAGGCGATGTGTACCAGGCCGTGCAAGTGCTTACCAAGACGAGCTCCTGATCGCCCTGTGTCTTGTGGTCCGGACATAATGAATGTGCTGTGGGTACGGACCTGCTTGCAGATCGGCGAAATCAAGCGATAAATTCAGATCGGACTTGTTCGGCGGCGATGCTAGCTGTGGTTTACTGCGCTGTTTCGCTCTTGCTCAGCAATGTTCCAAGTCTCAGTTGGCTTCACAGTGGATTCGCGAAAGTTGGCCAGATTCCACAAGACTGCTGTGCCCTCGTGCAGTACATTACGCCCAATTATGGAGCTGGCAGTGTTGTATGCTTACATTTACAATTTGCAACAGGATGTAATGCTTATGAGGCTGATCAGAAAGGCACAAAGTCCTGAAGCAAAAGCTGCCTCACATACCATATAATGTCAACAAAGTACAACACCAAAGAGGTGCATGTGTGACGCGTAGGTGTCGATGATGTGCAGATGTGTATGCACACACCGAAGGTGAAACTTTTTAGTGGGAGAATGTGTGCTAGTTACAAGGAGTGGGTTGGCTAGAGCTTGCGCTGTTGCCTGAAGTCGACTATGACAATTGTCCCAGAATTGTGTCAAGGTCTGAGCTAGGAAAGCTTATTCATACCACGTCAAGGAGCTGTGATGAGACCAGAATGAATCCATACAGCAACTGCTCCTAAATGATCCCAAATATAGTAGAGATTAAAATGCGATGGTCTGACTAACTTAATCATCACTAATAGCTGTGATGTTGACTAATGGGTGGCTGTTGCTTGTTGCTATGTTGATAACTATACAGCAAGCTAACTGCTGCCTGATACGGCCTTGACTGTATATCTAATGCTTCGTCACACATGTACCTTTGCATGCAATCAGCACAAAGCTGCCAAAACTCTTCCAGAGTGTGTCATTCAGATTGAACATTCAGATTGAACAGGTTGCTTGGCCATGACTTTGCACCTGGCCTGACCCTGTCAGATCAGTGCATATGGGGAGCAAGATAACAGCACCACTCCCGTGTAACAAATGTCGAGGTAACAATCATGTCATGTAGCAATCTTGTTGGGTGGATGTTCCAAACTGTGTGCTGGTTCCAGCCAGAAGGACGGCACGTATTTTGATTGAACTGCTCAGCACAGGGATGATTGCTTTGAGACACCTGTGCATGCAGAAAGATGCAGACCTGCAGTGCTGCGCCTGCCTAGCACATGTCATTGTCTCTTGACAAGTATATATTAGTGCCTCCTGAACAGCAAATGACGCAAGTGAAAAGCCGGATGCCGGTATAACCAGCCCTGCCTTACTCGTGCCAGCAACACAGCATGCCTGAGCTACTAAGGTCTTCATGTACTGTGGGTGAAACTTGACCTGCTTGTACAGTCAACTCCAATGGGACACAACCACAGCTACCGCATCAGGAAAGCGAGCATCTGAGAGAAACTGATACTCAAAGACATTGTGCTTAACATTCTGCAGATGGTCCTTCAGCTGCATCTTTTGGCACCAAAGGAGCAGAGTGCAATGCCTTTCACACTATGAGTGCCTGAAAGCCCTTTGTGATATTGACACCAAAAGAGTTGAGGTGTCAGGTCTTAGATGACGTGGGAGCCCTTGGGGGTCCCTTAGGACGTTCACCTTGCTGCCGCAGTTGCCACAAAACCGGAAATTGTCGAAGCAGCTGCCGATGCATACGCTCGTTTACGCATCGTTTGACCCGCTTAGTCGTTACTGATGGTGAAACAGGTTGCACAAACTGCACAGGTCTGCTGTCATGCTCGCCAACTAAGAAACCTGCCTGACGTCATGTCCGTATGAGATGAGCGCTTTTGCTGCTGCAGTGACTCAAATCAAATTGCTCTATCATGTACGGAGACGTCGTACAGCGAAAATGCTGTGACAAATTGCACTTGGCTCCGAAACCACTTTTCACCACTTCAAGACATGCAACAGCGGCAAGAGGGGGCACCTGAAAAAAGACGCATTAACAGAAACATGCTCCAAGATACGACTGATGCCACAGGGCAAGAAGTCGGGACGTCACTGAAAGGTTGACTTAGGTCGTGACGCTTGATCATACTGCCTCTGCGCAGGCTTTGGCATCGAAACCCTTGATGGCACTTTTGAGATACAGACACAGATTGGTTCCAATAGTCTGTCCTTGCTTCTGGCAGCGTACGACAAAACAGATGCCAGTTCAAGGTTGCTTTTTCCGTTGCTTCCCTTCTGCAAGCATCACGTCTCAGCCTTTTCATGCCGTTCTTAATTGCTGATGCCGCCTCAGGTACAAGTGGCAGGACGCTACATCTGTGCGGGATTTTGTGAAAGCGCTTCCCTCAGAAGTGCATTGCCTCTTCCTCTCCTATGCAGGTGAGTCATTCCTGCTTGACTGACACTGTTTTGTGCCTCACTTACAACTTACATAGCTGTTTATGTGCATCAGCTGCACATTTGCAGTGCAAAATGCTTCTGGAGATGTCAATGCAATCACCTGCTGCAGCAAACAGTGGCTTCCTGCCTTGTATCAATACATGTCTCACACATGTACACAGGACGATGCTGTTGCAAGCTCCTCAAGAAAAAGAATGCTGTTCACGCATTTCACTTCTGCCCTGACACCTGTGAAAGTGCATTGGCTGGATCCACACCCTCTGTCCTTCAGATGAAGCTAAGGCAGACGCAGAATGGATGCAAGCAACAATACGTCATCAAGTCAACCAACTGAACTTCACCAAAGCTGAGGCCCAGCAGTTCTGGACGCATATGCATTTTGCCACCGCCTCTGTGGCAGAGATAGGCCACTGGATCCCTGGTCTACTCAATCAGTGGACATCCCCTCACAAAACCATATCGGTGACTTCTCAGCAAGGTACAGCAGAAGTGCCTGTGCCAAAGTGTCCTGTGCAGCAATGTACAGCAGAAACACCTTTGCAAAGTTGCCCTGTAAAACTTTCATGCCATGCTGCAGTGCCATAGACAGCTGAGTTACAGCTCAACTGCTGAGTTTTGCGTTGCATGCAAAACCTGTTTTGGCTTCCTAAGCATATTCTACATCAAGGTGACTGCCTGCAAAGCAATTTTCAAAACAGCTTGACGTTTGAGTCAGACTCTGTACTTCACCCATCCCCCCCCCCCAAGAGGTGAAAAAGCATACCACCCTCCATTGCCCTAAGGGATTTGGCTGACTCCTGAAGCTCCTGAGGATGAGTCACTCTCTAGAAACAGAATACCGATTGAAGTCTTTTGCTCAAACCTGGGCTCCAGGCTTGTCCCAACCTGTGGTCTGTCAATGGACCCTTGTTTCTCCAGTTCACAGCACAGCTGTCAATGCTGGGATCCATCACTTTTTGGGTAAAGCTTTTCTGAAGCACAGCATAGTGTTGAAACAGATTGAATGAATGTGCAGAAAGCAGCTGGAATCTGACAACAGAGCGTTTAGATTCTGCATATGGCTGGTTACCCTGGCCAGACACCCTGCCAACAACCCCCCTGGGATTCCTGGCAGTCCCCTGCCAGACCTCTCCAGGTGCCAACCTCCCAGGTGCCGATCTCGAAGGCCAGCTTGCCCTGGCTCTACTGCCTGATGACTGGCATCCTTTGGGTTCATGCTCCCTGGTTGAAGTTGTGAGGCGTGCACAGGTATGTCGGCAGAGAACTGTACATACAGAATAGAGAATAACACATCAACTCTATATGCATTTCCATGGCTTGACTGCCACTGTGAGGATTAGAGGCCTTGCATCCCCCACCGCCCCCAGCCTTCATGTATGGCCAATGATGCTGCAGCATGCATATCCTGCACCATTGGCCAATTACATGCAGCACTCAGACTCACATATATAGTTTACTCGTGATTGGCCTTCAGTAAAAACATGTTTCTACATTGGGTATATGCTTTGGTTCATTGTACCCTGTTGCATGACACAGGAGAGCAATGCTACAGCCATCATCATTGCAGCTCCTAGAGGACAAGATGTGACCCTCATCAACTGCAAAGACCAAGAGTGCACTTGGCTGAGTCAGGAGGCTCCTGATGTGATCGCTAAAAAGCGTATATGTTTCTGTTGTTTTCACAGGAGAGCAATGCTACAGCCGTCATCATTGCAGCTCCCAAAGGGCAAGACGTGACCCTCATCAACTGCAAAGACCATGAGTGTCCTTGGCCGCCTCAGGAGGCTCCTGTTGTAATTGCTGAAAAGCGGAAAGTTTTTCTTTTCTTTTCACAGGAGAGAATTGCCACAGCTGTCATCATTGCAGCTCCCAAAGGGCAAGATGTGACCCTCATCAACTGCAAAGACCAAGAGTGCACCTGGCCGCTGTCAATCCCTGCCACCATGATTGGCTACCAAGCCGGTCAAGACATTCTGGTGAGCAACTTGGCCTGCTGCTGATTATCCTTCAGCATGCAGGTTTTGGCCCTCCAGCATAGGAAGACAAGCAGATAACATTGTGTACCACAAAACAGCTTTTGGCTGACATTCACAGGTTCACGTTAAACCGCTACCCCCGTGATGCTCTAAACAAGCCTGTCTGGAGGGAACTGACTTGCGTCGCACGTACCTGATGCCTGCTGGCTCAGCAAACATTTTAATTATTACTATTATTATTAAATCAGCTCACTTGAGCACATTGATGGCGCAGAGACCATGCAGTGGCTGTGGGCCCACCACAAGGTTCTCTTTGGTAGGATCATATGGTGGCGTCCTTGTTATGTCATTGCTTTTTGATGTCTCATAATGTCTCATGACAACCATCTGAGATGGCAGAGCACACAATGCTTGAACCTGTGATACAACTGACAGACTGCTTTGGAGAGACAAGACATGTCCTGCATGTACCTAGCTCATTATGAGCTGGAAGACGTAAGTATTATCAATATTATTATTATTATTATCATCATCATCATCATCATTATTATTATGATCATCATTATCATTATTATTATTATTACTGTTATTATTATTATTATTATTATTATTATTATCATCATTATTATTATTATTATTATTATTGTCATTGATGCATGAGCGCAGTCTGCATGTGTCCATTGATAGGCGCATGTGGGGTGCATGTGGCTTCTTCTGACTGCAGCAAACGTGCTCTTGTTTCTGCTGGCACGCACGCAGTTGCTGCTTGTGTCTCTTTCACTTTCTGCTTGTCATCAGTGTCGGTTCTGATGACTGCCTGACTGCATTGACACAGACTCTCTGGTTTGGCAGGAGGTGTTAGAAGGCAACACCAGCCTGCGGAAAGGCAACACCAGCCTGCTGAAAGGCAACGCCAGCCTACCAAAAGGCAACACAAGCACGCTATCCAAGGCTGCTGAGTCCCAGGTTCTACAAGCCACATTCCTCAAGCAGCAGGTCGGATGTCTTCTTCTTCTCACACACAGCTGTAGGCAACAACATGGGTTTTGCATGCATTGGGTACATGTCGGGCTGCGATGTTGTGCATTTAGCATTGCATGTGTCATTGCATGTGTCATTGTGTGTGTCATTGTATGTGTCATTGCATGTGCACGTGGCACAGAACAAGGCTCACCCTGTAATGTGTGTGGGGCTTGTTTGGGTCAGTTCGGGATCCCAGAGGGACCACAGAGGGGCTACCCAGGGGCATTGATCTTCATGCGTACAGCTTTACTGAGGCAGCGACAAGTATTGTGTCGACAGCTTGTCGGTCAGCAGCAGGGACCAAGACATGTGCAACCAGTCAGAAACCATCTGCCACCAACTGGATATCATCTGCCGCCAATTGTTTACCATCTGCCACCAATTGGATACCATCTGCCACCATTATTAGTTATATCATTATAAACTATTAAATATAAACTTGAATAATAAAACCAAACCACTCAGACAAAGAACATCAAGAGTTATGTCTATGATTAAGTCAACTGCATGCCATGAGCATCATGGTCTTGCAGGTGCCGGGCTTCTATGCAGGCATTGATGAGCAAGGGAAACTGATAGAGCTTGGACACCTTGTGCATCATGGTGTTGCAGGTGCCGGGCTTCTATGCAGGCGCTGATGAGCAAGGGAAACTGATAGAGCTTGGACACCTTGTGCATCATGGCCATGCAGGTGCCGGGCTTCTATGCAGGCGCTGATGAGCAAGGGAAACTGATAGAGCTTGGACACCTTGTGCATCATGTTGTTGCAGGTGCCGGGCTTCTTTGCAGGCATTGATGAGCAAGGGGAACTGATAGAGCTAGGGTGGAGCAAATGGCCGACCCTGATGCACCTGGCCTGGCAGGGCCAGTGGCAGATCTACCTGCAACACCTCCATGCTAACCTGTCTCGACCAGCACTCACTGTGCCGGTCTTTGTCAACCAGGTGTGCTAACTTGTGTTCGCCCAGCACTCACTGTGCTGTTCTTTGTAAATCAGGTGTGCTGACTTGTCTGCGACCAGCACTCACTGTGCCGGTGTTTGTCAACCAGGTGTGCTAACCTGTCTCGACCAGCACATTGAGTGTTGATAATTGTCAACCAGGTAATTCATCTCCAGCAACTTTTGTGCCAACTTGTCCTGACCAGCACTCACTGCCCCAGTCTCTGTCAAGCAGCTAACCTCCACTGACCTCCGAGTCAACTTGTCTCGCCCAGCGCTCACTGCGCATATCTTGGTCGGGCAGGTAAACTTCATAAACGCCACCAGTTTCCATGATCACCTTTGTGCTATGATAATTTCGACTAGCTATCACTGTGCCTGTCTTTACCTACCAGGCAATCTGCTCTTGATGATTGCAACACAGTCTTAATGTACCACACAGTTGAATGCATTGGTACAGCATCATAGTTTTGATGACAATGATAACAAGTTCAGTAACAATGTACTTCAGTACTTGCATCACCTGGGTAGCTGGTCTGTACTGCTTTTATGTTATCTTGTATTATTTTCTGTGCAGTTTGCAGTTTGAACTATTCTGTCTGCTCTTGGCGACTGAAAGTTTGACTTTCCAGGTTAGTCCTGCTGCCGCCAAGCACGACCAAGCCAACCCTGATATTGCTCCCTTCCAGAATGACATGGAATGCTTCATGCATCTGTTTTTACCACCTGGCCTACCTTCAAGCAAGTGAATCTTCTGTTGAATTCAGTCAAGATTGCTGTTGGATTAATTTAAGATTGCTGTTAGATTAATCAGGATTGCTGTTAAATTTATCAAGATCGCTGTTAAATTTATCAAGATTGCTGCCTTGCAGAATCTGTCAGGCCCAGGTCTCCATGCTGACATCACTCTCCCGCCATTAGTCACCCTCCAAGCACATGACACCTTTGAGCTGGATTTTGAACTCAGCTGTCCGGGATCTCGAGACAAGGACTGCCCAATCTGGGACCACACGGTTCAGCTGTTTGTGTGTTGTGATGATCAAACTGGTCTGGCGCCCCCATGCACCCCATGTGACCCTACTGTGTGGTCCGAGCCCTCTTCCTCTTCTTCAGCATCAGCTTCTGGGGGTTCTGACTGGGATCCTGGGGAGGTGCCGGAGTCAAGGTTGTTTTCCCGCCCCCAGTCAGCTTCTTCTGCTCAGTGTGGGCGGGAACTTGGGCGGTGGATTACACCTTTCAGGTCAGCGTCAACCCTAAATGTATGAACCCTAAGTTTAGACCCTGAACCCATGCTTGTAATGAACAACAATTTATTAAATTAAAAAGAGGCCCCATGTCCTGCAGAAAGCTGGCCAGATTGAGCTTTTTGGGATACAGACACATCGTTTTTGATTGAGACTTGCCCATGTCCTAGTGTGGACACTGAGCTTCTGTTTCCACTGCAAAAGGGACGTGTTTGAGTTGCAATAGGTGTTTCTGAAACAAAATAGATGTTTTGGGATTGAAAAGAGCTTGCAGAACAACAGCAGGACCCATAGACTCTTTGTGCTGGCTCTACTGTGGAACAATGAGTGTGTAACGTGAACCTCTCAGCTGCATCTGAAGTCAAGCTTGTAGGGGCTTTGTACTGGTGTTAGGGTTCAGCGCACAGACAGATTAAAACTGTTTTGTGCTCTTGTGCACAAACAAAATAGTTTGCAGTGTACCTGTGCACATACAAGTTTTGTTTTTCTTCTAAAGTTCCTGTGCACAGATCAGGTTGGTTTTAGCGTCCAAGTGCACAGACAAGAGAATCTTTCGTTGTTTCTGTGCCCAGACAAATCAACATCGTACTGTTTCTGTGCACAGACAAATCAATGTTTGAGACGGTGCAGGCTGCAAATGTTGTTCGGTCACCTCTTTCAGCTACCATACCTCAGACCTTCACAAGGGCCTGGTGAAAGCAAACCTGGGCAGCCCAGTATGATAGTTCTAAACTGAAGCCAGAAGGTGTAGTCTTTTCTTTTCTTTCTGGTCAAAGCAAGCAAGCAGACTCTGTATGGCTGTGCAGGCGACGCATTGAGAGATGGATTGACTGACGTGATCTTCACAAGGCCTTGGTTAAAGCAAGCAAGCAGACTCTGTGTGCCTGTACATGCGACGCATTGGGAGATGGCTGACTGACGTGACCTTCACAGAGGGCTGGTTAAAGCAAGCAAGTAGAATCTGTGTGCCTGCACAGGCGACGCATTGAGCTCCGAGCTGCCGCCTTAGGAGGCTCCTGTTGTGACCGTTGCTGAACAGCGTTAAATTTTCTTCTTCTTCTTTCAATCGACGCATTGGGAGATGGCTGACTGATGTGACCCCCCTAATGCCCCTCTTTCAGCTACCATGCCTCAGACCTTCACAAGGGTTTGCTCAAAGCAGGGACACTCTGTCTGTCTGTACAGGCGACGCATTGGGAGATGGCTGACTGATGTGACCCCTCTGTTGCCCCTCTTTCCGCTGGCATGCCTCAGACCTTCACAAGCTGCTTTTGCTCAAAGCAGGGAGAGTCTGTCTGTGTGTACAGGCGACGCATTGGGAGATGGCTGACTGATGTGACCCCCCTAATGCCCCTCTTGACTGGCCAGCATTGCCACTTCCACCTGCAGACAGCCCCCTGGGCCCTCACCTGGACCCCCTCCCTTACCCTGCGCTTCACTAACACCACCCACCCTCGCCCCATGGACCCCGACGTCCTGCGGCCTGGAACTGACAGCTGTCATGCTGAGGAAGAAGATCTCGTGTCCAGGCTGCCTAGAAAGCTGCAGTCAGCAGCTTCATCCAACTCAGCAGGGACAGTGAAGAGCTCCCTGACTGCATTGCCTTTGGCCGACACGGTTGCTGGTGCCAAAAGAGATGCTGCTGGCGCCAAAACAGACGCTCCCACACCCTCCCAGTCCCAAGGTGTCCCTATCATCACTGCTACATCTCCCAGCATATTTCCCGCCAGCGCCAACTTCTCTCCCGCCAAATCTGAGACAGCTCAGCAGCCTGGTGCAGAGCAGAGCCAGGAAGCTGACATGTCTGCGCCAGCAGATTTTGAATTTGCAGTCAGGAGACTCAAGCCGCACAGCATAGTGCCATTGTTTGATGGCGGGGACTTTGATGCTGACTATAATGACAAGTACAAGCCTGTGGAGTTTGTGACACCACCAGAAATGCAGAAGGCTGTTCTTGAAGCTGTCATTACAGGTACTTCTGGTGGCATGCGCCTTGATCCACTGTGGACACATGCTACTTGCTTGATTGGCAGTTTGGTATGCACGTGGTACACATGTGGTAAGCATGTGTCAATGTCACAACCTGTTACAAACATGGACCTGCATGAGAGAGACACGGCATGCTGGGTATGACCAGATGCTGCTTTTGGTGGTGTGATCATGCAGTGCAGTGCAGACATGCAGAGAGTGATCACACACAACAACATCTCTCAGCATTCCCACCCAAGTATAGCCTGTGTGTTTGCCCTGTGTTTGACAGCATCCATTGTGACCATTTTGGTGCTTAAGAGCACTGACACTGATAGTATTGGTACTCCACAGCATTGATGTTGGTAGTATTGGTGCTTTGCAGCATTAATTTTGGCAATATTAGTGCTCCACAGCACTTACATTAGTATCATTGGTGCTCCACAGCCTAATGTCTGTAGCATTGGTGCTGCACAGCATTAATTTTGGCATTATTGGTGCAGGGCATGGGTATGACAACAATCAGTGTGCTGAATTTTGCATCACCAGCCATCATTTCATAGTGAACGGGCATGAGCACATGCTGAATTTCACAGAAGCAGGCAAGCCTTGGGGATGTGCTGACAAGGTAGGGTGCACTGAAGATGACGCTGTGTTTTGAATTACATGCCTGTTTGGGCTCCTATGCACTTCATGTCATGGAGTGAGCATGTTGATGCTGGTGTTGTATCAAGACTAAATGCTGTCAAGCGTTATACCATGTCGCTCTCACAGGTCAATGGCATCAATGATTCACTTCATTGAGAAACCTGCTGTGAGTCAATGGTGAAGTCACAAAGCAACAGTCAACAACATCTTATTTTCAAAAAAAAATGAAGTCCAAAAACAAGAAAAACATGCAATGACTACAAGCCACGTGTCAGATGGTTCGATATGGACTTCAGTCGGTCATGACATTGTTGGATGCAGGTCTTGGAAGGGTCTGAACCCAATGAGCATGGCACTTGGCAATATGGCCGAGGGGGCTGGTGTGATGGACAAGAGGTGAGCGCTTACTGAACAGTTTTCGCAGTCTGTACCTACATGTAATGGCTGTCTGTACTTCTGACACTCAGTGGAGGAATGACAAACTTATAGTTCAAAACCTTTGGGTACTGGACCTTGATTTACTTCTCTGCTGGAAAAAATAGCCTTACGCAGGATGCTGGTTGTACACCTGGTGTCTTATGCTCTGCTACATAATTTGTCTTAAACTACCCTCAAAGGTTTGTGTGGCTTGTCTGGTAGCTCAATCTTGATCTGGCAGCCAACGTCTACACGGCCTCCTGTCTTGACTACACTCATGATGCCACATTTGCGCACCAGCTTGCCCTCAGCATCTCTCACTATCAGCTTCGACTGAAGACCTGACTGGAAGTTCTCGATTTGTGCACATGGATTCCGCAACCCGGTCACCTCCACAACCGCTTGATCTCCCAGGCGCAGTAAAGTGCCAGTGGGTAGATTTAGCAGATCCACGTTCTGAGTAGTAACGTTTTCGCCTAGCTGCTGTGGCAGGATTACGTGACCAGCTTCGCGCATCTCGTCGAACAGTTCAGTGTGAATCAGATGAACCTGTCGCAAATTTGCAGGCGGCGGCTGAATCTTCATGCGCGAGAGATGCTGTACTGTCACGCCGTTGTGACAGTCTTGCTCCACGCCTAGCCCTTCCACTAAGTCGATGCTAGCTTCGCTGGTTTTGCTGAATTCGTGCTGTGCATTGCGCCCTACCGCAATGACTTTGGATTCTGCTACCATGGCTGCACCGTGGGTGACTTTATTGCCGCACAAAGTCCTCAGACAGTTCGCAGTTATCCCGTCAACGCTGTTTATGCTTTCAGCTCCGAAACCAGGCAACTTTCTTGCTTGCCCATGTTTTCCTTAGTAAATTGCCCACGTTTTGTGCCATCAGCCGTGACCTGTCAATGCAAGACAACATAGTAGGACAGCTTTTTCTGAGCACACAGCATCAGCAACAGACATGACCATGCCCTCCTCTGAAGAAGCTGTACTCTGTGCACATTGGCTCTGACACACGCTTCTGTGACTGCAGGTAAGGCCGTGGCTAGTGGACATCACCTGCGAGATGAAGTTGGGCAACGCTACCAACATGATAACTTATCATGGCTTGTTTCAAGGGAAGAGCCCCAAGCCAGATGGACAACCTGGCTTTATCATGATGCAATCTAATGTTGTATTTTTTGGTGATGTAATCTCATGCATGAAAGACATCGATGATAACATAGCAGTGAATTAAGTGGAGTTCGCTTTCTCTGTGAACCTCAGCACAGTGTATGCAAACACTGCGTGTGTGTCACCATGAGCTTGATTATCGAGCAAAGATGTTCTACAAATAGCGCAGACAGCATCCTACAGCTATTGCTACATATCGCAGCGAGGTCACTAGAGGATGTTAACAACGTTGACCTCATCTCGACAAGTGTGCAGGTCTAGACAACATAAGCAACAAGACATAGGCAGAAGGGGTCAATGCAGACATCTGTAGTATACAAAAGAAGTAGAAGCATTCAGCTTAAAGAAGCTTGGCACATTTGCTACAAACAAATTCATCAGGAATGGGATCTGCATCTGGCATGCCTTGGCAGCGGGTGTGCATCCACACACCGCATACATCACACGCGACCATGCGCTCACCATCGTCAACTCGTGTCCCACATCTGCAACTTACAACCCAATCTTCAAAGCCCCCTGCAATGCAGCAAACCAGTGTTTCTTTTAGCTCTTGCAGTGGGTCTTCAGATTCATGCAACAAAAAGAAAGAATGTCTCAGTAGACCAGCTTTTGTGTGTCAAAACAAGCACATCATGCAGCAGAATTACCGTATGCAACTGGAGCACTGTGCAGGAAGTGCACTATGCATGCCAAGGTTTTGTAGCAAATCATGTCTTGCTTGCAAAATCATCTTGCCCCACAGCGCTTATCAATTAATCAATCAATTTACATTTCTTGTCTTTGGGACTCATCAGGGGAGTCAATAGACAATAACTGGGAAAACAGCATACACTTATGGTTGCACTTATGGTTGCACTGCTGCAGAGCCATGTGAAGGCAGACCTGCATGTCTCAACCCTGAACATAGACCCTAAACATAGTTTCATGGGGCAGACCTGCATGTCTCAACCCTAAACATATACCCTAAACATAGTTTCATAGGGCAGATCTGCATGTCTCAACCCTAAACATAGTTACATGGGGCAGACCTGCATGTCTCAACCCTGAACATAGACCCTAAACATAGTTACATGGGGCAGATCTGCATGTCTCAACCCTAAACATATACCCTAAACATAGTTTCATGGGGCAGACCTGCATGTCTCCAGCAAGGGGCCAGGTCCATGTTGTCACCAGAGACGCAGACCAGGGTGTTGTCTGCAACATTGTTGCCTACTTTGGCACGCAGCTCACTGTGCTCCAAGCCTGTTAGCTCAGTCACCTGTGGAGACCAGCAGACCTCTCAAACCAGTGAGCTTTAATGATGATAGTAATAACAATAATAACAACAACAACAACAACAACAACAACAACAACAACAACAACAGCAGCAGCAGCAGCAGCAGCAGCAGCAGCTTCAGCAGCAGCAACAACAACAACAACAACAACAACAACAACAACAACAACAACAACAACGATAATGCTTATTACGCCTTCCAGCTCATGATGAGCTAGGTATGTGCGGGACAAGTCTTGTCTCGCCAAAGCTGTCTGTCTTGCGCATCTCTATAAGATCTACCAATTCGACAGTTTGAAAGCATGCAAAGCAGGTAAAGTACATGGTTAAAGATCTGGCCAAGCGTGTGTAAAGCAAGACGTGCAGTCTCAATAACGACACAAATGCTGATCATGGCTTGCTGAAACACCTTAATGTGTCAAATGACATGTGAAGAGGCAAACCACACACCTCAGCAAACTGCGTCAATGCACGTGTCAATCTGTAATCAGAAAACTGATCATGGAAGACGCGCAAATCAGCTGAACATCCCAAGCAAGCTCAGGAAAGACAAGCGCGTCTTTGCTCCACAAGTGAATGAAAACAAAAATGCTTACTTGCCAAGTGCCTCAGCATGACAACAACTTGCCATCATGCAGAACTCAGATTCTGATGCAGAATGTGTACAGTCAACACAATGTCTCTTACACTGTATCTTACAGTACATGACATGACATGGCATTACATGACATGACATGTCTCTTACACTGTATCTTACAGTACATGACATGACATGACATGACATGACATGACATGACATGACATGACATGACATGACATGACATGACACGACATGACATGACATGACATGACACGACATGACACGACATGACATGGCATGACATGACATGACATGACATGACATGACATGACATGGCATGACATGATACAATACAAAGAAGTATTGAAGAGCAGTTGCACCTGCCAGTGTTCCAGCATGGTGTACATGTCAGCCATGTGCTGCTGGGCAGCCTTCTTCACCTGACCCAGGGGGGCACGCCGGGAGACCAGCAGGGGCTCCACTGGGGGTGGCAGACTCATCCCCCTCACTCCCATTGCCTCTGCTGCCATCACCCTGCGATACATGACAAGTATCTTTAGTTTCCTCATATTGTTGTGCATGGACACTGCAGCTTGCATGCTGATTTCATTTTGTTTGCAAGTTGTAACGTTGCTTTCCTACATGGAAAACATTGAGATAGTAAAAAGTTTTAGCGTAATTGATCATTTTCCCTAAAACAATGTTGCAACTCAGCAGCACTAAGAAACAGATCCCATGGGGATTTCAGCCGCCAGGCTACGTGGGGTGGACAAAGAGGAGGGGTGGGTCAGAAGGGCAGGAAGGGGCTTGTTTGCAGCTGGCTAATTGCACAATGGTTCAAGCGAATTGCTGGAGTTTCCCTGTACCCTGTGCTGGGCGTTATGCAAAGCTATGGCATCAAACTTGTGGGAATTGGGTGTCGGAATCAAAGAAACAGTGGGAAAGTCCTGTAAGAGCAAGCTTTACCATCAGGCAACAGTCTGTGCAGCGTCCAGCTTGCAGCAGCATGCCATTTGCTGCAACTGGTAGAGCAGCTGCACTGCAAGTTGATGTGTAACATGTGAAGTTGACAGGAGTGCAAGTTTCCAATTGCTGCACAATGAACTTTCTTATAGTGACCACTCCTGTGTTTGGCACTACCTTGCAGCAGCAGCAGAAGAAGAAGGGTGTGGGGTGAGGGACAGGGGTGTGGTCGCCTCCTCTGGCAGCTGCACTTGCAGCAGCAGGCGCACTTGCCCTGGGCTGCCGGGGGATGCCCCAGGGCTTCTTGCAGTGATCTCAGGGCTGCCGGAAATGCCCTCAGGGCTGCTTGCAGAAGCTTCAGTTCCTCTCGGAACGCCTTGATCTGAAAGCACATGACCAATCGATGCAGAAGAAAAGGGTGAAAAAGGAGTGCATCATTTGGCTTCATTTTAACGAGAAGCCAAGCATTATACTGGGCTGCCCAGAGTACTTGAGCAGAGCATCTTGCTTTGCACTTGCTTCATTTGCAAACATGTGCTGATCAGTGGTTGCAACTGCACAAAAGAGCCACCCTCCGCTTCAGTTATCAATTAGCACAGGCCCAATACCATGTCTTTCTCCGCCCAAATGTCATATGGACGGTGTTTTGCTTTGCCTATGCTGTGGTCAACATGCAGCAGCTGACCCTTGCAGATTATTCTGGGCTATTGTCAATAGGCAGCATAGGGCCCTTGTGGTGTTCACCTTGGTTAATTGTAAAAGTTACAACAACAACATCAATAATAATAACGATATTAATAATAAGCATAATAACGATATTAATAATAAGCATAATAACAATAACAATAGCGACAATACCAACAGTAGTAATACGCTTTCCAGCTCTTGATGAGTTGATGGGCAGCATATACACCCGGTCATGCTTTACCTGTGACATGGTCAGCAGGCAGCATGTGGCCCTTGTAGTCTTTCACAAACTGCTTCACGTCCCTAATCGTTAAGTTGCGCAAAAGGTCGTCCGTCATATTCTGAGGGGTCACGACCCTAATTAGAAGTCAACCAACATCAAAGGCAGTACAGTAGTGCTTACCTGTGGCATGATCAGCAGGCAGCATGTGGCCCTTATAGTCTTTCACAAAGTGCTTCACATCCCTCAGAGCCTGCACCTCTGCTGCCAGCTGTCCCAGCTTCAGAGCCCCCCTGCGCACTGCTACCTCACCCACTGCCTGCAACAAGCAAAAATACTGTTCAATGTTTATAACAATAATAACAATATTCAAGTCGCTTTCCAGCTCATGATGAGCCAGGTACATGCAGGAGTGCTGTTCAGCGCAAAGTCAACCCAGCGCACTCCTGCGCACTGCCACCTCACCAACTGCCTGCATCAAGCATAAATACTGCTCAACGTCAACTGTTCAGCTCAAAGTCCATTGTTCAGCTCAAAAGTTGGCTGTTTTCGGGCCTAGATGTTGTCAGTATGAATGGGCATGCCATGATACCAACCACTTGCATGTTAAGTACAAAGTCAGCTATGTTCAGGCCTAAAGACATTGTCAGTGTGGATGAGTCTGCTACCTCACCAACAGCCTGCATAGAGCAAGTACTGTTCAGCTCACAGTCAAAATAGCTTGGGGCTGGGCTTGAAAGAAAAGACCTTCAGGTTGAGTGGATGTGATACCTCACCAACCGCCTGCATCAAGCAAGGATTTTGCAGTGCAAAGGCAGCTGTTTTCTGGCCTAAAAATTGTCTGTCTGCACAGATGTGCTGCATCAGCTGCCAGCATGAGGCATACACTGTGTTTCCAGGTTGATTGTTTCTGCGTATGGATATTGCCAGTTTATAGAGGTCTGTGTCGAAAGCTGCTCAGCATCCACTGCAGGATCTGGCACATGCGTTTGATGAGATAAGGTAGCAATAATGCCCTGTATGACATGCATCAAGGGTAACATTGCTCTGACTAGATTGTTACAAAGGGAAAAGTGCCCTTGTTATGTGCTGCAAGGGGGGAAATGCAACTGCAAGCCCAAGGCCCCCCTTCCCCCCCTTGACCAAGGGCCCCCCTTCCTTTGAGCATCCATGACAAAAGCCGCTTCAGGAGGCTTTTCTCATGGATGCTGAAAGCAACAGACTTTGCTTCCTCTTCCTTGCCTCAGCAGCAGCAATGTAGGTCAACATGCGCTCATGTGCTGCATGCATGCTCCTGTTGAGAATACTTCAATGCGGTTCGTGATGAATCGAGGTGGTTAACGCCTCTATCTCAAAAATCAGTTGCAGCTGTGATGACAGCATCCACTGCTTTTGTGATGGGTGTTCCAATACAACTATGCAGACCAAACTCAATGCACCCATTGCTCCCTTACCTTATTGGGGGTTGCCTCAGCCACTGTCCCCAATAGACCACCAGCAGCATGAGCGAAGACAAGCTGCCCTGTGGGGTCAGTCATGACTGATGGCTGGTGAGTAATCTCATGGCCCACAGCTGGGGCGTAGCATCTGAGCACATTGTTGAAGAGGTACACAAGGTCGCACAGGACCTGGTCTCGGGGGGTGGGGCCAGAGTGGGGCGGGTGGGGGGTGTGCGGGGGTGGGAAGGGGGCTCCAGGGTGCAGGGCCTGCCAGGGCTGGGGTATCAGTATGACTGGTGGCTGCGTGAGTGCCTGTGCAATATTCAGAAGGTAATTAGGACACTGCAAACCAAAAACCCCAAAGTAATCAGGACAATGCAAAAGGAGAGCCCCAAAGTAATTAGGGCAGTGCAAAAGGAGAGCCCCAAAATGCATTGCACTGATCTGTGACAACGACTGGCAATGGAAGACATCTATGATGACAGCAAACATGTTGCATGGACTTGCATGCAGACTCAGCAGAGTTACATTCATCTTTTGTGCAGACTTGACTGCACACATGTTAGGCCAGCCTGTGCCCAAACCAGCAACCCAACTTGTCTTTACAGGACATACAGGGGGCAAAACTGACACTTTTCTTGTACACAGCACTGCAAATTTGCCATGCCGGCTGCTATTTGACATATGGGTTGGTTTTCAGGGAAGCAGCGGCAGGGGCTCACCAAGGCTAGGGGTGGGGCTGTGCGACTGTGTGTACCCCGGTGATGAGCATTGCCTGCACCTCCTCTACCTCTTGTTCTCTTCACTCCCTCATGGTGGTCGACCTTTGCCTGCATGGCCATGTGCACACATGTAAGTGTGTGTGCGTAGGGGCGTACGTGTGTGCGTAGATGCGTACGTGTGTGCGTGCATGAATGCGTGTGTATGTATGTGCATATTTGTGTATGAATGTCATTGGTGTACATATGAGGGTGTGCTGTACGCATGAGGGTGTGCGGTACAGCTAATGCTGAATGAATTTAGCAGCTGTTGTCTCAGCGGCATCTGGCAATGAAACGAACGGCTTTAGGGTTTCTGAACCACTCAGCCATCCTGCAATGATTGCAACTTGTAGGGTTCACACAGAAAGGGTTTGGGGTCCACACAGAAAGGATTCAGGGTTCACACAGAAAAGGTATGGAGTCATATATACACAAATATACACCATGTATACACATACACGCATATACACCATATGTACATAAATATATAGTTGTGAAGCATTGCATTTGAGCACGCACACAGTAGTCTGGGTAAACACCCAGCCTGGACCATCAATCAGCACCTGGACAAAACTGTCACAGGGCCACACCAGCTGAACTGCCTCAAAATGGGGACAGAACAAGGGCAGAACGGGGCCAGCTAAACTGACGGAATGATGGAAGAATGGGGGCAGAAAGGGGGGCAGCTGACCTTTGTATGAAGCCTGGAAGACCCCACAGGTGAAGCCCTGGGCTCTGACTGAGGGTCAGTATGCAGATCCACTCCCTTTCTCATCCTGGCTTGTGATGACTCTGACCTTCTTCTTGCTGTGCCAGCTTGGGCTGACTCAGGGTTAAGATGATCTGATGTCCATCCAGTTGGGTTGTCAAAGCCACTAGGGGTGCCTGTCTTGAGAATTGCGGAAGGGGGGTTGCTGGACTTGGCCCTGAGACGGCCTTGAGCGGGGTTTGGTGAAGGGAGGTGCGGAGGGGTGGGGTGGGGTGGGGCAGACCGAGGGGGGTCTGCGCTGTGGAGTTTCCAAGACTTGGCCTTGCTGGTGTGCTGAGCACCTGCAAGCACATAATAAGAATGATAAATGATACCAATGACAATAACAACAACAGTAATGATGATTTTCCAGCTCATGATGAGCTAGGTACGTGCGGGCCAAGTCACTGTGTGATACAGGGGAAAGGCCTATTAACCGGGGCAAGTAGCAACAAGCAAATCAACTACAGTGTTATTGTCAATAAGTTGTTGGGTTTAGGCATCAGCAGAAAAGCAACAGCACATGCTTGAAATGGTGCCACTATGCAGAAGCTGCAAGCAAAGCTGTGTTGCTAGGTAGATGACAAGAAAGTGGAACAAGTCTCAAGGGAAAAAGGAGAACTAAAGAGCAGCTGGCTGCAGCTGCAGAGCTGCAGGAAACTGAAAAGAAAAGGAAAAGAGCTGCAGGAAACTGAAAAGAAAAGGAAAAGAGCTGCAGGAAACTGAAAAGAAAAGGAAAAGAGCTGCAGGAAACTGCCCTGGACATGAGGAGCGTCAGAGAGGTTAACCATGAAAATAAAATTCCCTGCAGTCGATTGACATTTTTGTCAAAAAATGCCAATCTTCACAAAAATTTGATTCTGATCACTAACAAAGTGAATGGTCCTTCTGCAAAATCTGCTAGTTTTAAGGTAGGCTTTTCTGGGGGTATCGCCTTTGTATCGCCTTTTCTGGGTGAAAAACAAACACAAGAGAGCAAGGCTGCTGGATCATACGTGCAGTCACAAGTGCATGTGCAGTTGCAGGGCAGGAGAGCAGTACCCTGCTTTGCATGCTTTGCTCGCTTGGCGTTGGAGAGTGCCATCTGAGAGGAAGCTGCGTCATGCTGGTCAGCAGCTGAAGAAGAAGCTGGGTCAAAGGTCCTGGCCCTCTTGGCTTTGCGTTCTCTGCTGCAGCCAGCCTCATTTGTAAATGTATAAGACTTAGAAACATGATTTTTCACTTGTTTGCATTTATTTTCCAGT